>Ga0209755_10005986_pt1 | contig 13620 bp, 11 predicted proteins | sample TergutCo191P1_FD_187301 | JGI IMG/M metagenome (GOLD analysis project Ga0209755, IMG submission 187301) | Cornitermes sp. P1 segment gut microbial communities from Petit-Saut dam, French Guiana - Co191P1 (SPAdes) (version 2) | ecosystem: Host-associated > Arthropoda: Insects > Digestive system... | reverse complement strand
CCTTTTATGTCATAATCGGACAGTACAGTGGACTGCAGTGTGTCTTGACACATATAAAATGACTCCTAATCATTCATGCTTCTGCTGGCCATGACATTTTTAAAGGCAGGGAGAAAAAAAAAAAAATTGCAACAAGGATTTTTTTTTTGGTTTTAACCCATCAGCACCAGACAATTCAATTTAATATGTATAAAACAGAGGAGGGGGTAACTTAAGTTCAGAAAAAATGCATGTCTGTTATCACATGACCAGCTTATACAACTTTAATTAAATTTTGTACAGCACCATCCAGTATCTGAAGATGTATTTTACATTACCACAGTAATTCAGCTTTGTGTGGTAGTCAACTCACTAAAAATAGAAGGCAGCATTCCTACTGTTGCATCAACAAACCCAGTTAATTATTATAAGAAGCAAAGTACACTTTCAAAAGCTGAGGCAGTCGAGCAATTCAGCTCCTTCTATGGAATCTGAAACTCTTCTGCTGTGATTGTACATCTGTTACTGGTTCATATCGTGAGCCACATGAAATCAATCACCACTCTCCAGCCATATATCTTTAAAATACATTCTAGTATTATACTCCCACCTACACTGTGTTCCACATTGTCTGAGTTTTCTGGGAGGAGGAACTATGGATTTTTCCTCTACTATTTGCTACATTGGGACTATGGATTTTTCCTCTTCCATTTTCTACATCGTCCACCTGTCTCCCATCTCAAAACACCTGGATTTCATCATCATAAACTATAAAACTTCTTCTTATGCAATTTTATGTTGTTTCCACTACCTTGAAATATTCTCATCAGTTCCACATTCACAAAACACCATATATTCAACCCTTAATTCAAGAGATCACATTTCATACACATAAGGGCAGAAGACAATATTATAGTCCTGCATATTTTAGTCTCTGTGTTTTTAGTTGGAAGATGGGAATGTCAAGCAGTACAGTAAAAATTTATCAGGGTTTCAGATGTATCTACTGCCTCCATCCTCAAGACAGCAGACCTGAAGATGGAAACAGAAGCTTCCACCAAAACAGTAAATTTCTAACAGGGTACATGGTGTCACATCCCTTGAAATAGTATTCTTCATACCTGCCATGGCGAGAACCTCCAATTACATGTAGGGCATAGCTTATTTGCACTTGAAGATGGCCTCTCTTTCAGTGCAAAAATGACAAGGGTATGGCACTGTAATCATCATCTACAAACAGTTAAAAACACTTCTGTGATGACAGCGCAAAAAAGAACCCCTTCATATATGCAGCACTACAAAATCCCTTCCCTTAAAAACTGACTGCAGAAGCAAAAAGGGTCAGTCACAGTTAATCTGTAATGTCTCAATTTCATTCAGTCTCCACAAGAAATAAGCAGCAATTAACTGTATAGCACTGTATAGCTATATGCTCTGGAACAGTAGAGGGCTGAGACTCAGGTATTTCTGAGCACACTAAACATGGTATATATTGCAAGTCAGTAAAGTAAAAGATGGTCAAAATTAGCTGCATTACCAAGATAGTATGACAAAAATGAAGTATAGGTCCAATATACTGATGGGTTAAAAGTACATGGCACATGATGTGTTTATGATGCATTACCCACAACATACATTAAAAAGTAAAAGTACACTTTTATCAACACAATGCAAAGAGTGAGTAGTAACATACTTGTGATGATAAAGGATTAAATTAATCATTTCCATATTTATAAACCTAAAATTCCTCAAACTATTATTACATTTTGGTTTGTTTTCTAATAGTGCATACAAACACCAACCACATTTATACTCCACAAAGGTTTCAGTAGTTAGTATGTCAGCATGTGTCTCAAACCGGATGCAGCAACATTAACCACAACTTAATTTAAGCGGTGGTAATGATGTGACACATGTCTGCACAAAAAATGTGGGAGTAAAATATCTAAAAATGTTTCTAAATGTGATAAATTGTACATTTTCAGACTACAAAATAACAGAAAATTATGACACATGGTATCATCAATGTTACTCTACACTTTTCTTTCTTTAAATAAAAAAGGGGCTGAATTATTACTGCACCACTGCTACTCAGTACTACTACTGTTACTACCTTACTACTGTTAGTATTACTACAATGTTAAATCAGATTTTCAATCTGCCATTGCATTCTAGTTCAAGACACACAAATTATGACTACATGAGATTAACATTCTGATGATGACCAAGTCCAGTCTACACACACTTCCATGGTACTACTGTTTACATGTGAAGCTCAAACTAAAAGTACAAGTTCCCTGTTTCTTGTGATGTTTCATTTGTGCTTACATGGAATTCTGAGAATGTTCACTCAGTACACTGATCAGTCAATGGTGTTTCTGCTACAGGATACAAGGTGAAAATGGAAGTCCCAGTTTTTTCAGGACCATAATATTTACCTAACACAACACTTGAACTTCATGGTATGCTAGGGCACATATCAGGCGTGATAAGAACACATGTGTCCAGTGTCCTTACATCAGTAACTTGGATTCCACCAGTGTGGTGTTTCTTTCTGTGTGACATCATTGTGGAGCGGGATACAAAGGCTTTTTCACATATGTCACAGGGGTAGGGGCGCTCACCTGTATGCAGTCGCTTATGAATAGTAAGTGGCGAAAACTGAGTAAAGCTCTGCCCACAAATGTCACAACGATATGGCCGTTCACCTGTATGACTACGTCTATGGCAGCGCAAGGCATCGCGCCTTGCAAATGCTTTGCCACACCACTCACACACAAAACTCTTCTCACCTGTATGCATAGTGGAGTGGATACGCAAGTCGACACGTGTCAGGAAGCCTTTGCCACACACTTCACACATGAAGGGCTTCTCACCAGTATGTATGCGCAAGTGTGTTGCCAGATATGACTTGCTCACAAACATCTTGTTGCATATGGTACATGGGTACTGTTTGTTATCTGTTCCTGAGTGAACACGCTGGTGTGACTTACACAGGCCCTTTGTGATAAAACGCCGCCCACAGGTCTCACAAAGGTATGGCTTCACACCCAAGTGGCGGTTCTGATGGTCCAGGAGGGACTGTTTAGTCTTGAAGTTACGTCCACATGTCGTGCATGGGTAAGGTTTCAGATCACTGTGGACACGCTGGTGAACAATCAGATACGATTTGCACTGGAAGCCTTTCCCACACGTGTTACAAGTAAACTCATAATGACCTGTATGCTTAGCCTCATGCTGGGCCAGTCCAATTTTAGATCTGAATGCCTTTGTACATGTTGAGCATTTGAAAGGTTTTTCGCCTGTGTGTTTCCTCATGTGCTCCGTCAACTTGTAGTTAGTTCGATACTGCTTCCCACACTCACGGCACACTTTAGGTTCCCACTTCTTTCTTCGTGCCACTCCCTTCTTCTCTTCATGCATGATTTGTGTATTAGACAATCTGTGCTTTCGTGAGTGCATCTCCTTAGAGTGTGCTTTCAGAGCTTCCTCATTGGTGAAGAGTGCCCCACAGGCCTTACATTTGTTGCAGTGATCCTCATAATGTGACTGAAGATCTTCTCTCTTGGCAAATGCCTTGCCACATATATGGCAAAAAACCCACGATGACTGGTCAGGATATTCAGAGGATTGTGGACATGACAGCATGAGCAGTCCATTAGCAGCTGGATTCATGAAATTTTCATCTGCCTCATTCCTGGCATCATCTTCACCCTCTATCCTGCAACTGATTTACTAATTATGTACCAACTAAACTTTAATATATGCACACAGAATAAACTGAGTTTAATTCCTGTTCTTACATCTACCAGTATTATAATTAGTGAACATACAGGGTTCCAGAAATATTACTTTAATCTACTAACCACATGATGAACACTATTCACCCATTCACAGAGAATATGCAAATGATGTAAGAGTAGTCAACTGCTGAAGAAAACATGGCATAGTTACCTTTTATCAACACATTAAAGCCAAACTTATGAAATAAATTTTATATTTCAGAACATAATGACAGGGACCCATATGGGAGTGTGATGTGAAGGTGCATGATATCTAATAAGATTTTCAAAATGAAGATGAAAATCTACAAACCTCTCCACTCCTACCCCACTCTTGCCTACTAGCAGTGGGTCCTGTTAAGGAGAGTAACCCATGCTAAGGTTGAGGTAATCAACCCCTTCGGCAACATGGGTCACCAAGCAAGTAAAAAATATACGGTTGCGAATTTCTCAAAGGAGCCTCAGAAGGAAGGGATAACTGATGATGAATGGATTTGGAAAAGGAATATGAAAACTGGAATGTGGAATGTAAGAAGCCTACTTTGGTCAGGGGCACTAAAAGTGCTCCATACTGAATTGTCAAAGTTAGACTTCAACGCAGTAGCGCTTCAGGTAATTTGGTTGGAAAATGTTATCCAAAAATTTGATAACTTTGCTTCATTCAATAGTGGATTAGAAAGTAGAAAACATGAATTTGGTTGCAGTTTTAATGTAAGTGGAGAATTTTTAAAATATGTTAAAGATTTCAAAATTATAAATGAAAGCATATGCTGTTTGAGATTAAAAGCTAAATGGTTTTCATGTACTCTGATAAATGTCCACGCACCAACAAATGAATAAACGGAAGAGATAAAAGAAGAATTTTACAATTTATTTGAGCAAAATATAAATCAAATAGCTAGGTCTGACATTAAAATAATACTTGGAGATTTTAATGCAAAAGTTGGTAAAGAGAGCACATACAAACCCACCATTGGCATTGAAAGTTTACATAATGAAACTAACAACAACAGAATAAAAATGATTCAGTTTCAACATCTAAAGGTTTAAATGTAAGAAGTACAATGTTTCCACATACAGATATTCAGCAGACAGCAGGCAGCGAATCAAATAGATCATGTTTTATTTAGTAATAGATTCAGGAGTGCAATAACAGACATCAGAGCACTAAGGGGACCAGTCATTGGATGAGATCACAACTTACTGAAGAGGAATTTTAAAGTGAAATTAAGAGTAAAACCTGGAAACAAATATAATGAGAAAAGAAAAATGGTGAATATTTTTCAAAATCTGAAGTGGAAACAAGAATATGCTATAGAAATTAATAATATGTTTGAAATACTGGAAAATTTGGATGATGAAGATAGTATTGACAATAATATTAATGAAAAATGGGAAAACGTTACAACAATAATCAAGGAAATCAAACAGCAGCTTACAGAAAAGGATGAAGGCACAGAAACATTTAAAGAAAACAAGAGAAAAGTGGTTAGAAGAAGCGAGAAGGAAAAGCAGGAGTATCACTAGAAAAGAAAAGAAGCTCACAAAATAATTAGGAATAAGAAAAAGACATGCATGAAAAATGTAACAGAATCAATAGAATATCAGAAGCATAATAACACAAGGAAAATGCATAAAAAAGTAAACCAATTTAAGAAAGGATATTAACATAAATTTAGCATAATTAGGAACAAAAAGGAAGAAATGGCAATAAATACAAAGGAGAAAGCAGAAATGTGTACAGAATATTTTGAAAAATTACTGAACACAGAAGAACCAAGGGAATTAATTAAAAAAGGAAATAAAGAAATTAGCGAAGTTAAAGGTGAAGCAGAACTCACTATAGAAGATGTAAAAAAGGCAATAAGAAAATTAAAAAATAACAAGGCAGCTGGAACTGATGGAATACATCCAGAATTAATAAAATACAGAGGAAATAAACTATTGAATAGGATGTATGAACTAGTAAGACAAATCTGGGATGAGGAAAGGATACCTGAAGAATGGAAAGAAAAAATAATAGTTCCTATACACAAAAGAGGAGTCAGAGATGGGTGTGAGAATTACAGGGAATAGCACTGAGAAATGCAGCTTACAAAGTTTTGTTGAATATAATACTGGGAAAAATTAAACCATATATTTAAAAAGTTATGGGGGACTATCAGAGTGGATTTAGAGATGGAATAATAAACGAGAAACTTTGGGAGTATAATCAGACAGTACAGCATTTATTTATTGATTTTCAAAAGGCATATGACTCTATACCTAGAGATACACTTACGGAAATGTATGAAAGAATTTAAAATTCCTACTAAACTAATAAATATGTGTAAAACATGTGTACAAAAGACAAGAAGTGCGGTTAGAATAGAAGGAACATTGTCATCTTTTTTTTGAAAATAAAACAGACTTGGAACAGGGTGAAACTTTATCACCAAAATTATTTAATTTGGCATTACAAAAAGTGATACAAAGTATAAAAATAGTTCGTCATGGTATAAAGGTTTGTGAAGAACAATTGAATATACTAGCATATGCAGATGACATTGCATTAACTGGAAAAAATGAAATAGAAATAAGAAAACATTTTGTAGAAATAGAATACATTACCAGAAGACTGCAGATAAACCAAGAAAATACAAAGTATATGACAGTGGAAAGGAAAAACAGTTTAAAGAAAAATAAAATAGGACATTTGAAAATAAAAGAATTACAAATTTGAAAGAGTGGAAAATTTTAAATATTTAGGAGTTATACTTAATGAAGACAACAATAACCAAATAGACTTGCAAGAGAGAATAAACAATGCTAACAAAATATATTTCATGCTACAACAATTTTTTAAAAATAAAAACATATCAAAGAAACTAAAATTAAGACTAAAGAACACAATAATAGACAAAACGTTAACATATGCATAAGCAACTTGGACACTAACAAAGAGGAATAGAAAGCAATTGAACATTTCTGAAAGGAAAGTGTATAGAAGAATTTTGGCCCCAGTATATTAAAATGAAATAGAAAATTGGATATTAACCAATAAAGAAATTTATGCAAAAGTTAAAAAACCTACTATAATAGAGACAATAAGGTTAAATAAATTATGTTGGTTTGGGCATGTACAGAGAATGGAAGAAAATAGGATTCCCAAAACAGTATTATGTATGAATTTGGAAACAACAAGATTGAGAGGTAGACCAAGAAACAGATGGCAAGATGACATGAGAGAGGATGGGCAAATAGTTGGTGGAGAAGGGTGGCAGAAAAAAAGTACATAACAGAGAGGAATGGATGAAGCTCCTGAGAACAGCAAGGAATCCTTGCATTCTGCACGTGCCAAAGGAATGAATGAATGAACATAATGACACTCAAACTATATAGCCATTAGTCACTTGGAAATTGAAATTATTTTCTTATTACATTACAATTTAGGCCCTTGTATTGGGTACATAATTTATCATACACTGGGCATTAGTAGAGAGTACAAGCATTGCATTAACTATATGAACACATTTTTTACAGGGCATTTTACTATTTGTTTACCTCCACTTTGTCACATCTGAAAACACAATAATAAAAAATATAGTATGGCCTTCAAAATCACGACTACATTAGAAAATGTGACATTCCAAAAGCTCTTAAACAAGAACTGACCACTAAAAAAAAATTGTACATTTAATGATAAAAATAATCCTGTCAAAATTTTTGTCTATGATCTGTATCTATTGCACAGTGAACTACAATAAAACACTGCATCATACCCTCCACTCAAACCCCTTCCTATTTACCAAAGTACATGTTATTAAAACACATATAATTACAGTCTTCTCACATATGCACTCAGAATAACCTTAAGGACAGAATCTCATGTTGCACTAAACACTGCAGTACTTTGAGTTTTACACAAGAGTTGTGATAAGGCTGAGTAGCTGGTTTGTCAACAAGGTGACTGACAGCATCAGTGGACTTCAGGCACCACTCATAATTTAGTCTTAGCAGTGCTGTTGATTAGAACTGCTCCATCCAGGAGAAATCTGAAACTGGTTCTGTACCATCTTTGTCTGATCTAATGCACTCAGTACAGTACATGTTGTTGGTAAAAAAATAACACTTTTCATACATTTGTAGTAGAGTTATGCAAATGCTGACTGCTGTATATATTCTTTTTCTCATTTCCATTCTAGTGTTGACACAGCCCGTATGTGAGCCACACGCTTTCTCTTATGTTTGTAGCCATTAAAACAGAGATGTTATCCTGCTACCTAATGAAATATCCTCACTCAGAGCTTAGAAGACATAAACAATAGCCTTCTTGTTTCTTCTCCATACCTTCAAGGTTCCTTTCTTGGTTCAGTTTTGTCTAAATTCCAAGCCACAAACATGGTGTGCTCGAACATAAAGTAAAGCAAGTGAAATAACTGTCAATAAAAAAAGCAGCTGTTTGTCAGAATAACAACACATGTTTTTCCCACAGTGGGGCCCAAAGAGTTCTTTCTCATTTATACTGCCTCCTTATCCATTAATGAAGAAAACACCTTTCTTCAGCGAAGGCAAGGCACAATCTACACAAAAAATAATGGTTTCCATCTAATAAACTGCTTCACAGGGTCATGTCCTAACCAAGTTCTGTTTTCTAACCTTGAGAGCACCACCCTCATCATTTTAAGATGTATGCAAATTTACTGTTCCCTTTACAGTAAGGAAGTTATAACTGATATAGAATGACCTATGAATGTGTTCATATCTGTTCTTGACACACAAATGCTAACAGGCAAATTGTGTATCTCATTTGTTTCCAATGTAACCTGCCGTATGGTACTTTCATATGGCCTAATACTAGTAAAATTTAAAAATAAGACTATTTCATCAACAGACAATTGGACATCAGTGCAGCCTTCGGATATAACATGCGTAACACATCCCTCACAAACATATCATAATCTAACATATATACCAAACATCATTTGGAAAAAATCTACTGCTGTCTTTTATTCTGGTGTCCATGCGAGAACAGCATAAGAGTGAGGGGAAGTTTAGCTCTACTCTAAATGGAGCTAAGCAGTAATCTTCTCACTCCAGCTACTTTATTCCTGGGAAAAATGCCCACAAAAGACAATGAGTGGGAGGCTGGGAGGACCCAATAGCCAATGTGGAGAAGAGATAAATTTCTTGAACCTGGCTGGGAATCAAGCCATGATGCATTCACATATTGCTGGATGAATAATGTGCATTTTCACAAATGGCAGTCCTACCAAATTACTTTTCTTGAGCTTGAGTACGATCATCCTGTTGTGTTATCAGAACTAAACAGTCAACAGTTAAAAACATTCAAACACAACTGTGTATTTACAGTGAGCTAGTTTTTCCATGTTTCAAACAGTTCTGCTCTCTCCACCTTTGTGGTGACGTGATGAAATGTCCTGGCATAAATATTTATAATTCCATTTCAGGGGAAAGTGGAGATTCATGCAATCAATTTGCCGGAAGTATAGAAAACTGAAATTTAGGCTCTTTTTTGTGTCACTTTCTCTCTGAAGGGAGACTATGAGACAATCAGAAATAAGATTTTCATGCTATTTTATCAAAACCTACTGTTGTGTGTCCTCAAAAACAGTTATCTTCCAACAAAGTTCAAAGAAACTCAACAGTTTCAGACCAAAAGTAAGATCTTCAGTAACAGGCCTTGCCAAGACAGTTAGCAACTGAGAGATTCACAATTCTGAGAAATAAGAAAGACGTGATTAAAAACTGTAGAATTACACACAGTTCGTAGGCCAGCTTGTTTCCTGATTCTCAGCTGACATAATGACCACATAAATCTGACCATTCATATGACAAAATATTTCTTGATATGTTATGTGTTACCATCCAGAGCACAGAGTCTGAACCAGGCATACATGTACCTCCTGAAGGCACACAAAGCATCATAAGGAGTTTGTAAGATATACTTCATACCCTGTCAAATACTGGTCAAAAGAGCCTCATAAAAATCTTTAAAACTGTCTTGTGTAAAGGTTTCATGAGCATGAAGAACTGGAGTGGAGAAGTCATTGTATCTTGACATATTCAAAACACATGATACCAAGTGCTTTGAAATAAAAATTAAGTCATCACTGAAAATGGATATATGAAGTATCACTCTGATACCAAGTGCAGAAAAGGTACAGAAATGCTGTTCTATAGCATAGGATGTTCATACATTCTATTAGCAGACAAAAGTACAGCATCTTGCCTCACATTCAGATTTGATATTCACATTTTAACAGAATATATTTTTGTGATGTTCTGTAATATAATTCACTACAATGCATTACCATCAGTACTTGTAGGTGATTAACATATTATATTAACACTGTGCTCAGCACAGTGACAAATGCTAGAAATTGAATCAAAGAAGTATTTTTGTGTAGCTTTTCCTCTTCTCTTATTGTAATCTCTGAATGTTTCTCTACAGAACAGGCAAGTAGTATCTTTTCTGATTCATAGGCAACTACAACAGCAGATGGAGTTCTGAGGATGAGTGTCCTGTCTTACACTGTCGAGTACAAATAATAAGCTAAACATCTAATTACACAAAACATGTTTACTTGTAATGAAAAAATTAACTCCCATATGTAGTATTAACACCAAAGGAATGGAAGATCATCTGTACTGAATACTCAAAATTAAAAATGATAAAGAAAGGTATATGAAATAACGTTAAGTTGCCCAGAAATCTCCCATTATGTCAGGTTAGCATTTAACTTCGGTGTAATATTTTGGCACAAACTATGTATTTGGCATATGGGGGGATAAAACAGTAATTCTTCAGCTGGAGTAACAGACCTATAGAAATACAATGACAACAAAACATAAATTAAGTAGGAGAATGGAAGTAATGCATGGACCACCAGCCATTAAAGACTGCTCTAGTATACAACAAAAACTGTAAACATACTTCTCAAACTGGTTTATTCCTTGGCTTGTAGATGCTTCTGCTGCTCTAGAACCAAGAACAAGCACTGTGGTTTCACCTTCCTGTTGCCCATTATGTTCAGTTAGTGCTGACAAGCTTTCATGATGGTTGTCTTCTGCACCTGTATTGTCATTGCTGTCACTCTCTGATTCACTCTCCGAATCTGTCTCAGTGTCTGTGTCACTTTCCTCTCCTTCTGGCAAACTGACAGTGTTAGTGACATCTTCCACTTTGATCAGGACTTCAGGTTCACACTTCACATTATCATTAGACTTTATCTGCTCCACTTCTACAGGCGGATACTCTGTTACAGTACAGTCTGCAGTGTCCTGTGAAAACAGATATTTGTAGTGACATAATAAAAAAAAAAATTCAAAACCCACTAGGGGTTTAAGATCTCAGATACAGTAAGGTTAAAGAAACAGATGGACACACTTCTGCATTTCCTTTAACACACTTTGCAAAGACTACGTACAGCTGATGGTGCCTGACTCATATCTTGGATCATTAGTGTGGTGCTATACTGAATTTGGCAATTTTATCATAAAATAAGAGCACCACAAATGAACTATACTGAGACCATGGCAAAAATGTTTTTGATAGATCCTTTGCATACCTCCCTTGTGGTGTTTCACTTTGTTCTTCACCCACTGTCCTACCTTCTCCTCCAGTCATCTAGTCATCCCATTCTCTAGCAAAGATTATAATGTGGTCATGACCACCACTTTGGGCTAGTTAGCATAATCTAAAGGGGTAGAGATGAATGGGAATGCAACAGTAATCACAAAAAAAAAAAAAGCCTTAACTGCTGTCATCCCCACCATCCATTAGTTTTCTTTCCATGGCCTCAACACTACCACAGATATTAAATCACTAAATGTATCTGAGACAGTAGATTACACCTTTTTAAAAAAAGAAATTAACAATGAGCTCTGACAGGATTTAAAAAAGAATGTAAAATATAAAACAAAATTATATTTAGGGAGCTGTCTAAAAAATATTGAAAGATTTACCTTTGGAATGTGCTAACAAGATTTGAAACTTGGAGTTACACAAGCCAACAAACTGGTGGGCGTACATAAGGGATGGTGGATCATTTTGCTGCTTGGTACCAAATATATGTAAAGAGTAATTTCCAATAATAAATGACACCTGCCATCTACACTGTTCCAACACCATCTGGTGGACTGAATGTGACATCTGCAGTAGCAAGTTGTTCACATTTCTCAATTCTACCCTAGCATGTGGTTGTTTTGAGTGTAACATCCAGTCTGGGATGGACCTCAACATACATTTTGTTTGTGATATGGTTTCTTAGCTGTAAATTGTTTTGTACACAAGAAAATCAGTAATAAATGGTCAAAGAGAAACAACAGAAGTGTACGCTTACTTTCTGTGGATAACTGTTCTTTTTGATATTGAAGATGGTAACATAGCAACTGCACAATGTACCTCACAAACAATTATGGCTTGATGAAGTACCAAACAATGAGGCAGTTCAAGATGTTAATAGAGATATCAAGAAACACCTGTGCCACACAAAATACATTAAATATACGTTTTGTATGCAATTTTCATTTCTACCAAAAATGTTGTTTGATCATCTCTTCCTTGTTGATTTGATTATCCTGACAAATTTTTATGTCATATAACATGCTGTAGTATCAACTGAATAAGTTAATAAATGACTACACAGTGGATGGCTGACTGTTGACTGATACCCAAATAGTATTTAGTAAATAGTGTATATTACAAAACCATTCATTCTGTAATTTCATTCACTTTCCTGTTCCTTCTTCCCTCTTTGAGTCCAAACATTCTTCTCTGCACCCATCTTCTTCCTTTGCAATAAGCAACAAATGTTCATACCCATACCTAACAATGGGTGAAATCTGTTTAGTGCAATGTAATATTTTGGCTTTTGGGCTCAAAATGTGAACACAAAAGTTACCAAGCCATTGTGGACTGCAGCAGTAATTGTACATATACACATGGTAGTAATCCAACCATCAGATATGGTGAATTCTCATATAAGGGATTATGACATGATTGATGGTGGTTGCCAGGATATCACGTGCAAGCACTGCCCTGTTCTACTGTCTGATAAGGCACACATTATACCTACAGTAATTCATCAAACCTGTGTTTAATGGGGCTATGGATCAATGTTCCTAATATGTGGATACCTTCAAAATAATTAAGACATTTTCTACAGCAGGAATGCAGTAGTTCAGGGCTCAAGAAAAATGGACACTGACAGCAGTACAAGATGAAGATTTTACCATGGCACAGGGCTTTCAATGTTTCTAATGTCAAATTCCATCTTGTTTCATGCCCAATGACGTAATTAACCATATCAGGTGACTTACAACTTCTGTACACAGACAATCCCATGACAAGCAGTGTTTCAATGCACAATAGAACAGCACAGCTCCAGATGCATACATGCTCTTATGTTCAACATATGTACAGTGTCAGGAGTGGCAACCAGACACCTAGAAGTTATTTCAGATATTTCCCAACTGCTGTGTTCCAAAGCTTCAGAAATATACATAAATCTGAATGTGTGAACCATAGTTTCTGAATACTATCACTCATTCACTTGATTGTTGTTCTGGCAGAAAAGTTACAAGGCAATTCAGCTGGGCTAAACATAATTCACTTTCTTATACAGACCACACCACAGTGAACAGACATATCAATTCTTCAACCTCATTGCCAAAGTACCAAGAGTGTAGTAAGAACAAATCATGCTTGTCATCTGACACACTAATATCTCATCAACATTTTCCATATATATATATATATATATCAACTCCATATAGCATATTGTGATTTGGTCTGAAGATGTGCACTTACCTGGACAAGAGATGTAGGCAGTGCGGGTGTGGGTGGCGGTGGTGG
>Ga0209755_10005985_pt1 | contig 13622 bp, 15 predicted proteins | sample TergutCo191P1_FD_187301 | JGI IMG/M metagenome (GOLD analysis project Ga0209755, IMG submission 187301) | Cornitermes sp. P1 segment gut microbial communities from Petit-Saut dam, French Guiana - Co191P1 (SPAdes) (version 2) | ecosystem: Host-associated > Arthropoda: Insects > Digestive system... | reverse complement strand
TCCATACCAAAACACTGCTAAGAGGATTTTATTTTAGATCATACTGGTCAATTCTAAGCCCCATTTACATCATCATCATGTTCATGAAGGGTTAGGCATGTTTCCTGTTCCTTAATCCTCAAGGTGAAGTTGGTCCCTCCATCTCTTCCTCAGTCATCCCATGTTCCTTCGTCCTTTTGGTTGATATTGTGGTGCTTGCTTTGGTATTCTGTTTGTGTCCATCCTCTGTACATGTTGTAGCCACTTTTCCTGGTACTGTTTTATTTCTTTTACTATGTTCTGTGCTCCTGTTTTCCCCCCTAATACATTGATTCTTTTCTTTGTCTAGTTTTGGTATTACAAGTAAGTGTCTCAGAAATTTCATCTGTGTTTCTCCTAAACGTTAAGCACCATTTACATGAAGCCCAAATCAAATTTTATTTGCTTCCTCACATATGCTCATCCTACCACAAACCTGATATAATAGAGTCCATTGTTCCTTCTAGGAACATAGGTTGTCTACGAATCCATTCCACTTCCGTCTATCAGCTGCTAAGAACCGTTGTTCATTCCAGCTTCTACCCGCTTCCTTGATTATCGATCTTCCTCTCTTCCTGTTTCCCTGAGGGTTCCAAAGCAGGGCAGCCTTTTGGTATCTCTCCATCCTCTTTTCTTAATGTGTGACCAATCCATCTAAATTTTCTTTTTTTTATTTCTACATTTATATCTTCTTGTCCTGTTACTTTCCATAAGTCTTTGTTGGAAATAATATTTGGCCACCATATTCTTAATATATATCTTAGACATCTTTTCACAAAGGTTTGTATTTTACGCTGAATTTCCTTTGTGACAAGCCAAGTTTCACATCCATACAGAAGTACAGATTTCACACAGGCACTAAATATCCTAATCTTAGTGTCTTTTTGTAATGACTTAGATAGCCACACTCTTCTTAATTTGGAGAATGATCCCTTTGCCTTCTGTATTCTTGCACTTACTTCTCTGCTGGTACCTCCATTTTCGGCTACAATACTACCCAAATAACAAAAATCTGATGATCTTTTAATGTTCTCTCCATTTAATCTGAGCCTTTGTTTTACTATTGTATTAACATGTATCTCTTCTGTCTTTGAGGAATTAATTTCAAGGCCAGCCTTCTTGGATTCCTTCCAGAGGTCATCCAATTTCCTACACATATGCTCATATTTGTGAGATACTAGACATACATTATCTGCATATTCCATATCTTCCAGTGATTCCTGTAATCTCCAAACCACAAACCTGATATAAGGCATAAAATGCATAGTTTATCAAGATTCATAACTCTTTTTCAATCATATTTTTTTGTGGTGCATATGGAATGGAATGCAAAGAAAAAACTGACTATGTGTTCCGTTTGCAGTGTGATCAGATTTTCATCACTACTTTCTATATGAGAAGTGTAAGTTGGAAACAATAACCAAACATTGTTACTATGGCAACAGTATAAACAAGTTCAGATTAAATGCACCGCAGCCACTGGCATGAAATTTCTTAGCCCTCTGCACGTCAGATCAATGGTTGTAAAACCTCAAACCTCTCCAAGTATGTTGGCAACAGGCAGCACAAAATCTAAATCTTCTACACTTGTAAGACAAGAAGCTAATGAAGAAAGTAGTGTTTGTAAGGGACGCTTAAAGTTGGGTGTTGAGACAGAAAAAATTGCCAACATACTGAATTCTACAATTTCCAAAGTTGAATTAATGGTAAGTCCAATATTATTTAGGCTGTGATCAGTACAACTCTGCCAGTTTTTTTTTATATTCAGTTCTTGTAACAGTGCTTATTTATGTCACAAATTTGCACTATGTCATGACTTTAACACAATGGATATTGAGTTCACAGATAACATGTTTTAAACAAAAATTTAATAAACTTTGGTCTGATTTTCCAATTTAGTGACTTTAGTCTATGTTATAATTCCTGTCCATGAGTAAATGAAAAGACAAAATTAAATGCCATTGCCACTGAAACCAAAAATCCTGCAATACATCCTGACACAATAACATTTCATACTAACCTCTCACTAAATGATAAATGAAGCTTTATGTTTGTAATTGTATAACACTTATTTCACATTTTTGAAGAAATAGTCTTCATTCCACTACATGATAACATATATATACTGTTTTATACATTTATGTATAGACATGGATGGTGGTAGCTCTAGTAGTAGTTATGTTCCATGGTGCAAGTGGCTTGTTGTTGGCTTATTACAATGGAGGCCTCAGTTTGATTACAGTGGGGTCTTTGCAGGGTTTTTTGGCAAACAAAGTGGCCATGTGTCACAACTTCCTTCAAACACTTCAGTTTTCCCCTTTCAGTTATCATTTCATCTCCCTTCAACACAATCCAGCACAAAGGGAGATGCATATGTGAATGAAGTAACTGACTGCATGCACTACAATTCCATCTCCTACATTTTGTAGCCTGTCCTAGGGTAAAATATAAAGGAATGGGTTTGCAGCAATTGTAGACTGCTCTGATTTGGAAATAAATTCAAAAGGCACTTATTAATTTGCATATTTGCCCATCAACAGAATATATTTCATTTGAAACTCAATTGTGTCGGGCCATATTAAGATTGGTTCACTCTGACAACTTTGTCACATTATTTAAAGGTGTATGTACATATTTTGAGCATGTTAACAAATTTTGTGGGGCATGCAGTGGCGCAGTTGGCTGAAGCACTGTCCTACAAGCCAGAAGGTCACAGGTTTGATTCCTGAGGTGGTCACTGGAATTTTTCATTGACAACCTTTCCACCACACTATGGTGCTGGGGTCGATTCAGAAATGAGTGCCAGGAATATTTCCTGAGAGGTAAAGGCAGCTGATGCATAGGGCTGAGAACCTTACCACCTTCATGTGCTAAGTATCTTTAATTCTGGGAGTCTCAACCTCTTAAGAGCTCTCAGGGCCTGTCTAGGCCTGCACATGGATTGCTCATTTTTTTTTTCAAAGAAATTCTGATGGTACCTTACATACAACCCCTCCATTATAAATCTCGCATGTAAGTTTATCTCCATTTAACAATTATCGCCTTGTGCTTCAAGGACCTAAATATATTTTTGGTCACAATCAAGTATTTCCAAGGGAAAAAGTCTTCAAATCTGTGTATATATATAAAATACACATGTTATATCTTACTTAATATTTACATATGCATAGATCAGCGATTTCAGTGTATGTGTAGAACAGTGAAAGCATCCAAGCTCTTGTAATAACTATGCCATGTGATTGAAGTTCGCTTTGTAATGTATTGTATTATAACCAAACATACAGATTTAAGGGAAACTGGGAAGTTACTCAAAGAGGACTTAAGAACTGGCTGTGTTTTTCCCTAATTAATTGTATTTAGGTTAGGGTGGTCTTCCTACACACATTAAGGAAAAACATGGCAAACTCTTATGTCCTATTTGAGTAACTACCCAATTTCTCTTACATCTGTATGTTCAGTTACAGTACATGCTTGGACCACAAGGCATCATACATTAATGGAATACCTTTTTAATCCCAGCCCCAAATGCTAATTTTCCCCACAGCTGTTGGTCTAACCACAGTTCATGTACTGTGCATTGTACTGCCACCAGACATGTTTGCCACTGCTACTACGGAATGACGCTAAGCTGCTCCGTCCACACCTGAAGGAAGAAGAAATATCTCTAGTCCTTGAAACCTGCTGTCCTTATATAAATCAACTAGACAGTCTTGAGTTAGACATCATTACCCATGGTAATACTGAAGAATTGAAGGCAAATAACCAACAAGATACTGCGAAGGACAAAAGTGATGTTAATCTGACAATGCCTGAGGAGAATCCCTTGCTCAAGCAGAGGATGAGGTCTGGCAGACAGCATCCAGAGATGTGCAAAGTCATTCACCTGTTATGTAGCACACTGCCTGTCAGAAGTTTGGTCAAGGAACTGGGACAAAAGGTTTGTGGTCACTGACTGAACAGTTTTATTTATCAGCATTATACAAGATGTTGACAGTCATCTGAATCTAACTACTTGTAACATGGTCTTCCTTCAAATTTGATAGGTTCTCTGCTGGTCATAAGAGTCTACGCTTCTAAGGAGCCATAAGAGTCACTACCATGTTCACAAAATCTTCTGGACTCTAACCTACACCTGTTTATACTTGTGTAATCCAACCTATCACAAAAGTCCAAGGTTCAGGGCTTTAAGATGCACATTTGATTCTGCCCCTAGTGTTCCATGCAAAGTATTTGACATGCATTTCTAATTTAGTATAGGCCTGCTACATGTCCTACTCACCAACGTATCCTTGATTTTTGTGGAACAATTTTAGGGGAAGAGTACAAATCATTACGTTCTTCACTAAGTAATGCAATCTGGTGTGTTAAGTATTTCTTAGAACCCAGCATTTTCTTCAGCACTTTATCAAACATCCTCAAACTACAGTCTTCCATTACCGAGACAATAAGCCTTCTCCTGCAGCCCAGACTCAGGGCAGGGGGTGGGGGCAAGGCCATGTGCTTGTCTGAGGCAAGTTGCTTTTGTGAGCTGGTGAGCAGAAATTCATAATAATCATTTATATCAACAGACTATGTTTCAAGATCTGCCTTTCATCATTGCAGAATGACGGTTTACATGACCAGCTGCTGATAAACTATCTAATTGTACAAGCAAGTATCTTGTGAGTAATACTATGTACTACATAAACATCCAACGTGCCTGTTTTCTGTGGGATATGAGACTGAAAGAAACAACATACATGAGAAACAAAACTCATACCTACATCCTTCATATTAAGTATAAATTATTTTGCAGTTGTGTGTGAAGAAAAAGTACTGCCCATTTATCACCATTTCATGACAAGAAACAAAACACTCTTTTATGCTGCAATATTCCCTGTATTAGTTCCATTTTTGTATTTTCAAATCACTTCTGTGTATACAATTATTTTACAAAAATTTGTTTATAAAAATGTATTTAAATTTTTCTTCTTCCCAAACAGACACTTAAAAATCTCAGAAAATAAATTAACATATGTCAAGAAAACAGGTTCTGAAATCCCACAAATTTTCAATGTTAAATTCTCTGTCACTCACAAGCTATGTTAATACTGCTGGTTTAAAATAACATGTCAAGGAATGGCTTAAAATTTTACATGTAGTCAAAAGTAAGCTATATTGTACAGTTCTTACGTGGCAAATGAAGTTGAAGTTTCTGGAGTAGTAAGTTGTAACGGCCTTCTCTTCATGCACATGGCAGTGTTACCCTAGTATCCAATCAAATACAAATATTGCCCACACCTTGTGAGAAATTTGTGTTAGGACAACACATGTTGACAGGGAATTATGAGCTGATTCAAGCAAGTACTACATACCCTTCATGTCCATAACATTGTTTTTAAACTACTATTTACATTATGATAAATTCACTACAGCAAGTAGTCTTCAAAGTCCAACAAACATTGAGTCACTCATTCTTATAATAAGTCTTTGTGTACTTTATGGTCCTGAAAGATTAGTATGTGTGTTCATAATCTTCTACCTTCCCTGAGAATTGTGCTCTACTGGGTTATCATGCAGAGTTGTGGTAATTACCACTACTTGCTGCGTAATAACCCAGAAGAGAGCACTTCTCAGCTACTTTGCATCAGAAGCCTGAAATCATGCATAGTACACTTGTACCTTCGCTGTTTCTTCCTTTTTTGACACAACAAATCACTTCCATTATTCAGAACTGCTGAAGTTGTTACTGTATAAATCAGTGATGAGGAAAATAAAAAAGGGATGGGAAAGTTAACTTGAGACAGATCTTAGAGACACAAACTGTTAGAATGAGAGAGGGACTGAAAATTTTCAGAGCTGTGTTTGGCAGTGAACTCTGATATAAGTGGTGCTAGACATTCAGGTGCTAGTACCAGAGACTGAGTAAATACTAATTTGTTCTTGTTGATTACAACAATGTGCTGCTTTGAAAGAAATTTTCATTTCCAAGAACTTCAATTGGAGTTTCAATTATGTGTCACTGTTATGCATACACATTCTAAAAATTCAAACACTCCCACACATTGTAACAGGATGAAACTGTGTCAGAGGCTCAATTATTAGTATTAGATGTAAAGTTCACCCTAGAACAGGCCACAAAGGCCCAGAGAGGGAGTACAAGTATAGCTCAACTCTTTCTTTAAACTCAGCGCTAGATGGTAGTGGTCAGTCAGTGCCATGCACTGGCTGCTTTACTCCCAGGAATGCCCCGGTCCCCAATGTATACAGGCTGGGTGAGCTCCAGTGCCAGCCTGAATGGGTGCAGAACATTTTGCCTCCACTTGGATTTGATCCCCAGACCATCCAACCCATAGCAGGTTGCTATACTGACTACACAATCCCAGCCCACAGTATTAAATGTATGGTAATGAATTAACATAGTGGAAATTGAGTATGTAGAAGAGATTAGAAGATTCATGCACCTCCAATCATATTATTTCAGACATGATAAATGAACGGTGTAGGTGAACAGTGCGGGGAGGAAAATATAAGGTGTAAGAACAAAAATGAAATAGAGGCTATTAAAAATTACATAATACGAGTTTCATAAATGTGTCAGGGTGACTAAATGAAGAAAAATTTAATGAGTGGAACATGTAACATGCATGGAAAAATAATAATGCACTTAACACTTTAGTAAAAAAAGCTTAACTGATCACAGGGCATTTGAGAAACCAAAATGCAAATGGGATGATAATATTGAAATAGATTTTGAGAAGTAAAGGGTATGGTACGGACTGGATTCAATTAACTGAGGACATGCTCCAGTGGCAGGTTGTTGCATACATGTCAAAGAATCTTTTGGTTCCACAGAAGCAAGGATCTTCTTGATCACCTTGGTGGATACAAACTTCTTAATGAAGATCCTGCCCTATCAAGTCACATGTTAGGTTATGTGGTACTGCTTCAACTGTGAAGGTTGTAGAAGAGGTACGAATTTTGAAGTGCGTGTATTTGAGGCAATTCTGACAGTTACATGGACAGATGGAGGAAAATCACGAAATATTTCAGGCAGGATACCTAGTACCTCAGCAGGGATTTGACCCAGACACATCCTGAATACAAGCCCATAATGTTATCACACCACCCTGTTTCATGAATATAGATACTACTAACCAACTGCCATGATGCAGGGCCATCACATTAAGAAGATAATTATCACTCGACATTTCTATTTCGGGATCCCAGAGGTTTATTGACAGTCACAACATCTAGCAACTAGATACCATCCCAAGTTAGTTCAATTAAGTCTCCTCCAAACACAGTTTCTCTAAAATCCACTACGATATTACCCTCCCACTTATAAGTACATCTTAAGTACGAAATTTTTGTGTTCATCATGCAACAAATATTACTACAAGCAGAAAAGTATTATGAATATGCACTTTTCAGATTTCCCCATCAGCATCTATGTTCATTCAGCATATGAAACAACTGCAAGCCTACATGCTCAAACACTTGTCAACATCATTTCATGAACGTGCAAGAGATCGATATATACAGCGTGTGTGGCACCATAATGAACAGTTGAAAAAAGAGATTTCTGTTCTCCGTGCCAAACTGGAGGAGCAGAACAGAGACATACAACTGAAACTTACAGCCAAGAATTTACTGATCAACCAGCATGAAGCCAAGATTGAAAGGCTGAACAGGAAGTGTGAGGAGGATTTAAAGAGAAGAGTGTAAGTCTGACACTGTATGATTATTATATTAGACATTATCCTTTGTCTGGATATATGTGATACACAGTACTTAATTTTAGTGTTCTATTAGCCTCAAACTACTGCAAAAGCCTGATGACTCCTACAGATTTACTTTGTTATGCATGTAGTTATGATTCAGAGCGCAAGATGGCGAAAGACTGTAAAGACAGTGAGATACAGCAGGACACACTGGCCAATGAAGTAAGAACCCTTGATCTCAAGATGAAATCCCTGTTACATACTCACCTTGCTCAAGAAAAGGAGCTTAGGGCGAAAAGGTAAAGCTTATATAACTGTTATATAAAGATGTAATTAAGTACTGATTGTATTATGGCACATCTGTCTAATGGCAGATCGTAAGGTGAGGATACTAGAAAAGAGAACAAAGTGCTGAGGAGAATATCTGGACATATGAAAGAGGTCATTGAAGAAAACTGCACTAGTATGAGATGCATAGTTTATACTCTCAGGCTAAGATTTTTAGGGCAGTAAATAAATAAAGGTGGGTGGACATATAGCATGAATAGGGGACATGATAAATTCGAATTAAATATGAAGTCAAAAACCTCACAAAAGAGAACACATGGGAAACTGAACACTTACAGAATATTACAAAGAATCTTAGCGAAGTTGGGCAATAAATGTAGAACAGATTCAACTGGCTTTGAACGGAGTCTAATGAATGGCTTCTGTGCAGATGAAAATTCTTTCACCAACAGTGTAACTATAAACAAGTTATGGTTCAAACTGCATCACTGATTTGGTTAATGATATGACATTACTGCAATGCAAACTGCTCTACTTCAATTACATAAGAGGACATCTTTTCATTTTAAAGAAGAAATTAAGTTTTTTAGCTACTAGAACTTCTGCTTTACAATCAAGAGGTACATTTCTGAACCTTGCATCCTGGCAGTAATTAAATGACTTTCATCAATTCAGCAAATGAAAGCTTATGCAGGATTACATTCATTCCAATTCATAGTAATCCTGCCATTTCTAACGTAGTGTAAGGAGTTATGTTTTAATGACTACAAAGCAGATGTGTGAATCATTACAACATTCCAAATATCAGTTACAATTTCTGTTTTCATATTATTCATGTTTGCAGAGTGAAGGTGGAGATACAACTAATCAGCTGGCTGAACAAGTATGACACTGACATGGGAAAGAAGCAAGCTGAGTATGATGAGGTGCTGGCTGGTTATGAGAGGAAGCAACAACAAATGGAGATACTCAAGGTAAAATAAAGACTGAATTGCACACTGAAAAGATACTTACAATTGACAATGGTCACAGTGATTGAAGGAAGAACCATTTTGCAGGATGGAAAATGGTATAACAATCGGCTGAACAAACAAAAGAAGCACAATCACCAGGATTTAAAAAATGACTGCTTTTGCTTCGACAAACTGCAAAGATCATATTGCAGAAAAATTGTAACAAAACATAACCTAAATTCCACATCCCCCCCATTCAATAATTTATAACCACCCTATCATTCAACACTATGTAACCTAAATAAAAGAACTTGAAAGAATTAAATTAATCATAGAAAATGGTAGGACAAAACATGAAAAATATCACAAGGACAATTTAATACAAGGGAAACATATATTCTAACAACTAAACAACAGCCAGGCCGAGTTTTTGAGTTTCTTTCTCACATGTGTCATCTATGCAGAAATATTGCTTCAATTAATACCCTGTGTATTTTTTTTGTGATTGTAGGAAAAGTTTGCTGCTCAGCAAGAACAGTATGAAAGACTGATGAAGGAGAAAGCAGATGAAGAACAAGCTAAGCTGGAACAGAAGGTGCACGACTTTCTCTGCAACAGAGCAGCACGACGAATCCAACGACACTGGAGGGCTTACAGAGCTCGCAAGCTAGCTCGTCGGAAGGGACGGAAGAAACGTAAGGGCGGAAGTAGTGGCAAACAAGTCACAGATGGTTAGGAAACACTTTTTATTGTAAAAAAGTACCAGAAAAAGCCATTCTTTGTATGAGATTTTTATGTTTGTAATGTTAAGGAAGTGAAGGTACCAATGAATTTTTAACTATAACAATCTCATAAACAGATACACTTGTTCAATTGCAGTTACACTGCACATTGTTCTCTTTTGACATGCCCCCAATTAATAGGTGCATGGAGGTGTAATCTTTCAAAGCACATAGCTGTATGCACCATCTGCTTTAACATTAAAAAATTCTGAATTCTGCACACAGTAAATGCATGGATTTCATATGACTCTCAAAACAAAATGTTATTAATTCCCTGAACATTAACTGGTATTTGTAATTGAGATACAGTGTTTTCTGTGACTTTGGAAATCAATTTTTAAGTAACAATTAGGTAACTTTTAGTATGATGTTTAAGTGAAGTCTGAATTATGTGGGATGACATACCATGAAATTTTGTATTGAAGTTCACTGTCCACATTACCAAAAGTGCAATCTCATTCCAGTCTACCATGTAACATTCTTGCACTTCTACCTGTATTAACCCTTATAGTAATCGGATTGAACAAATAACAGAGAGAGAATGCATCAGTTGCCAGTTTCAATCTCAGAATGATCCTATGTATATAATGTTCACCATTTTACATTGTTACCAACATATGCTGTCCAATGGCAGTGGCAAAAACTGTACCACCAGTGGAGAGAGGCGAGGGGAAGAAAAGGAGAAAAAAGGGAAAATTTTCTTTCATTTTTTTTCCCTGAACATTCTCTGATTAGGAGTATATTTCACCCTGTTCTAATCTCTATTTGCATTTACCAATATAACACATTTGATACAGCAGAAAACAAAGGAAAGAAGCAGCTGGAGATGTGTTTAAACTCTTGGGTATAACAGTACTAAATTGAGGCAAGCCAATAAAATTCCCAGTCACACCAGCCTGCCACCTCATGCTGAAAATGGAATCATATTTCTTGAACACAAGTAGAGTGCTCTACCACTAAGTTCCAACAAGATTAAGAGATCATTATTTTTTCCTATTCATTTCGACCATATGCAGTTTACACTAACAACCTGCACAACATTATTTATCTTTACCAGACATTATGATGTACTTGTTATCATTCCTGATTTGTATTCAGGAAGAATTTACCTCTAATTCTGCACAACATTTGACAGCTGCCATCTTCAACAGAAAATATTTATCTTGAATTCTATTTTGTCAGCTTATAACTTGGCCCACAACAACTGTTCACAAATTTGACAATATTCTGTAGGGAACAGGGGAAGTTCTGCTTTAGGTCACACACAAATTTCTGAAGAAGGAGGCACCTAAAATCAATGACCAAGAACAGTGACCAACCTTTAACAAACAAACTGGACAAAACTATGTCATTAGATGTACACTCTTTTCATCATAGAGGCAAACCACTGTGGTACAGATGGCATTTCAACTGAACAGTGCTCTGGCAGCAGAAGAAAACTGGCACTTAAAACACTGCACACTAGGGGTTAAAAATGACATTTACTTTTGCAACATTTCGACAGATGAGAGCATTTGTGAAGTGGAATAAGGAGCCACAGAAAAATAATGAAGAATGACATCAGATATTATCTGAAAAGACTGTGAATTTCTTTACTGAAAGCTTCAGTGAAACATAATCACCACACTTTACAGAGTGACAAGAATAAATTTACTCTTGTAAAGAAATATCATACACACAACCTGACATCAGAAGAATCAAATGAACCGTGCTTCAGCGATGTGTGAAAATACCACCAGCAACTCTGAGATATTTGTAGGGTCTGCTGCGGTTTCTACCCCTGGAACAAACAAATTAAATTAATTAGTATGAAAGTGTGAAACTTTACTCTCACTCTAAGCAAACAACACACAGAGAGTGTTTGAGAACAAGGACAAAGAAAACACGTGGACTAACAAAATAGTAAACAAAAGATGATGGAAAAAGTTACAAAATAAACAGTGTCATAATTTGTACTCTTCACCTAATACTGGTACAGTGACTGAATCAAGATTAAGATGAGTAACACATATAGCATATATGGACTTCATACTTCAAGGGAAGAGGTAATGAGAAAGAATTGGAAAAAACTGTAAATATCAAAATCAACAAAATAAAATTATTAAATATAAGGATAATAGGAAAACAGATGTTGCAAAATTTGATTATGAAGATGGGCAATGAAGTAAACTGACTCAGACTAGGGTCTAAGGGTATGAGTTTGTCAATAATGTAAATAACTTTCTGCTCCCTGAAAGAGGAAATATCTTGAACAAGTACCTGTTCACGTTTCCAGGAACATTTAATATCACAAAGTACATTGGTACATAATATGACATTCTACTCTCATCTATCATCCTTTCCTCACAAAGACATACCTGGAAGCAAATTTGAGCCTTTTTGTTTGTTAAGTATAGACCTAGGCTTCAAGTCTTCTAAATGCCCATCAGGCAAATATATATATATATATTAAATTAATGTGTAACCCACCTGACTGGCTGGAAAAATATCTTGTCACGGGGAAACTCTGGGGGAGCAACGCCAACAGAACCTGCTGACTCCAGAAACACATCTAGACAAGCCATCAGTCGCAGTAACTGGGCTGCTAAAAGGGTGTTACCCCAGCCTACTCCATCTACCAATTCCATCCAGTGAACATTCAACTCACGTTCCATATCCTAGGTATATACAGTAAACAAATTTTATTACATTGGTCTTGCAGTCAAACTAATTTTGCGTCCATGTCCAAGAGTGCTATTTACAGTGTGATTCACTCAGAGACCTTCAATTTATAATTATAAACCACACAACCAAAACTTGGCAAGTACATACCTTGGTTGATGTGAGACTGGGTTACAGAAGTTGCTAAAAGCAGTTTTTCTTTGCTTGGGGATGCATTTAAACAAAATACGCTGGGTTAATAAATATTGCAGGGGAACAGCTGCAGCAATTTTATTTATAAGGTATTTTTTAGGCTGACAACAGTGAGATGTTCGTTGAAACACCTTAACCTTCGGCATGCCCCACATATATTAAGGTACATGCTCATCATATTTTGTTTCATTGATAAATTAGTGAGTGATTTATAGTTCTTACTTGGAACATTTTGACTCACTTTTGTGTGCGTGTGTTTGTGCATGTGTAAAGCCATCCCCAAGAAGGTTTACAACTGACACGAGATGCTGAAATGTTAGCAGCATTGCAACCCATAATAAAAAGTAAAAATAAAGATACAGAAGAAAGTGCTGGCACTATAATGTCAATCCCACAAACACTTATGACCTCACAATCTCTGGTACCTGATACTCACCCTAACTGCATCATTGTTTCCTGCATCATGTTCCCCATGCCAGTTTAACTGCAGACAGAAGACAGTAGGTGTGCGTGGATAGTCGCACTTCACGCATATAAGGGCCATCAGCTTTGCTGCAAACAATACAGGAAAATACAATGATATATGAGTACCGTACACATACATATTCTCTGGTTTTAAGTCAACTCCAATCACTTATCATTCCACTAATTCTCTATGTTCATATCCACTCCTTTGCCACTAATGCTGCACAGTCTAAGATACTTGACAGTGTCACTAACAGACCACACACAACAGCTGATGACTGCATACACATTGTAGTTAGTACCAAATGCTCCCTTGACATTCACCTAAATTCAAGTCCTTAAGTCAAACGAAACACCAACTTGATGCAACACTGTGCAGGTTTTATTTCTGCAGAGTCACTCTACATGTTTCGGGCGCAAGCGCCCATCATCAGGAGTATTTAAAACTAGTACAGTGGCCACTGGTACATGTGTTATCGTTGCAGGTAAGTCATCACATCTCCTTATTAGGGCCAAAGGCCGAAGGCCCTAATAAGGAGATGTGATGACTTACCTGCAAC
>Ga0209755_10005984_pt1 | contig 13622 bp, 12 predicted proteins | sample TergutCo191P1_FD_187301 | JGI IMG/M metagenome (GOLD analysis project Ga0209755, IMG submission 187301) | Cornitermes sp. P1 segment gut microbial communities from Petit-Saut dam, French Guiana - Co191P1 (SPAdes) (version 2) | ecosystem: Host-associated > Arthropoda: Insects > Digestive system... | reverse complement strand
ATGCATTTTTTTCATAATGTCAATTCAGGGGAAAAAACTAATTCCGCTTCTCCTCCCGAAGAAGGCTTGATTCCAAACAGATTTAAGGACATAATATCACTACTGGTATTATTGCTGTTTATTTTAACAGGATTTATTTTTAATAAAAATAATAACGATTCGGTTAATAAAACTTATTCAAAATTTAAGGGAATTTTACAAAAATTCCGCATGAAGTATATTAACTGGAATAAAAAATCGCTGTATAATGGAAGAATGAAGCTTACGGTAAAGAGGGACGCGTAAAAGATGAAGACGTATTCATTTCCAAGAGGAGGATTTTCTTACGAAGATCCTACGGCGCCGCAAAAATCTCAGGCGGTAACAGCTTTTTTGCCGTCGCTGTCTGTTATTCCTCTGGGGAACAATTTAAAAAAAGTGTATCCCGTTGTCGCGATTGGAGACATTGTGCGCGAAGGAATGTTGATCGGTAGAGCTTCGGGAACGGGAACTGTAAATGTACACGCGACAGTCCCCGGAAAAATTGTCAGAAAAGCGTCATGGAAAGACAAAGACGGAATTGAATACGAAGGCTTTGTTATTAAATTAGACGGCGCGTTTGAAAGACTCGGAAAAAGAGAGGAAATATTTCCGTGGTACGGAGTAAACAGTTATGATTTACAAAGGATAATTTCCGATCATGGAATTGTGGAAATGGATATATCGGAAAAACCCCTCGCCGATATGATTTCCGAAAGCAGAAAAAAAGATAAACTTACCCTTGTCGTCCGTCTTGTTTTTGACGATCCCTGGCTTGTAGCCGATCACGCGCTTTGTCAGGAAAGAATGGACGCTGTCATTGAGGGAGCGGCAATCACCGCTCACGCCTGTTCAAAAGTATCGCAGATTATTTTTGCCGTCTCTCACCGCGAGAAAGAGCTTGGGCAGAAGCTTCTTTCGGCTGCGGAAAAAATTGATATTCCTTCTTCGCTTGTTTTAACAGGCTCCCGTTACCCGCAGCGTAATTTAAGAGAACTGGAAATAGCGTTGCGGATTTACGAAAAAAAAGAAGGGCTTAATTTGGGATCGCTTCTAATTTTAGGTCCTGCTGTTCTCGCTGCCGCTTTTGACGCTGTTGTTTATAAAAAACCGATTTTGGATCGTTATGTGGCTGTAGGCGGTTCGGCTGTAAAGAATCCTCAAATAATGAAAGTCAGAATTGGAACAAGACTGCGCGATGTGTTCGAGCAATGCGGCGGTTTTATCAATAAAGCCGAAAGAATTGTGACAGGCTCTCCTCTTTCAGGAAAAGAAGTTGTGCATCTTGACGAGCCTGTCAGAAAAAACTGTTATGCGATAGCCGCCATGACAAAATCGCAGGCCGCTGTGCACAAGATGCAGAATTGTATTAATTGCGGAGAGTGCAGGGCAGTGTGTCCTGTTGGTTTGGATCCGCAGAATATTTATAAACGCATAAGGACGCAGGAGATCGAAAACGCGCTGCCTTTGGGCTGTCACGGCTGCGGCTGCTGCAAGGTTGTTTGTCCTTCCGCGCTGCCTCTGCTGGAAACGATTTTAGAAAAGAATCAGGAGGACGACGGTGTCTGAAAAACAACTTCTTTTTTCCAGCAAACCGCAGATAAATATCTCCTGTCCCAGCACCGGCAGAATGTGGATTGTATCCGCCTGCGCTTTCCTCTGTATTCTGCAGTCATCTTTCAGCGACGGAGCAAAATCTTTTGTAATAGCTGTTGTCGCGCTCGCTTCCGCCATGTTAACAGAATTCCTTTTAACATGGCGTTCCAGCGGAGCGGAAAAAATCAAAGACGGAAGCGCTGCCGCCACAGCGTTGATTCTTTCCATGATGCTGCCGAATCAGATTCATCCTGTATACGCCGCTTTGGGCAGCGTGTTCGCGATTATCGTCATCAAGTATAGTTTCGGAGGGCTTGGTTCGAACTGGTTAAACCCTGCTCTCGGCGGCTGGCTCTTTGTTCGTTATTCATGGCCGATGTCTTTCTCAAACGCGATTGACCTGTCTTCTGTATCTGTTTCAGAAATGGCTCTTACGTCGGATTTAAGCAGCGCAGATCATTCCGTAACGGAATTTTTAAATAACTATGTTTTTTCATTCGTTGATGTTCAGATGCCCGCAGGTTATATTGATTTGCTTTTCAATAATAATCCGGGGATTATCACAGACAGAGGGCTGATGACGCTTTTAATCGGCACTGTTATTATTACTGCAATCGGAATTAACCGCGGATGGATACCTGTTGTATTTCTCGCTGTTTACGGTTTCCTTATTCGTTTGGCCGGAGATTTTTCAGGAGAGGTTTTATGGAACGGAGATTTGTTATACGGCTTTTTCTCGGGCGGCACAATAGCCGCGGCTTTCATTCTTGCCGCTGAGCCTTCAAGCAGCGCTAAATTACTGCCGGGAGTGATTTTTTCTGTTGTGTTAGCCGCTGTTTTTTCATGGTTTTTCCGTTACAGGTGCATGGAATTTTACGGCTGCTTTATAGCTCTAGCCCTTGTTAATTGTCTGACGCCGGTTATACGTCTTGCGGAAGATAAAATTTTCTTTTCGCGTAACAAAAAGAACAATAATTCCGGCATTCAGGAGCGCGTTATATGAAAGATTTTTTCAGGCGTTTCTTTATAAAAATTAAAGACAAAGCTATTTTAGCGGCATGGATAACAGGCATTATTCTTTTGATTTCCATGTTGTGGATATTTACACATGGAGTGCAGGCGTCTTATCTTATGCGTTCTGTGAATAAAGTTTTTGACAATAATAATGATACCCGCAGAGCAGTCTCATATATACAGCAAAAATCAGATAACGCGGGTTTAATAGGGTATTGGTATTCAATGGTTAACACCACAGACAAGCTGTTTGTTTTTACGGTTTTTAATGATGGAATTCTGGTTCCTCTCGGCGCGGTAGTTTCCGCCGAAGGAAAGGTGAATGAGATAATGCCGTTAAGCGCGCATGCTGTTCATATTTTTGACTCATTACCGGAAATAATTATACAAATGTATTCTAACAGGATTGAAGCGTCGGTGTCCGGCAGTTTTACAGCGGGAGGAAGGAGATAATGAGCGCAAACCGTCCGCATTCTTTTTGGGGTTCTCTTTCGCCTTTGGGAGGATTGACCGGCGCGGGACTTTTGATTATGACGTCGTCTCGTCTTTCATGGGCTGTAACCGTAGCAGGCTGTCTTTTCTGGGTATACGGGTTTACAACATTAGTATTTGTTTTATTGTTATCGTCAAATAAAATTAAAAATAAATTTTTCCCTGTTGCCGGAAGAACAACTCTTTTTACATGTATTGCAGCTTTTTTCGGAAGTGTGTACCTTTTCTTATTTTGGCTGTTATGTCCGTTCGCGGCTCTGGAAAATTTCATGCTGCTTATGCTTGTGCCGTTATTCTGCGCAAGTTCAGGCATCATAGAAAAGATTCTTGAGCAGCCCGAAAAACATCAGGCTGACATTTTTGAAAATGTTACCGAAGCTGTCTCTCAGGCCGCGACCCTTGCCGGTTTAATCGTCGCTTTTTCCATTCTAAGAGAACCTTTGGCCTATTGCTCTCTTTCATTTCCAGGTTCTTTCAACGGAATGGTAACAATAATGTATTTTAAAGCCGGAACTTTTTTACCGATTGGCATTTTATCGTCTTCCGCCGGCGCGCTGCTGCTGCTGGGTTTTTTTGTCAGTCTGTATCAGCAAAATAAAACGAAATTATTTCCGGGGAGAAGTTAAATGAACAGTATACCCGTTTTACTTTTATTTATTTATTCGGCTTTTACGATAAATTTGCTTTTACAATGCGGTCTTGGCCTTAAAGGCGCGGCTGAATCAAGTCCTAACAGCGGCGAATGGTCTCGCGCCGCTTTAGCAGCAGAGCCTCTTGATTTTGCGACATTGATAAAATCCGTTATTATCTTTTTTTCTGTAATTATATTATGGTTTTTCTTCTCCAGAGTTTTTTATTCGATACTGCCGGGTATTTATCTTTATATTTTATTATTTCCTGTCAGTTCAATTTTTTATGATGCGATGGAATATATAGTTTTCCGCTATGTTGTAAAAAAAGAAAATCAAAAAGAAAAAATGATTAATTTTTTCGGCGGAATCACCGCTGTTGCGGTTTTTTTATGCCTTAACATTGCCAAAAGTTTTCTTGAAACAGCTGTACTTTCTCTTGGGTTTACCTCAGGGATATTATTTATTAAATTAATTATAAGAGAGATTCGAAAAAGGGCGGCTCTTGAAGCGGTTCCTTTGTTTTTACGCGGGAAGCCGCTTGTTCTTATTACGATGGGGATGTTATCCCTTATTTTTACGACGGCTTCATTATTATTATTCAGAATGATTGGTGTTAGGTGAAAGAAGATAAAAAGATCGCGCTTATCCTTGGTTCTCACGCGCATATTCCGTCAGGTTCGTCAGAAAGCGAATTTGAATACATTTATGAAAATAGGATGTGCCCTTTTATTTCTAACTTGTACCGTTATTCGAATATTAACGCGGTTTTGCATTATTCCGGAGTTCTGCTTTATTGGGTAGAAAGAACGCATCCAGAGTTTTTCATGCTTATTGATGATATGGTTAACCGCAAACAAATTGAAATGATTGGCGGCGGTTTTTACGAACCTATGTTCCCGATAATTCCAGCGCAGGACAGAATTGGACAAATCGAGCTTATGACGACGTATCTTCGAAAGCACTTCAGCAAACGGCCTATTGGGTGCTGGATTCCCGGTATGGTGTGGGAACAGCAGCTTGTAAGTTCGCTCAGCGTAAGCGATATAAATTATACGTTTCTTTCCCATGAGCAATTTAAGCTTGCGGGGATGAAAGATGACGCTCTTTTTTATCCGTGTATAACGGAAGATCAGGGAAAAATTATCGTTGTCTTTCCGGTTTCTTTATCTGTAGAAAAAGACCTTGCGGAAAAAAGTTTTTCATTAACTTTTACCGAATTAAAGAATGATCTTGATGGAACACATAAAAAACATACGGCTAATCCTTTGCAAGGCAGTAAAATAGTATGTGTGTTTCCTGAAAGAATTTTGTCTTCTTCCGATGAGGCGCCTGATACCGTATGGCATCGTTTTTTTGAAGAGGTCTCTCTTAACGAAAATATTGTTGAAACTACGCTTCCGTCAAGAATTCTGAAAAATCAAAAAACTTTCCGAAAAGCGAGTTTTCCTAATTCTTCAATGCTGGAAAATAATTTCTCGCCGCGTAATTTTATTATTGAACACGATGAAGTCAGCGGCATATATTCAAAAATGATATTTACAAACGCTCTTATCAATCAGTTGAAAGGCGATAAGTCCAGAAAATACAGCGCAAGAGAAGAAATGTGGAAAGCTCAGGACGCGTATATTTTTACTGACAGAAAAGGATACCTGCGGAATGAAATCCGGAAAACAGCGTATAGTTCGCTGCTGCGCGCTGAGAGCTATACAAAAGAAAAAGGAAAAACGCTTCTCTCTCTTATTCAATATGATTTTAATTTTGACGGAATAAAGGAATATCTTTTTCAGGATAACCATCTTAACTGTTACATCAGGCAAAAAGGAGCGAGTATCTTCGAACTTGATTATCTGCCTAAACAATGGAATTATCTTGACTGCGGAACGGATGAATTCGGAAAAAAAACGGCTTTCGCGGATTTATTCGCGGCTGCGGACACTTCGCTGGAAGAACTTGTTAATCATTCGACAAATTATACAAAGAATAAAAAAAACAGGTTTTGTTTTAATGAATTATATGAAGTGATTGAACAGGAAAGAAAAGGAAAATTATGTTTTAAGCTTCACGCCGCTGCGGAAGATATTCCATTCGCTTGTCTTGAAATTAATAAATGTTATTCGCTGAAAAAAGATAATATCACCGTTTCATATGTAATTAAAAATACGGCAAAAGACAGACAGGAATTTCTTTTTATACCGCAGATTGATTTTTCTTTTGCCGGTCTGAAAGAAGAAAATGTCCGTTTTTATTCTATAGAGGCGTCCGATAAAGACGTTCCTATTGAAAAAGTTTTTAATACATCCAACCTTAAAATTCTTGACGTTGTAAATGAAATTCAGATTATTCTTACCTCAACAAGAGATTTCTCCGGCTGTATGGTTCCCGCTTTCCGTAATGATTTGTATCAGGCGTCAAGAATATTGCCGGTATTCTCTGTCAATTTAGAGCCTGATGAAATTTGGAATAACGAATTTACTCTTAAATTTTCGCATTAAACAAGGAACCGGATCTATCACAATATAGATTGATTTTCTTGATACTTTTTATCTATAATAACAATATGAAAAGAAGACTAATTACGTCAGCCTTGCCGTATGTTAACAATGAGCCTCATCTTGGCAACCTTATTCAGGTGCTCTCAGCGGACGCTTTCGGGCGTTTTTGCAGAATGTATGGATATGATACTTTGTATATTTGCGGAACGGATGAATACGGAACCACTACGGAAAGCAAAGCCGCTGAAGAGGGCATAAGTCCCAGAGAGTTGTGCGATAGATATCACGATATACACGCTGATATTTATAAGTGGTTTAATATCGCCTTTGATAAATTCGGACGCACTTCAACTCCGTTTCAAACGGAAGTTACACAGGATATTTTTCTGAAACTTGACAAAGCCGGTTTAGTTTCCGAAAAAACAATAGAGCAGTTCTTCTGCGTAAAGTGTGAAAGATTTCTTGCCGATAGGTTCATTCGCGGCATATGTCCCGTCTGCGGCAGCGCCGAGGCAAGAGGGGATCAGTGCGAGCATTGCGGGAAACTGCTCGACCCGACGGATTTGAAAGAACCGCAGTGTTCTTCCTGCAGCAGCACTCCCTCTTTGCAAAAAACGAATCATCTTTATATCGATCTTCCCGGCATCAAGGATAAACTGGAAGACTGGATAAAGACCGCTTCCGTTAACGGATTTTGGGCGCATAACGCTGTGCAGATGACATTGGGCTGGATGCGGGACGGTTTAAAAGAAAGAGGAATTACAAGAGATTTAAAATGGGGAATTCCTGTTCCAAAAAAAGGTTACGAGAAAAAAGTTTTTTATGTGTGGTTTGACGCTCCAATCGGATATATTTCTATAACGGGAATGTTAGGTGACGATATCGCAGCCGGCAGGAGAACGGAATTTTCGCAGCAAAAGCAGGGCGCGCAGAAACAATTTAATAATTGGAAAGAGTTTACCGATTATTGGTGGAAAAATCCTGATGATGTTGAATTATTCCAGTTTATCGGCAAGGATAATATCCCGTTTCATACTGTAATTTTCCCGTCGAGTCTTTTAGGCAGCGCGGACAATTGGACAATGCTGCATCATATGTCCAGCACCGAATATTTGAACTATGAGAACGGAAAATTCTCAAAATCAAGAGGAGTCGGAGTTTTCGGCAATGACGCTAAAGAAACGGGAATCCCTTCGGACGTATGGCGTTTTTATATTTTTTACAACAGGCCCGAAAAATCTGACGCAATGTTCACATGGAGTGATTTCAGAGAAAAAGTAAACGGAGAGCTGATTGGTAATTTCGGCAATCTGGTGAACCGCACGCTCTCTTTTGTTACGCGCTATTTTGAGGGAAAAATCCCGGAGGCGAAAAGCGATGAGTCGTCGGTTTCATTATGGTCGCAGGTAACAGGTTATGAGAAATCAATCGCCGAAAAACTTGACAGAGCGGAGCTGCGGGACGCGTTCCGTGAAATATTTGAACTTTCTTCTTTGGCGAATAAATACTTCCAGGATAACGAACCGTGGCGGCTTAGAAATGAAAATCCAGAAAAAGCAAGATCGGTAATCCGCGATCTTGTTTACATCGTCCGCGATCTTGCAGTTTTAATTGAGCCTTTTTTACCATATTCAGCGGAGAGGATTGCTTTATTTTTTGGATTGAAACTTGGAAAGACGCTTCTCTGGAAAAATATCGGGAAACCGGAAGGAATTGGAGATATTCAAATAACAAGCGAAGTGCTTTTCGCAAAACTTGAAGAAGATCAGATTGAAATTCTTAGGGAGCGTTATTCGGGAACCCAGAAGGAAAGAAACGCCGGCGGGATTGATAAAGCAAAACAATTTTCTTCTGTTGTTGACTTGCGCGCCGCAAAAATAGAAAAAGTTGAGCGGCATCCAAAAGCCGACAAACTCTACATTATCAATCTTGAAACAGGTGAAGGCACTACCGGTGTCCGCGAAGAGAGGCAAATTGTTTCCGGTCTTGTGCAACATTATACCGAAGAAGAACTTCTTGGAAAAAAAATAATCGTTGCCTACAATTTGAAACCCGCAAAATTACGCGGCGTCGAATCAAGAGGGATGCTCCTTGCCGCAGGCGACAACAACGGCACCGGCTCTGACGGTCAGCCGGCAGAGCGCGTCGAAGTGCTGTCAGCAGGCGATTGTCCCACAGGGACGCGCTTTTTACCTGAAGGCGAGGATGCGGTAGCAACCGCCGCGGAAATCGACATCGACACATTTTTTTTGTATCCGATTGTTGTCAAAGATTACGCGGTTACCCATAACGGAAAAAATATGTGTCTTAACGGCAAGCCAGTTCGCACATCGGTAATTTCTGATGGTGAGGTTCATTAGTTGATATTGGAGCTATATGCCTGGTATAAATTATATAAAACAAATTGATGAGAAAGGCTTAAATATTTGCGATAACGCCCGCTCCTTCCTGCAATCTTCAATGTGGGGTGAGTTTAAATCCCGCTTTGGCTGGACAGCAAAAGCGTTTCTAGTAAGCAGGCAGTTACCTGAATCATGCGGGACTTCATTGCAGGAATCGCAGGAAACTTTACCTTTGCTTGTGTTATGCCGCTATCTTGCTCCCGGTATTTCTTTCTCGTATGTTCCGTGGGGACCGGAATTGCCCGCTGATTTTCCGCAAGAGTTAAAACCGCCGGCAATGGCGCAGTTAGCTGATAAACTTAAACCGTTTCTTTCGCGTAACACAGTTTTTATCCGCTTTGAACCGCCGTGGACAGATAACAAAGAACAAAGCGCAGACAGCAGTGAACAGTTTTCAGTGAATAGCGGAAAGTTTCTCGTTAGTGATGAAAGATTTTTATGCGCGGGATTCAGGAAGGCCGCTGCTGTTGTTCAGCCGCCTGATACTGTGATTGTGGATTTAACCCCTTCCTGCGAGGAAATTCTTTCCGCTATGAAACCGAAATGGCGTTATAATGTTTTGCTTGCGGGAAAGAAAGGCGTGCATGTCAATTCAAACGATGTTTCCGGCAGAACGAATGAACTTGAAATATTTTATAAACTTTTAAAAGAGACTGCACTTAGAGACGGAATTGCCGTTCATAATTTCGATTATTATAAAACGCTTTATGAATTGTGTAATGATGGTAAATATAACGGTATAGAAGCGCGTTTGTATACAGCAAGCCATGAAGGCGATTTTCTTGCGTCAATTTTTGTTCTTTTTCGCAAAGAAGAAGCAACCTATCTTTACGGAGCGTCTTCCAATAATAAGCGAAACCTTATGGCGCCTTATGCGCTTCAATGGAAAGCGATGCAGGATGCCAAAGAAAAAGGCTGCAAGCGCTACGATCTATTCGGTATTCCGCCGAATGAAGATCCAAACCACCCTATGGCAGGTCTTTACCGTTTTAAAACCGGCTTCGGTGGGCAGATTATTCACAGGGCAGGCAGCTGGGATTATATATATAAATCTTTTTATTATAATTTATTTAATTTTGCCGAAGGATTAAGAAAAAAATTGCGTGATCTTAGAAAAAAATGAATCACACGGAGGCACAGAGACACAGTGAGTTATTTATTAACCTCTCTTGCAAAAATCATCAAAAAACCTGTAAAATAAATTTAAGGAGAAAACTATGGCTTTTGCGTTAAATACATATCCGGTTACCTTTCGTTCCAAATTTTCCGGCGGAAAATGGAGCGGGGAATATCTGGAAAAACCTCATAAAACACCGGAAGAAGAAGTAGAAATGAGCGATGGTGATCGCATTATGCTGGAAAATTCACGCAACTATTACTCGGATATGCCGCTTGTAAATTATACGACACAGTACGGCCTTGCATGCTTTGAAGGACTGAAAGCGCTCCCCCAAAAAAACGGAGGACTCGCGATTTTCAGGCCGGATCAGAATGCCGCCCGTTTTGCCCGCTCAATGGAAGGTCTTAAAATGCCGCCGTTCCCGGAGAATATGTTTATTGAATCCTGCATTGAAACTGTTAAACGAAACACGGCTCTTGGTTTTTATCCGCCCTACAAAACAGAATGGGAAAAAGATTCTTATATGACAGCGGACTCTGTTTATATCAGGCCGTTTACAATTTCAGAAGGCGGTATCGGAGTAAATCTTTCAAGAGAGCCTTATGTTATGGTGATCAATACCCCTGTCAGCGCCTATTTTTCATCCGGAAATTCCGATGCGATTATATCAGACAGAATCCGCGCGACACGTAACGGTACAGGCTGGATTAAAGCCTGTTCCAATTATGTAATATCCGCTCTCGCGAAATCCGAAGCGTTACAGGCAGGCTTTATGGAATGTGTATTTCTCGACGGCGAACACCGTAAATACATCGAAGAGGGATCGTCATGTAACATTTTCTTTTATTTAAAATCAGGAGAACTTGTTACTCCCGAGTTAGGCGACACTATCCTGCCAGGAATCACACGGATGAGTATTATCGAACTTGCCCGCGATAAAGGTATAAAAGTAACAGAGCGAAAAATCCCTATTGACGAAGCTCTGGATGAAACAATAGAATGTTTTGTCAGCGGCACAGCGGCAGGAGCCACCCCTCTTTCATCAATCACATATCAAGGCATAAAAACCGTATTTAACGGCGGTAAAACAGGCGAATTGACTACGGAACTTCGCGATACAATCAAAGGAATTCAATACGGAAAGCTGCCCGATACCAAGGGTTGGCTGATGCAAGTTCTTTGAGAGTCGCTCTTTTAAGAGCGCTCTTATAAGAGCTTGACCAAATTAAAAATTTATTGCTTAATAATAGGCAGCGGGGATATAGCTCAGTTGGTAGAGCGATTGGTTCGCAATCAATAGGCCTGGGGTTCGAATCCCCATATCTCCAAACGTAAGTTGTTACAGGATATAGACTTACGAAAACGGCATTTGTAAAATTTTAAGAGTTTGGCGGCATCGTGCACTTATCGTGCATTTATTTTTTTGCGTTTTTCGCAGAAGACAGGAGATGCTATGTCAAAAACCACTAAACCGTTTACAACCCCACGGCGTTCAGATTCAAAAACATATCAGATAACACTTAATCCTCCCTGTGGGCTTCCGGAGCGGGTATGCAGCGAATGGAAACGAAGGAGTTTTCAGGATTTACCAATAGAGTTAGCTGAATACAGAAACCCTAAAACAAAACCGGCAGCAGAGAAAGCTGTTTTTGCTCTTATTCAATATTTAAAGAAAAAACTTGAAGAGGAAGGCAGCGCGGGCCGTGTCCCTGTTGCTAATATTACCATCGGTGAATGGATAGAAAAATTTATCGCAATAGAAACCAGTCCGCGGACAGGCGTTAACGCTTCAAAGAATAGACCTTATTCACTTAATACTTTAGACGCTTACAAGAGTTATTACAAATGCCATATTAAAGATGATCCTATTTGTAAATTAAAAATGGCTGAAGTAGAAGTTGAGGACATTGAGGAATTCAGCACTCGTTTATCAATTAAAAAATTTAAAAAAATTGGCAAAGGAGGCATAAAAATAGAGGGGACAGATATGGGAGGATCAAGGACATTTGCCGCAGTACTTTCTTTTATGTGTCTTACTTTTAATGAATATCAAAAGAAGGCAAGAAGATGGTTTAATCCTTTTCAACAAATTGATTCTGTTAAAAGCTGTAAAAAGTCATGGGATGCGCTGCCTGAAGATGAGATGATTGAGCTGTTCAAACCCGGCGTTCTAAAGGATGTAATGGAGTTAGGCGTATGCGCTGCCATGTTTCTTTCCGGATTGCGCCGGGCGGAGATTTCAGCGCTGAGACCGGAAGACCTCGACTGGCATACCCCAAAGATAATGGTGAGTCGTTCATGGCAGCGGTTTGAAAAGATAGATAAAGTTTTGGGACCTACAAAAGGAAAAAAAATCAGAAGAGCGCCGTTTGATCCTATTTTGCAGGAAGCGATAAAAAGAATATGGGCCGAAAACGGAGAACATGAATTTGTTTTTTGCAGGAAGGACGGAAGCATCATCGGCGGATCATGGATTAAAAAAAGATTTCCAAAATGGCTTAAAGCTGCAGGCATTGAATTAAAAGGCAGGCGGATTGTGCCTCACAGCTCCCGCCATTCTTTGGCTTCGTTGCTGGAAGCGCGGGGGGTATCTCTCAGGTATTTTCAGGAATTGTTAGGACATTCGGATCTGAAAACAACAAAAATTTATCTTCACAGCACAGAAAGAACGATAAGAGAGATCGGAAAAAAAATATCTGAAGCGATGGATCAAAAACCTGAACAGAAGCCTGAAGAAAAGAAAGTACTGGAGTTTAAGGTTTCTTAAAATAATAAAGCAATCACATTATGCCGGAACCTTTTGTTTAATGCTTAATTGGTAACCGAGGTTATCGAGAACCTGAAAGACAGTAATAAATGACGGATTCCCCTGAGGAGATAAAGCAGTATAGAGTCCCTCCCTGTTAAGATTTAACTCTCTGGCAATTTGGGTCATGCCTTTTGAACGCGCTATATCACCGATCACCTTGAATAGAAATTCCATATCATTTTCTTCAAGGGCTGCTTCAAGAATTCCGATTACATCTTCTTTTGTTTCAACCTCGTCGGCAAGATTCCAATCGCTGACTGTTATTTTTTCCATGTTTTATTCCTCCTCTTCTTCTAGGGGTGAAGCGGCAATTTTTTTCGCTCTTGAGATATCCTCTTCTTGAGTAGACTTATCACCGCCGCAAAGTAACACGATGATTTCATTCCCGGTGTCTTTATAATACACCCTATACCCCGGGCCATAATCAATACGCATTTCTGAAATGCCTTCTCCGACAGGTTTAACATCGCCTGGGTTTCCTTCTTCAAGACGCTTTATACGAATGTTTATTCTATATCGTGCCCGGCTGTCACTTAGCTTGTTAATCTATTTTTTAAAACCTTTGTTTTTCGTATTCTCATATTTACAGTGTAGTATATAACCTACATATTGTCAAGAGGTGTTTTTAGGATTTTACAGAAAAATACAGGGGTTGTTTATCGGTGTTCCTGCTTTTAGGCTCAGGCTGCTTGTTGGGGGTGGGGGAGGGCAGCCCTGAGCCGACGGGGACAGTAAAGATTGTCAGTTACTGATAATAACAGATAATATTTATGGCGCGACTTTAAATCCGGCATCTTTTAAATAACTATAAATATCTTTTTTAACTATCCGGGGAATTTTATTATCATTCTTAATACATCTGACTAAAGTATTTATCTGGTCTTGTTTCAATGTTCCCTGTTTATGAATATCTGATTGATTGCATATTTCGGACACACTTGAACACCTAAAACGAAACATTTGAACATCAGAACGAAATACTTGAACACTAAAACGGAACATTTGAACAAAAAACAAAGATTTTAAAAGATTGTATCCTGAATAATT
>Ga0209755_10005983_pt1 | contig 13624 bp, 14 predicted proteins | sample TergutCo191P1_FD_187301 | JGI IMG/M metagenome (GOLD analysis project Ga0209755, IMG submission 187301) | Cornitermes sp. P1 segment gut microbial communities from Petit-Saut dam, French Guiana - Co191P1 (SPAdes) (version 2) | ecosystem: Host-associated > Arthropoda: Insects > Digestive system... | reverse complement strand
TATGTTTTTTATTGCGGCTGCTGGCAAAGCATGCGCTTCCAGTAACTCAATTTCTGTATTGATGATATCCATGATATTATTATGAGACGCGCCTTCATTTTTTGTGCAGGAAAATAATAGAACGCACGCAATAAGAATCAAAAAATATTTTTTTGTTTTCATAAATAATTTATAATATATTTATTTTATTAAGTAAAGATCATTCATCAGTGCCGATGCCGCGGTTACCGGCGCTTGTAGATGTCAGCATATTGTTAAGGCGGATTTTATAGCCCATAGGAACTGCGGGATCTTCAAATGTAAGAGCGAGAGCAACCATCTCTTTTTTCCCTTCGACGGCTTCCGCGCGGACAAACTTCCCCTTAATTGTAAAAACCTCGCGCGGATCGTTAAAATCCACGCGCACTGACACTTCTTTATCAAGAAGGAATTTTGCGACACCCATCATAATTAATTTACAGCCTGAAAAAGATAAATCCCTTAAAATACAGCGGCGGGGAACTCCCTGAATAAAAACAGCGCTTTCCGTAGATTGAATATTTAATTTGCGCAGATTATCCGCAGTAAGCGGAACGCGGGCGTCCTTGCGTTTTGCGGAGTTAACATTGGCATCTAAAACGCGGCCGATAATTTCGATTAAATCATCCGGCGGCCTGTTGGAAAACTGCAGTGTAAATAGATTAACATCCTGCGAATTGCCGTAAGGAGTGCTTGCAAGAACGCGCGCGGCGACAAAAAATGTAACAGTGTTCGCCTCGCTTGCCGGCTTAAAACAGAACCGCAGGTTTACAAAATTATTAACAGCCTGAAGTTTCGTGACAAGCCCGGTTTTAACATTCGCGACAACTTTCGCGCCGCTGAATGAAGCCGAATAGATTACGCACGGCCAAAAATCGTTTCCGCATTTTATGTGAATTTGCTGTGTTAGAAGCCCTGTAACCTGAATCATATCTTTTGTAAAGGTTACATCAATATCTTTGAATCTGTCATAATAAACAGATATTTTCTGGCTTGTGAGTACTCCCATCTATAATATATAATAAGCTAAAAACTCCGTCTTGTCAATGTTGTTGAATTTGCCCCAAATTCTGTTATAACAGGTAATTATTGCCGGAATTTTTTATAATTTCCGTTACATCCCGGACTTTTTGCGTCTGTCCTTTTTTTGTAATAAGAGCCGCCGCGGGTCTTCCGTCTTTTTCACTTCGGATTATTACGATAAGATCATCAACTCCGGCAAGAGCTACAGGTATGTCGGAATCAACATAGCATGTATCAGAGCCTGCGTTAAAAACCAGAGATTTTTTTCTTCCGGTTAATTTAATGTATTCATCCCAATTACCGATATCGATCCAGTCAAAACTTGCGCGAATCATCGCTCTGTTTCCGCATTTTTCCGCGACCGCGTAATCAAACGAGATGTTTTTTGTTTTTTTATACGCGTTCTCAAGACCTTTCCAGTTATTTAAAATTTTTATATTTTTTGAAACTATATAATCTGTTCTATCCGGTTTTTTTAATTTAAGAAAAGGTTTTATCACATCAGATGCGAGAAAATTAAATTGATCAGTTATAAATTTAACATCAAACGCGAACATTCCCGAATTCCAGAAAAAATTTCCATTTTTAATATATCTTACTGCGTTTTCTAAATCAGGTTTTTCATGAAATGCGGCCACATCTAAGACACGGGCTTTAACATTTTTTGTTTTAATTGAATTTTGTTTTTGCGGGACAGATTCTATATAACCATAACCTGTTTCAGGACGTGACGGCGGAATTCCAAAAATAACAAGTTTACCGTTATTTGCGGTTTTTTCCGCGCGGCCTGCGTCAGAAATAAATTTTTCAAGCGGCTTTATTATGTGATCGCTTGTAAGAACAAGCATGTTTCCTGTCCCGGAAAAAAAGGCCGCGCACGCAATCGCAGGCGCTGTGTTTTTCGCTATGGGTTCGCCGATTACAATAATGCGTTTTTTTTCCGTAGCGGTCAGTTTAGCGGCATCCGCGATAACATGAGGAATATGGGATTTTCCTGTTATTACGATAACACGCTCTCCTGCGGAAAGAGCGCGCTCCAGCGCAAGTGAGAAAAAACTTTTATCTTCTTTATCATTCGCGCTGAATGTGGCCGATAAAAATTGTTTAGGCATATTTGAACTGCTCGCAGGCCATAATCTTGTTCCCGAGCCGCCAGCCATTATCAGGCAATCATTAAACATATTATCAGTATAAATCTAAAAAAAGAAAAACGCAAAGCCCGCTTTGTCTTCGAACGTGTTTTATGAAGCTATTGTACTGCTCACGCTGGACTTGCCGTTTTTCAGGCAAGTTAATAAAGTGTGTGCAAACCTGCGGTTCGAAGGCACTAGCATTATAGGTTCGCCAGTAAACCTGTCTGTTAATGCATGCATTATGCAATTTATTTCTGCGTTCTGCAAGCCGCGCCGATGTTCTGCTGTTAAAAACATCATTCAGCGTTAGGTACAAGATCGCGTTGTGAAGCCGTTCGCTGTTATAATTTGCGATCCATTGCGCCGTCCTGATGCAGGCATCTTGATAATGTAAATACGCTGACCTCCTTACATGTTCGGTTTTTAATGACATGTGAAACCGCTCCAGTTTCCCGCGCTTCCGCCCACTTTTTACCCAAATTATACCGTTTGATGACGTTGTAGATGCTTGTACAGCCCACAAACGCTATATTTTTATCAATCATCTCATAGCACAGAACACGGTAGCCTTTAAGAAGGTTTGCGATAATATACGCGGCTATCGCTCTTTCCTCTTCAAGCGTAAGATAATAATTTTTAAAAATATTGTTATTATGTTTTCTTTCAATCTCGCGGCGCCGCATCCATGCGCGCCATGTCCTTTGGGATATTCCGGTGTGTTTTAATAAAAATTCCAGCGGAAGATTTATTTTAGTTTTAAGATTAAGTATTACTTTTTCAACAATTGTTTTAATCAAAAGACTCGTTTTCTAGGTTCTTATAGCCGACCAGAATAATTATTTTTTTGTTCTAAAAGCTCTCAGGCAAGATCCGCGATAAGTTCGTCTTTCTGTTTTTTTTATCTTCAAGCGCAGCTATCTTCCGATCCTTGGCTTTACCGCTTATGTCTTTCCTTGTTGTTCTAAAACCCTGGACACCCATCTCTAAATGCTGCTTTCTCCATTTAAAAATATTGTTCGGATGAATTCCATCTTCTGAAACCTTGCTTATCGTTTTTCTGTTCTCCTGCAGCTCTCTGAGAATTTTAACTTTCTCTTCGGCGGTATACCTTTTTCTTTTGCTCATTTTTCTCTTCTGAGCGCGTCATCTTAGATGACGATAGTATACATACCTTATTAGCCTTGTTATAAAACGGCAAGTTCAGTGTGAGCAGGATATTTGAACGTTATGCGAAATATTTCCTACACTGTCACATATATAAAAATATAGTTTGTATATACACTTGACTTTCCTATTAAAAAGAAATAGTTTAAAAGCCGGAGTTTTTATGGGTTTATTAGAAATAATTCTTATTGCTGTAGGGTTGTCAATGGACGCTTTTGCTGTTTCAATAACGCTCGGCTTATCGGTTGAAAAACCTAAAAAAATCCAATATTTCATACCGGGTATCTATTTTGGCTTTTTTCAGGCTTTAATGCCTTTTATCGGCTTTATTACAGGTAAACTTTTCGCTAACATGGTTCAACATTTTGAACATTGGATAGCGTTTGCTCTTTTAGGTCTTATCGGCGCAAATATGATAAAAGAAAGCTTTTCCAAAAAGGAAGAACAAAACGAGGATAATCCGTTTAATTTTTTTAAAATGCTTGTACTGGCAATAGCAACAAGTATTGACGCTTTGGCTGTAGGCGTTACATTTGCATTTTTTAAATTAAATATTATAATGGCGTTGATTATCATTGGATTAACAACATTTATATTTTCTATAGTTGGTGTAAAAATAGGGAATATATTCGGAAAAAAATATAAATCAAAAGCGGAATTTGCAGGAGGGGTTGTTCTTATATTATTAGGATTAAAAATTTTAATCGAACATTTATTTTTTAACGGATGATTTTATATCAACAACTATTTTACAATGAAATACAATATTTTTTTTTATATTTTTCAATAATATGTTGACTTAATTGATTAAATTTTGTATTATTTTACTACTCTATGTTATAGAGTATAATCTTCAATGTTGAAAGAAAAACTTACAAAGAAAGAAGGAGAAAGGTTATGGCTGTTGCTGGATTGATTTTGGGTATTCTTAGTTTAATAGGCGGTTCTATTCCGGTTGCGAATACATTTCCTATGTGGTTATTTGGTCTTATTGGTATCATTATAAGTGCAATTGCGCGTAAGAAGGCAAAAGCAGCAGGACAACCGTCAGGTATGGCAACCGCGGGATTGGTTTTAAGTATAATTGGCTTTGTCTTCGCGCTTATTACCTTCATTGCTTGTTTAGCATTCGCAGGAGCCGCAGCAAGCGCGTTTAGCAGCTGGTAAACAATTCTATAAAAATCCGGGAAGCAAATCAGTTTTTCGGATTTTACTATTTAATTATATAAATGTTTCCTTTTATTATAATAATTGGCAGGCCGATAGGTACATATCAGATCGCTATGTTATTGGGAATTTTTTCAATGGGTATTTATGCTTGCCGATTATGCACGAAAAATGGTTATGATGACAGTGATGGTATAAATTTTTTATTATTATCATCAATTGGAGTGTTTGCAGGCGGACACATTCTTTATTCTATTGTTAATTATCAGATTATAATAAATGTAGTAAAAAATATATCAAATATCGATTCGTTACAAAATATTATTAATGCTGTTGGTTTAATCTGGGGCGGTAATGTTTTTTATGGAGGATTACTCGGAGGAATACTCGCGGCAATAATCATTATTAATAGGAGACCACAATATAAATATTTACTGGATTTTATTACGCCTTCAATCCCTTTATTTCATTTTTTTGGAAGAATAGGCTGCTTTTTCGCGGGATGCTGTTTTGGCATTGAATCATTATTTGGTATTACTTTTCATCATTCAATTGTTGAGGAAGCTAATGGCGTTAATCGTTTTCCGGTACAATTATTAGAAGCGTTTGTTAATTTAATTTTATTCATTTTATTGGATATTTTTAGAAGAAAAATATATTTTAAAAATAACCTGATCTATGTATATTTATTATTTTATTCTACCGCCAGATTTTTTATTGAATTTTTTAGAGGAGACTCATACAGAGGAATATTTTTTATTTTCTCAACATCACAAATAATTAGTATTATTATATTTAGTTTTATATTAATAAAATTTACCGTTAATTTAAATAAAAGAATAAAAACAATAGACTGTGTCACCTAAAAAAAGTAAAACGCTTCTCTGCCCGGCCCCGGTTAAGATTCCGTCAGGGATTTATCAGAGAAAACCGATTTCACGCTTGACGATATAGCAGGAGAATGCGAATATTATTTAAATCAACAACCCCGCCCTAAAGGGACGGAGTATGTTGTTCTCATAAGGTATTGGTCTCGGGTTTAATACTGGGAAAATTCGCCCTAAAGTGATCTCGCGAAGCGAGCTCTCAGGTATTAAACCCTCGCCACGAATAAAATAATTTATGTTAGTAAATCGTATAACAAATGATAACGGCAGTTTAAAGGAGATATAAATGAAACAAACATTTTATGGTTTACCTAAAGTAATGAAAAATCAGGAATTTTACGGCTTTAATTGGATGGAATTTGTCACATCAATTCCAAAACCTTTATTTTTAGTTACCACTTATAAATCAAATGGAAAACCAAACGCATGTTTACAATCATGGGCTTCATTTAATGATAATTATTGTATAATGGCGTCGGTAAATAAAAATGGTCATATGTATAAATCAATCAAAGAAACAAGCGTAATGGCTATAAATTTTCCGTCAATTGATATATATCAAAAATGTACTGAAACAATAAAAAACAATGGTTTTGATACAGATGAAATCACTGCATCAGGTTTAACAGCAGAGAAAGCTATTAAAATAAATGCTCCTATTATAAAAGAATGTTTTTTAAATATGGAATGTGAATATATATGGGAAAAAGAGAACATAGAAGGATCGGATCACGTTGTAATGTGCGTAAAAGCAGTAAATATATCAATGGACAATGAATACTATAATGAAAGCATAAAGGGGCGTTATGGAAAAAATGGTTATCTATTAAATTTGCATAATCCAACAAACCCGGAAACAGGAAAGATGGAAGGGGATTATATTGGAATAATAGAAAAATTTAAGTTGTAAAAAGCCAAATAGCATCACTGGTCGCGTAATAGTAATAAGTACCTCCGGCGAAGACTCCCCCAAATTACATCAACAGAAATTTATATACTTTTCATATACTAAGAGACTTGATATATTAAATTAAAGGTTAGGAGAAACAAGAATGAGTGAAAGAATAGAAAGAATGAATGACCGGCAATTTGAAAATTTTTTAAAGAAAATGATTAAATATATAGAAAATAAGTATAATATTGTTTACATAAAAAAAGAAAAAGTTGACATGAAAAATAAACCCAAAAAAACAATAGAAAGTGAATTACTTGATCTCGATCTAAAAATACCATTAATAGATAACCTTCAAAAATTTACATAAATATTTTTTACGCCTGTAATAAGAACGTGACTGACGCCATTATTATAATTTATCTAAGAAGGTAACTTATAATCGTTATACCGGAGATATCAAATTCATGCCGCTCACAAGCTAAAGAGTCGTCAAAGCGGGCACGGGCAAGTTCGGTCAGATAAATCTCGCCGGGTTTGGCTATATCTTCGCCAAGCTTCGAAGCATAGTTAACTTCACTGCCGTAGAAGTCGTTGTTACCCGCCATTAAAATATCACCATAACCAATGCCGATACTGGCGTACATGTCCCAGTCTTTGGGCAGAAATTCATTGGCTCTAACGAGCTCATTTTGCACACGTTTAGCGGCTTTTACCGCGGGCGCAACATCATCAAAAGTCGCAAACACATTGTCAGCCTCTGTTTTTACGACCACTCCGCCCTCAGCGATAATGATTGGCAGCGCGATTCTTTGCAGGCGGTGGATCATAACAAGGAAGTGAATTATGCCGCAGCGCATGGTCATGCGCGAGAAACCGCTTAAATCAAGCACCCAAACAGCGCACTTCCTGCCGAAATCATTCCATATCTGTTTGTCGATCTCCGTATTACGCTCAGGGTGCTCGGCACGCTCGTTTATCAAATATTCAAATTCGTCACGATTATTGGTCATATTTCTATCCTCCTTATTTATTTGAATTAATTCTATTATATAAGATGAATGATGAATACGCAAGTAAAGCGTACATAGCGGATAATTACATAAATTTATATACAAATTAAGCGCAGCATTTCTCTATTTTAAGCTTAATTTCTCCGTATCCGTATATCTCAAAACCCTATTAACCGATAAACTCTATAAACAATAGAGGCATTTTTAAAATTTGATTTTATAGATGCCTCTATTGAATATTCACAATTCGGTTTTCTTTTTGTCCCCATAATAAATCAAATCCGTACAGGGATGTTTGCCTTTGGTTCCTTTGCGTCCCCGCCAGCAACCTTTGCTCCCTGCAATCAGGATGGCCAGATTAAGCAGGACTTGGGCAGCGCGGGATAATCAGGCAGAAAGGCTTATATCAGAAATGAATCCTTATATGTGTCGCTGCCAAGAGGTTGTTCCGAAACTGACCGGGTCTTGGAACAACCTCAATTTATTTTTTAATTCGATATTCTCCATGCATAACCAAGAGCGGTGCTGATAGAAGCTTTAATTTCATTTTCGACGGTCTGTGCCGGTCCTCCTTGTCCTTGTACTGTAGATCTACTAAATATTTGTACAAAGTTCCAGCCTTCTTTTAAATCAAGGTCTAAATCCACGATCCTCATAGTACGGGCATTGCCAATTCCCTGACTTGTATTTTCTACAATTTCTTCAAATCCTTTTCCGGTTATAGTTACATCTCTTGTTACATAAATAAAGTATGGTGTACCACTATTTCTTCCTGAAGTAAAAGTCCCCTTCACATACATTCCGATCGGGGCGCCTTCATTTTCTATTTGAAAACCGTCTAAACGGTAAAATTGCGCGCCGGGTGTTGCCGAAACATCAGTCCATCTGTTAAAAATGTCTGAAATTTCGCCGAAGCTTACAGTATAATCCGGAGCTCCATGGGTGTAAGCAAATGTACCGTTCTCGGTAATTCCTCCGCGATTGTTTACGAATTTTAATTCTCCGAATTTATATCCGCCGTCTGTAGTTATTAAACCTGAAATAAACAGCGTCTCAGGCCAATGACTAGGAGCTACTGTATCAAATAAAGCCGCGCACGACATCATGGTAAACGCAAGCATTATCCCGGTAACCATGACAGCCATCTTAAAAATTCTTTTGTTTTTCATTTTGAAAAACCTCCTTTTATGTTACGTTTTTACACGCATATATTCAGGCAATATATAACATTTTGTTATTATTTTCAAGATTTTTAAATAAATTCATAATATTTTTTAAAAACCTTATATTCTGTTATATTGTGATTATATTATGATATTTAAGTGTTTGTTAATAGTTTTTTACTAATGAGCCTCATGCAAAACCCTCAAAAAAAAACGAAGGAATCTGATAAGATTACAATAACCAAACGTAAAATTAAATAAAGAGACCTTTGATATGAAAACAATAACCGAAATACATGGCGGCGCACAAGCTCTTATGGACATAAACTTTAACCTTCAAAAGTGTTTTGAAGAACAGTTAACCAATGAATATAAAACATTTCTGTACCTATTACGGGAAGCAGAAACATACCTACCGGTTTATATCCGTTCTCAAGCAAAAACAAGGAGGCCGCCTATGATGCACAAACGATATCAGATTTTTTTTATAGTCGTGAACAGGTTCCTATCATTGACCACAATAAGAGGAATGATAAAAACCGGCCTCCGCTTGACCCCGTAAAACAGGAACGGTATAAAATCAAAACCACTTTTGGTATAGTTTTAATAATACAATTTATAGTATAATCTTAAAATCATGGCAAAAGCGAAGGAAACCATCAAAAAGGCATTTAAACCCAAAAAGAGGAAACATTTAAAGCCGTATTTTTTCGTGATTTTTGTAATTGTAAATATAGGCAAATAATTATAAAAGGGAAAATAAAATTATGAATTTATGGATATTAACTGAAGAACGCCCTAAAAATATAGTTTTGAAAATTATCCTTGAAAAATTTGCTAAAGACAGAAGTCTTGCTTGTTTTATGGATAATTTACGGATTCTTCCTATCCTACGAAATAATAAGTTAACTTTCACTTACGAATTAACAGGTTTTCGTTGTAACAAGATTAATAAAATATTCATAAAAACTATCAGTGGTTATTCTAGTTTTATTGATTTCATTATATTTTATCAAGAAAACGAACCTGTACCAAATGATAAACCAATTTATTTAATTGAAGAAACAAAAACTGATGATAGTGAAAGCAGAAATACAGGTGTATATCAGCGTTGTTCTAAGTTTGTATATGCAAACAAGTTTTATTCATCTGTACCTAAAATAATGCTATATAATTTACAAATAGAGCAAAAAGAAAAACCAACTGAAACTAATATTTTTGGTACTCGTTTATTATTAACTTTAGGTATTGAAATATTAGGTAAAACGTTAGATGCAAATATTTTTAAACCCTTCGCATCAATTGATGACTTAATTACTTTTAAAAATAGAATGAGAAAACCTCCAAAAGGGAATGTTCCTATAGAGATTACAAAAACAAATAACAAAATAGAAGTTTCTGGTCGTTTATTCAAATCTGGTGGGTTATCTCATGATCCAAATATAGGCGCTCTTTCTATAATTTGTTCCATCATTCGTATGCTTGGTTGGTCTGGTGATTTAGTTATTACTAGACATGGCTTAAAACAAGAACATATTAAAACAAAAAACAAATTTATCCTTATTGCAAATATGCTCAATATTAAACTTTTTGGTCTAAAAATGGTAAACCCTGTTTTTCCTCCGATATATTGGCATTACGATCTTGACGGTGAAAAACTTGGGACAATATTTATCCACATTGTTGTTGAAAGTTTTACTAATGGTTATTCAATATTTGAAAATCATGCTGGCTGTGAAAAGGGATATTTTATTACTCATTCAGGCGATCATATTCCATTAGCAAAATACAATGATAGAGAAAAGTATAAAGCTGGCGATAAAAATGAAATAATTTCAATTCCTGATTTAATTTTAATTGACGTCAACAGGAGTGAAATAATAAATTGTGAAGGTAAAAAATGGATATTTAAATACGATGGTATAAATGAACTTGTTAATTATGATCCTGTGGAAAAAAAATATATTAAATCACATTATCCAAAATTTTCTATAATAAGAACAGTTATTTTATATGGCGGTACAATTGAAAAACAACCAATAGAATAAAAAATTGGTTTCATACTTAACGAGAACGGTGGCTTAATATTAGGTATTAAAGCCCCAAGATTATTTCAAGACACAATAAAAAACTTACTAGATTTCTGGAAGTAATAATGGAGAATAGTGGCTTTATTAAATCACCTTTAAATTATATAGGTGGTAAATATAAAATATTAAATCAAATTATTTCTTTATTACCAAAAAATATTAATTATTTTGTAGATTTATTTACAGGTGGTGGAAATGTTGGCATTAATATTAAAGCAAAAAATATTATACTAAATGACAATCTAATTTATTTAATTGATTTTTATCGTTCTTTACAAATTAATTCCAAACAATTTATTTTAAGACATATTTATAATAGAATTAGAGAGTTTGATTTATCTTTGACAAATGAAGATGGTTATAAATCTCTGCGTGTTTTATATAATTCTAAAAAAAACCCATTAGATTTATTTGTTTTAATTGCATATTCATTTAACCATCAGATTCGTTTTAATAATAGCCATGAGTTTAATAATCCTTTTGGGAAAGAAAGAAGTTGTTTTAATGCGAATATGGAAAAAAATTTAAGTTTTTTTATAGATAAAATACAAAATAATAATATAGAATTCTATTCTGAGGATTTTAATGAACTTGATTTATCTTTTTTGGAAAAATCTGATTTTGTATATTGTGATCCGCCATATCTAATAACAAATGGTACTTATAATGATGGAAAAAGAGGTTTTACAGGTTGGAGTGAAAAAGAAGAATTGATATTACTTCAAATACTTGATAATTTAAATCAAAAAGGCATTAGGTTTGCTCTGTCTAATGTATTAGAACATAAAGGAAAAGAAAATATATTATTAATTAATTGGCTTAAAAAAAATGAATATTTTTTAAACAATATATCTTCTAATTATAAAAATTCAAATTATCAAACAAAAATAAAAAATAACCAATTAACAAAAGAGGTATTAATTACAAATTATGAGGTCAATTAAAATATATTATAATAATAGAAAGGCTTTTTTATGAGATTTATTGGTAATAAAGAAAACCTGATAGAAAAAATATATTATTATTTATCAGAAAGAAATATTAGAGGTGAAACATTATTCGATTTTTTTTCTGGAACAACAAATGTTGCTCGTTTCTTTAAAAATAAAGGTTATAAAATATTTTCCTCTGATTTACTTTATTTTTCCTACTGTTTACAACGTGCATATATCATAAATAATACTGAGCCTTTATTTAAAAAATTGCTTCCACTAATTAATATTGATAACTATGATTTATTCTCATCTGCCTTAGAGAAAGTTTTATATTATTTAAATAAAATAGAACCTATCAACGGATTTATTTATAATAATTACTCTATTGGCGGTACTTCAAAATTATCACAACCACGAATGTATTTTTCTGATGATAATGCAAAAAAAATTGATGCAATAAGATTAAATATCGAGAGTTGGAAAAATAGTAATTTTATTACCGATGATGAATATTTTATTTTAATTAGTTGCCTTATTGAAAGTGTGTCTTTCTTTAGCAATGTTTCAGGTGTATATTCCGCTTTTCAAAAAAAATGGGATCCTCGTGCTTTAAAGAGTTTTAATATAAAACCAATTACAATAATATGTAATCAATTTCAAAATAATGTTTATAATTTAAATAGTATGGATTTAATTGATAGTATAAATACAGATATTCTATATCTTGACCCTCCTTATAATGAACGTCAATATGCTCCAAACTATCATATCTTAGAAACTATTGCCAAATATGATAATCCTATTATACATGGTGTTACTGGTATGCGTAATTATGATAATCAAAAATCATCATTTTGCAATAAAAATACAGCCTTAAATGATTTAGAAATAATAACAAAAAATGCTAAATATAAATATTTGCTTTTAAGTTATAACTCAGAAGGAATAATGCCTAAAGAAGAAATTAAATCCATTTTAAGTTCATTTGGCTCTCTTGAATTGATAGAATTTCAATACAATCGTTTTAAAAGTAATAATAATGGACCTAATAAAAACAAAAAACATATTTTTGAACAACTTTATATATTAATACATAATTGAGGTTTCTATGGATTTTAATGGAAATAGTAACATAATAATACATGATAATTCATCACATTCAATTCGTTATATTAAAAAGAAAGATAATAAATTAAAAAATCTAATAAAATATATTGGTACTCTTTCTTATTCTTTACATTCGGATAGTTATTCTTTCATTGTTAATACAATTATAAGTCAAATGCTATCAAATAAAGTTTCTAGTATAATATCTTCAAAATTATTATATCTCTGTGGAAATAAATTAACACCAGAAACTATTAATAAAATTTCTATTTCTGAATTACGTAGTATTGGTATATCAAATAAAAAATCTGAATATATAATTGATTTTTCAAATTTTTATATTTCTTCTTCTAATTATTTTAATAAAATTAATACATTACCTGATAAAGATATTATACATGAACTCATAAAATTACGCGGAATAGGCATTTGGTCTGCAAAAATGTATTTAATATTTGTTCTTGATAGATTAGATGTTTTACCATTTGAAGATGGTGCTTTTTTACAATCTTTTCATTGGCTTTATCCACATATAACTTTAGAGAAATCATCTATCCAATTATATTGTAATTGTTGGAAGCCATATTCATCAATTGCTTCTCGTTACCTGTATAAAGCTCTTGATACTGGCTTAATTAAATCAAATATTCCTATCTAAGAGTACTTAATAATATCTGTCACTATATTTATCTCATGTCGTCAAACACCCCATTTTACTTATGCTTTATTATTCATTCAAAACAACCTTAAATTTCATAGAAAATTCATATTGTAAAACAAAAATAGTCTATGATGAAAACGATCGGTTGAAAGAGTTAAGCGAGCTCGGCGACCCGTTAGAAAAACTGAATAAGTACATACAGTGGGAAAATTTCCGAGGAATCTTAAAGAGAACTTTAGAAAAAGAAGCCAAAGGACCGGGCGGAAGACCGCCGTATGATTATGTAATGATGTTTAAGATATTAATACTCCAAAAAATGTATAATATGGCGGATGACAAAACAGAATATCTAATCAACAACCTCGCCTTGA
>Ga0209755_10005982_pt1 | contig 13624 bp, 10 predicted proteins | sample TergutCo191P1_FD_187301 | JGI IMG/M metagenome (GOLD analysis project Ga0209755, IMG submission 187301) | Cornitermes sp. P1 segment gut microbial communities from Petit-Saut dam, French Guiana - Co191P1 (SPAdes) (version 2) | ecosystem: Host-associated > Arthropoda: Insects > Digestive system... | reverse complement strand
GAATAGAACTCCATTTTGTTAGCAGTTCATGCCCCTGACAACAGCAATAGTTGTGCAGTGACCATCAGTACAGTGGACAGACTGTTGGCTGGGTGACTGAGAAATTGGGTTGGTATTCCCAGCATTGTCAAGGGACATATTTTCTCCATAGTGCCCTGACCCGGTGTGGGGTCCATCCAACCTTGTGTATTATGGGTATGGGGCTGATTTGTACTATTATGTCTACAGCTGCTGTTACATTTTCTACCATTATAGATATAAATTTTGACTTATTGTACTTGTATAACTTCTGTGTATTATTGTCTCCCTGAGGATGACAAACATTTGCTGAAACATGTAAGAGAGTTTATGTCTTTAGATGACTTGTAATTTTATACGTTTCATGTACATTTGTTGGTGTATATAAATAATTATAATGACACTGCACAGAATGAGCAGTATCACATACATCACTTCCCCTAATTTTAAACATTTTTCTTGCATCAGGTGCATTTCCATATAAATCATTGATGAGATTTACAGTTATGGCTGACATTTTGTGGGCTTCATTGGGTTTGTGAATAGATATCTGCAAAGCCTTGCCACATAAGACAGTGTGTCAGCACAAGTGCAGTGTTTTACAAGTCTTGTTCTCTTGTTTTATGCAGCTACCATGCATGACAGCATACATCCGTTTCTGCAGCCGGCAGCTGAGTGCTGCTACGTTCCTTCAACAATTGACAGTAGAATCTCCAGAATTCATGAACATAGTGAAACAATGCCAGAGTGATCCGCGCACTAATGGCATGCCCCTCAGCAGCTTTCTCATCAAGCCTATGCAGCGTATAACCAAATATCCGTTGCTTATTAAAAAAGTATGTACTGCTTGACAAAAGAGTCAATGTGTTTGTGTGAAGTGCCATGCAGAGTATGGAACATGGCTACAATTGCAGCTGTGGAATCTTGTGCAGTATGCTAAACAGCCACATTCTGCAGCTGTTGAATACCATGCAGTGTACGCTACACAGCCATCATCTGCTGCTGTGGAGTGTTGTGCACTGTATGCACATGGTAGCATCTACTTTATGCATCCATCCCATGTGTAGTATTTTAACTTAATGAATTCTGCTTGGAAAGCCTTTCAGTCAGAAGTTTGGGCTCTTGTTTGGTATCTGTGTTGACAGGATTTATTGATTTTTCAGTAAGTAAATTGTCCTTAGGATTGTCAGCGGTTAGTCAGCCATTAGTAGACTCCTTCCACAGCAGATATGAGCATGTGATTTAAATCCACTACATGCTGACAAGTTCATTATGTACATATACCAAGCAAGTCAGGCTACAGATACTTAATACCTTGATTGCTAATTTTTTAGCTTCCAAAAAATAAACTACTTTGTCTTAAGTTGTAGGAAGCAAACGTGTTGGAATCTTTGCCTTTAGATACTAATGGATTCATTGCAAATGTATTATCACTATAGAAAGTAATTACATATAATATTTGAAGCTATCTTCATCGGCCATTTACACAAAGTGCATGAAATAAATGCATGTAAGTGAGGTTGTATTCATCTGTCCTGTTTTTTTCACACGTTTCATCTCATAAGTGCATTGATTTCTGTGAAATTTGGTATTGTGGGGATGCATTAAAAGTTACTATGTTTATTTAATTTTATTCTATATTGATTTCGTGTGTTTGTACATTATGTGAATCCCACATTGAACATTTTCCATTTTATGAAAAATGACTTGACATAAAAATAATTGGTACTTTACATAAAGTATAATATATGTCTCATGGTGACCTAGTATTGCCATTTTGAATAATATTTTGATATGGTAAATATTTAGTGAATTTGTCTGTAATCTGGCTGGCTTTGCAACAGGACATTGTAAGTGACTACCAAGACCAGTTAGATAAGCAAAGTAGCAAATAATTCATGTAGAAAATATGTTTACTCTATTTCAATACGTGTTTCTGCTGTTGTAAATCTGTCTTCGTTAGTGGAATATTCAAGGCTCAGTTTGCTGCTCCCTGTGCAGGAAACACAAACAAAAAAAATGGGAATGAATGATCGAAGTAGTTGATGTCTTACACCACAAGTTAGAAATGTTCACCTTATCAAATTACATCTGCCTGCTGGTAGTAGTTTGAGAATAGTTATACTGAAATGACAAAGGTAAAATGTTGCTCCTTTTTTGATATTTTTTATGGCATTGTAATGATTTCTAGAACAAATGTGACATATTTTTAAAGTTATAACATTGCATACTTGCAGTGTTCAGTTGTCTTATTGATAATGACAATGGTATGATTTAATAAAACATGAGTTGTAGATGACGTCTGAATCTTGTACTGCAGTGGAGATGCAGAGCAGATTATGTTATTTTTGGTTATGATGGTATGTAATCCAGTAGGTTGGTACCAGTGTTTCAGAGGAATATACTGCTTCCATCTGTAGTATATTAGATGGAAGATTTCCTGAAGGTGGACGCTGTATACTTCTTCAAGATGCTGGTCCCCATCAACCCAAAAGACCAAAGTATGGATGTTCTCTAGAGGTGACATGATCTTCACACCAAATTTTATATGTGCTGTGTAGAAGTTTCTGGGGAAACATGCCAACTTCGCTATGTTTTTGTACCTTAAAAAAGCAAAATTAAATGCTTTATAAATATGTTACATTTTGAACTAAAACTACAGTTTACATGGTTGTTTTTGAAGTAATGTGTTTGTGTATATTTGCTTCACAACACACGCATATTTCATTGCTGTTTTGTATTCTAGATTTTAGACTTCACATCAGAGAACCATCCTGACAGGCAGAACTTACAAGACGCTCTTGCAAAAGCTGAAGAATTCTGCACACAGGTAACTGAAAAATATGAATTATCATAGATACATCAGGATCATAAAAAGAGCAGTCATAGGTTTCATGTGTCCATAATTATTGATATATTGCGCTTAATACACTGGTTATGTTATTGAAACAGTAATAAAGCTCAAAAGATTTTATGTAAAATACATATTGAACCTCTGCATCCAGTACCTTTGGCAGAAAGTGTTTCGTTAGCGATGCTTGCTGCAGTGGCTTTGCTTTCTGCCTTCAGTTTTTCTACTCACACACTATTGAACTATTAAACACCATTAAATTGTTGTATTGAGAAATTTGAGCTTGAAAGCTTGAATTTTTTGTAACTAGTTCAAACTTTATTTCTAACCAAAGAACTAGTATGGAGCGGAGGAGTTCTTTAGAAACTGAGAGTCACATGGCTAGTCAGGGGGTTCCCCACCTCCTATAAAACTTGAAGTTTTTGTACCAATAACCCACCACCAGACTTGTTCTGGGTCAGATGAATCTCATCCATATGTATGTTAATATTATCCTCCAATATATTCCTCAGTCTCCAAAGTGATGTGTTACCTTGTATGTATTTCTCATCTTTACCACATATGCTAGATTTCTCACTTACCGTGTTCTTGTTAATATTATCACCCTAATAAAATTTGGAAAGGATTAAGAATTATATAGGTCATTATGCATTCTCTTTCACCTTTCTCTCTTATATGTCGAAATATTCCCCCCTGCACCATGTTAAAAATGTTTAATTATCTGAGCAACTATCAGTTACTCAGGAAGGATTGTGTTTGATGAAGTTATTTTTTTTTTTTATATATCTGTTGTTCATTTCAGAATATTGTTAAATTAGAAGGCTCATTGTCCTTTTTATCATACCCATATGTTTTTATGTGTAATTTTTGTAAGGTAAATGAAGGTGTGCGGCAAAAGGAAAACTCGGATCGACTGGAATGGCTTCAACGGTGTGTGCAGTGTGATGGCTTGGGGGAAGAGCTTGTGTTCAATTCCATGACAAACTCCCTTGGTCCACGAAAATTTCTGCATTTTGGTGTTCTCCGTAAGGTACACTGTGAAAACTTAAAATATATAATAATGTTGGAACCAGATAAATATTAGCTTTCATATTCTTTGAATTTGCATATATGTGCATATTTTGAGTGAATCAAATCAAGTGAGGACACTTGGCATGTTTAAAGAATTGTGGTTTTCTGGGTTGTGATACTGTGTAGTTGTTTTGTGGTTGGATGACAGAGTTTCAGAGGAAGATGTTGCGTCTGTCTTCTGGCTTGAAATGAGGTGGGTGAGGTGCATTCAGGTTATATGGGGAGATACCATGAAAGTTGGTCATTCAGACCCATGGGAGGGACAGGAGAGATGAAGCCCAGCCTGAGCCAGCAGAAGTTGTGGTGAAGTAATAATGACACTCTTCAGAACCAGTAGGGAGAGGAAAATGAGAAAATAACCATTTTAAGGGCCTAGAATACTCTGTCCACAGGAGGGTATGTTATTTTCCACAGCACCCTCTTTTCAAACACTTGTTTCAAAGATCAATTGCATTTGCCACTGCAAGCAAGGAAATTGTCACACATTATGACCATAATTACAGATAATGGTGATCCAACTCCCGTATCATAGACTGTAAAAACATCATGCCATAAATAATATACATATGTAAATCCTTCTGGATTTGTGTTTCAGGCCAAAAGTGGTAAGGAATTGGTTGGTTACTTAATGAATGACTTCCTTCTTCTTGCTCAACCCCCTAAACCTATTGGGAACGTATTTTCATTTGAGAAACATGCCAATACAACATTTAAACTGTATAAAAAGGTAAGACTCAAGCTTCAAGCTATTGCTTATGAAATCATTACATTCAGAGTTGTGGAATCAGGTTATAGTTACATTAATTACTGTGATGCAAGGAAGAATATTAATACTTTCATCTAAAGTATGACTTTACAGTGTAGTGAGCATGGTATACTTTTTTGCTGAATTTGAGATTTCTGTGCAGTCAGTATGTAATGCAATGCATTCAACTCGCCTAACCCACTGCTGTCATCAGCCTGAAGTAACAGATGTGCTCCCACATAAAGAAATGGAAGTATATGACTTAACCTGTGCAGTGTGTTGCAGAGGTATTATCTCTGCTTACAAGGGAAGCAAATGGCAGGGTTGCTCCAGGGCTTCTCCCCACCAGTGGCGATACAAAACCATCATTGCCTATCCTGTAGTAATACGTACTGAATATCATCACAGTAACACAGGAAAAAACGAAATATTTTGTAGTGTACTGTGTTTACTGTAAGAGAAAATCAGTCAACAGTAGGGTAAAGCTGTCTAGTTTAGCCAACATGGCAATATAAATTTTACAAGAGGCTGTGTTGTTATTAAAATCAATATTAAATTGACTTTGAAGCAGGTGGATATTGCCTTGCATTCAGAAGGATCTAATAGGAAGTCTCTTGGGAGGGGAGGAAGAGAGAGAGAAAAATGGAAGATTTGACATTTTACAGGTGGCAGTGCTGGAGATTAAAACCTGTAAGACAACATAGTGTGTTCTTGATGATGGATGTGCTTTAGTTGCATTTGAGGGAGTGATTGGTGTGCATGCACACTTCTCTTACAGGTGCTACATCAAGGGTAAAGATGAAGTAACTCTGTCTGTTGTACATTTCTTTATCATTTGTTCATGTTGAACGTTCTAGGATAGTGGTAGCTTGGTATGTTGACCAGTAAGTGAGTGGCTGCTGATACCTACATGATACAATGTAGAAATTATACTCACAAACTTCAGCTAGCCAGTGCAGTGGCTACAGATGTACAAAAGTGCCTTTGTAACATCAGTGTGTGTACTATGCAGGCAGTCAGCAGTTATGTTATAGTAACTGATCTTTCATAACACTGAGTCTTGCATAAGGTCAGAAACTTCCCTCTAGTGTTTCTAATAATATATTATTTTTGTATTATTTGCACATACTGTACTGTACAATTCCTATATATATGTAAATGGGTGTTACGTAACATCCATAATGAAGCAAGAGTACATGTTCTTGAAGAATAAAAACTTAAGTACACAGAAGTATGGCACTGGATTAATTGTTGTTTTATCAGTTATATTTACGAGGACTTTTCCATTGTCACAACACACATCACACAGTATTTTGAAAACAGTGGACAAAGTCCTAACAGATGTAGCAGATAAAACCTGTGTGAAACTATAGTTAAAAATGTATGTGATTCAGTAATTGTTATTCTATAAATTTCTGTTTTACAAGTTAAATAGTAATTACTGTATTTCCATTAGTCTGCCTGTTCAATTCTGAGGCTATGTAATAGCATTTTTGTGTGTGTGTGTGTAGGTATGTATGTATGTATGTATGTATGTGTGTGTGTATGTATGTGTGTGTGTATGTATGTATGTGTGTATGTATTTACTTATATATTTATTTATTTATTTTTATATTTGTTTAAGTGAAGGTACTTGTCCCTATGTACAACTAAATTTTTATGTCCACCCCTGCCAGCTGTCTGTGAGTGCTTATTAAAAATATTGCATTTCATAGTGTATGTGGAAGTTGTCTACCTTATCCACAGTCTGTGACACACTACTTATGTTAAGAAGTCTGTATCTTTATCACAATTATTCTTCCGTATGGTAGGGCAAGAGGGCTGTTAGCATCCTATGACATCTTGCTGTAATCTTGTCATATTTTTCCCCTTAGAACTTATGAATTTATTGTTTTCTGTAATTGGCTCTTTCTGGTGGATTTAGCCATTGTTCCTGAACGAAATTGTTGTGTCGCAAGAGAGTGGGCAGTTAAAAAATACATCAGGCAGCAGTGAAGGAAATGAAAATGAATCAGCAGAGCTATTACGACTTCTGCACTTACAAGGTGACAGAAGAAAGACATGTTACAACCTGGTTGCACCAACTGTTAAAGAATGTAACCATTGGTACAAATGCCTTGAGCAAGCCTGCAGTGAATTCCTTGAGAATGAAAAGTATCACTTGCAACGCCAACAGTCAAGTAAGTATGCTGCAGTCATTGTTCATTAAACTTTGTACAATACTTCCTGCTGTGTGTACTCTTAGTCATGTACTTATGTAGTGATACTATGTCTCATTGGTTTTGTTCATGGGGATATTTCTTTTTTGTTAAAAAAATAAACAAGAACCAACTGATTAAATGAGAATGACGTGAAACTCATAAATGAACTCCATAAGAACATTTTTGAATCTTACGTTTATTGGACCGTGCATCATCTTGGTAGTTGAATAAAGATAGACCAACTTGATGTCACTTGCTTTATTATTTCACTATTTACTGCTCAACATGTTTTGAATATTAGTACATTCATCTTCAGGAGCTTGCGGCTTACTGTGGATTTATCTCATGGGTTGTATTGCTCTGGTTCGATATGTGTTGTTGTTACAGTGTGGTTCGGCTGGGGTGGTGGTGTATCCTCATGCAGGCTGAAGCTGTGCTTCAGCCTGCATAAGGATACCACACCACCCACACGAACCACACCATAATACCAACACACATCAAACCAGAGCTATATAACCCATGAAATAAATCCACAATAAGTCACAAGTTTCTGAAGATGGATGTACTAACATTCGAAACAGGTTGAGCAGTAAATAGTGATATAATAAAGCAAGTGTCATCAAGTTGGTCTATCTTTTTTCATCTAAGAACATTTTTGTTTGTGAATGTTAAACGTAAGTTGTATGCACAGATCCCATTGCTCTTTAAGTGGTTAGAGTGAAATGAAGTATATCATTGCAACAAATTTTCAGTTTTTTTCATCTTTTGTTCCGCATACAGGTTTTTCAATATTTGAAATCAGTTTCAGTCCACATAGTGCTCAGGATTTCAGAAGCCACTGCTGCTGTTTTTAGCTTTGTGGTTTTGCATTGCATGCACATTTGTTTAGTTTCTTAATACTGGCACTGTTACATCCTCCAACCATTGGTCTCAGAGGTAACAAATTTGGTTTACTTATAATGGTCTGCAAATCATGCAGTCACGTGCAGTGTTTCGGAAGTACATCAAAGAACTGACTTGCTTGGAGCATAGTTACATGATATGTTACATGTGCATTATGTTGTTCGGCATATTTTGTTAATTAAGTGGTGATGTGAAGTTTTATTGTTAAGTGTAATCCATTTAGTTTCATTGTTTTTTACCCGTGCAATATTTTAATTATTTATTTATTTATATTCCAACTAATTGCACTAAATTGTCATTTTTTATAAACAACACATTAAAACATTTGTATTGTTTAAATTCTAAACTTCTCCTACATGTTTCGGTCACAGACTGACCATCATCAGGGAGGTACAATATTTCTCTTAACTTCAGTTACTAAATTTTATTTTATATTATTGATGTAGCAGCATGCCTGTTGTAATGTATGTGTTGGGTCCTGTCTTGTCTTGTTGCATTGTCTTGATAGCAATAACAAGACAAGACAAGATGTGATGACTGACCTACAACGATAACACATGTACCAGTGGCCGCTGTACTAGTTTTAAATACTCCTGATGATGGGCACTTGCACCCGAAACATGTAGAGTGACTCTGCAGAGATAAAACCTGCACAGTGTTCCATCAAGTTGGTGTTTCATTTGACTTGAGTGATTACGTTATTTAATTATTGGGCAGTGAGAAGGGTTTTACTCAATTGTTTTGCTCATTAATTTCCATTTTTTTCAGTTACACATTGTAGTAAATTAAATACAATGTTTATATAATTTCCTCCACTCCACCCTACCCATAACTTTCCAGTTGAAAAAAATTGAGTAGCAATCATATTATTGGATATTATTGACATTTTATAGGATCTGAAGCTTTCACGAATAGTACATGTTATGAAGTGATCTGCCATGTGAGGATGGATTTAGTATCCAGCATGTCAGGGGCTGTCTTTACATCCATAATCAGATTGTGATGGCAACAGAGACAGTCATTGCATTTTAACTCCATTGTCACACAGTTGATTTTCCAAGGAGACATTATTCCACTATCAACACTGTGAATGTGTGAACTTACAAGCTTTGAACAAGACTAATGCTATTCAGTGTAAATATTTAGGCATCTGGGTCAGCATTTCATGAAAACCATAACTTTGTTGACATCTGTATTAGCAGGATACTGTACTTTGTTCAGAGTGTGGGATTGCTGTATGCGTGAGCAGAACGGCTGCACAAAAGACCATAATGATGGAAGTGTATGGGTCTGATATCCGCCCTTGTGTATTCTATTCCGTCATCTTTAGTGTAAAGTCTAGAAATTTTGTTAGAACGGAGAAGATAAAGTTGTGCCTGTGCTTTGGTAGGCACCACATAATGAAGACATAAAGGGGCGTGGAGGTGTAGCTCCACTCTCTCTTAGTCAACACTAATTATAGGTGAAGTAGTCAGCTTCACAACCTGTTGCATTGTCTCCTGGGAAGGGCTTTTCACTAACCTTTGGGTTGGAGGCTGGCTACATTTGTAATCTGATGTGGGTGCTGCATAGAAGAGAAAAATCCCTTGCTCTTGTAACAAATTAAAACCCATTCCTTGGTCATCTAAATTAGAGCCTAGTCCTTACACTTGCTAAGCTAGGTCCAAAAACTTTGAAATTAAAGTAAATCTACAGAACATTGAAAGATGTGTTGTAGTGTGGTGATTGTAACTAATGCAGCATGACAACTGGACATGCAAAATTTGTATGGTGACATAACATAATAGTAGTGTCAGTGATATTAAAATTTACATGGTCATTGTAAAGTGCCTTTAATTCTTCTTCATTTTGTTTGTTTATTAAAGTTCTAATGAGTGGAGGCTGCTGATATTTTTTATAATGTCCACAGAGCAGGCGCAGTTTGGTGCATGTGGCAGGCTTCTGGTTGTTGTGATGGAAGGAGTCGGGCTGAAACCCCATTCAGCCAGTGGTAAGCCAGTCTGCCTGCCTCCTGCCTGATGTATTTAATGCAGCATGTTTTGCTTCTTTTACAGCTCTGCTGCATTCAGCACCTCTCAACGTTAGATTTTCATTGGACAACAGATACACATATGACGGCATTCCCTAACCAGATATTTTAACAGCACTTGATATAAGGTTGAGGGAAGTGGTTGCTTATAAGCATTTTAAGAAGCAACAAGATTTAAGATTTGTGTATAATATTTTGAACCTAGGTGTAGATGGGTGGATAATATTAGGATGGATCTCCAGGAGGTGGGATGTGGGTATGTGGACTGGATTGGGCTGGCTCAGGATAGGGATGGGTGGCGGACGCTTGTGAGTGCGGTAATGAACCTTCAGGTTCAGTAAAATGTGGGGAATTTCTTGACTAGCTGCAAACCAGTTAGCTTCTCAAGAAGGACTCTGCACCATGTAGTAAGTAAGGAAGTAAGTATAATATTTTGAAATACAAAGTTAATCAAAGTAATATATAGAGTGGTATGACACAAGAGGCAGCATGTTAATTGAACTTGTCAATTGACTTCTGTGCCACCGTGTGTAAAAAAAAAATTCAGTTCCTGCCTTGCTGCTAATTTAAGGATTTAAATGAAATACACTATTTAAGCAAAATGCCGAGTTTTTTTGACATTAAGGCAGGTATATATAATAACCATTGTGTTTAAGTTTTCACATGCATTATACAGTTGATTGCTGCACACACATTTCTGGATTTGATTCCCAGACCATCCAGCCCATAACAAGTTACTATACCAACTATGGCATCTGGCTGCCCATAGTGTTAGGGCTTGTAGAAAATTAATTTGTCCAACTATAAGTGTCACACATACTGTGTTCTTAAACAATGTTAACTTAGAAGAACAGAATTTTTCATTTTCAGCTGGCATTACTGATGTAGAGTAGTGTCTTACAAAAAGGTTTTGTGTTGTATGCTTTTTTTTTAAAAACTTCTTATTTTCACACATCATGTGATTTTAGTACAGCCATTACTTTTAGATCAGTGACACACATGTCATTATAATTTCTCTGCAGAAGAAATGCTAAACGACTAAAATATTCAGTATTCTCTTAATTATAAATGGTATTTTGTTAGTTGCTTCTTGGAATACTTTATCAAATCATCTCTTCTGTCAATTGGTATTAAGCCTAATGTTTCTTATGTATCTGTTGTCTGATGTTATTAGTTCTTGTAGATTCTAATGAATGCTGATCTACCTGAGAAGGCTCCTTGTGCTTGTCTAACCACCCAGTTTGGGGCTAACTTAGTGCATGTTGCTTTTGATGGAATGTTTTGTAGTTACCCGTCGGCCGCCCAAGGGTTATCTTCTCCTGGTCAAAATAAAAGCCACTAAATTAACTACTAAGAAGGAAAGAGGTAATCCTTTCTGTAGTTCATTTCTTTTTATTGATCATGTTGGCATATTATCATTCTTAAAGTTTTTGTGGAGGTCCTTTCACTTAACTGCCAAGTCTGAGAATTTTAATTCTCTGTAGACACTTTATGAGAGCTATCATACACTCTGTTTACAGAACTAAAATTTTTACCTGTTGTTTTGAATGGATATGACACTTGGTCTGTCACTTTATAGGGATAATGTAGATTGAGTGTTTTTATGAACAGGGTGCTGTGGAAAATATTTGGACCCAAAACAGAAAGTAACAAGAGAATGGAGGAAATTGTAAAATGATGTCTTTATAATTTGTATTATTCAAATCAAAGAGGGTATAGAATGTAATTAAGATTTTGTGTTTATTGTCATATGAAAGGTGAAGCAGGTGATGTGTTGATGCCTTGTTATTGTAGATGACTGCCAACAAGCCTTTGAAATGTTCGTTATGTGTGTGTCAAACTTCATGACATGTCATCCTTAGAAGGCGGTCATCTTCATTCAAGTAGATACCACTTGGGAAACCCCTAACTCACAAGTGCAGAAAGTGTATGCAATCCAAATGTGAAATTATTATTTGTAATTTTTTGAACATAAAATAATACACAGTATTGTTTTATTTATGTTGACTTGTAATTGTCTGTCTAGGCAGGTGTGGTGTATTCTGTGAATTAACTATGGGTGCACAGAAGAATCGAACAAAAGTAGTGTCAGCAACGTCAGAGGTTCAGTGGAATTCTACAATGCAGTTTCTAATAAAGGACTTGCAGGAAGATGTTCTTTGTCTGACAGTATTTGATCGTGGACATTTTTCTCCTAATGGTGAGCAATCAAACTACTTTGTAATTCATACACACTGCTTGCTCCCTGTGTCCCTCTAGACAGTACTCTTTGTACTGTCCTACGTGAATTGTTATGAGAATTAGATCATAACAGTTTGGAAAGTTTACAAACCCTCTGCTTCTAGTAGTGAGAATAATTTAGGTATGATTACAGTAAAAGCTCCTTAATTGATTGTGCTCAGAGAACATAATATTTGGTTTTGAATTGTGCAGTTTTGAATTATCCAGTTTTTTTCAATTCATGGTTACCTGTTGCATGGTTGATATTAGCCCAGATATTGTATTTTAAGCTGTGGTTTTTTTTTTAACTTAATTGATTAATTAGAAGTTTCCCTTCTTGTATTTATTTTTAAGTGATCTGTAAGTAATTTTATACAGTTTACATCAGCATGCAAGCCAGCAAACAATAATTCACGTTTGTCAGATGTTGATCTTAGTTTATTGCTTCCTAAAATACAGCTCAGCATATTTGGTTTAGTGTTCTTACTCTGTTTCAGCACAAAATTTATAGGTATACGTGAAAATGCCTAATTATACTTGTTCCAGAGTTCTTGGGTCGAACAGAAGTTCGTATAGCAGACATATTGCGAGCAACACAAAGCCATGATGGGCCCATCATTAAAAAGCTCATGCTTCGTCTTGTTAAAACTGGTGAAATAACCCTTAAACTGGACCTGAGGTTATTCAACAGGTCTATTTGATTGTGGTAAGAATTCTAAGTTCACTTCCATGTTATACATATCGTGTGTTTTAGTATAACATTTGTATAATATAGAGTAGAGTTTTGAATTACTGTGTGTCCCATGATGTTTGGGATATCAGCCTTGAAATGTAACCCATTTTAGTAGCCCTGTTTTGACCTTTGTGATTGGTGCCAGTGAATCAGGATGAGATCATGTGACAGGTGAATTAACCTCACCCCACTCTCCCTCCCCTCCTGCTATTGCACAGAATAGTTTTGACTCATTTAAGCTGTAATTAAGTGAGGTTGAGTGCTCTGTTTCCTCTGTGTAATTACTCTCCTTCAGTCATAAATGTATTTTGTACTTCTAATGAGTGTGTGTATTATATTAAAAACATTCATGGCTTTTATGCTTTTGAGGTTATTTTGTAAGTAATTGGAACTAAATTGGTGTATTACAATGAAAATGGTTCCTTATGTTCATGACAGTTTTATCTGTCCAAATTGATCACAGACATGAAGACTTTGCTGGACTGTGTTACGAGAATTCAAATTTGACATTTTTAAGTTCAGCATTACTTATTTTATGCATAAAATGTGTAATGAAATTTTACCATCTTTTGAGACACGGTGCCATATAATCTGATAGAAATTTAACGTGACATATGCCTTCACCTTCAAGTAAAAGTCATATTTCACAAAGATGTACGATTTTAAAACAATCCTTCATCCCCGTATATCTTTGATGTGTGGCATCATTCAAAAGCAACCAATCCTTCCCATCTTGATACTTCAAGCAAACCGTCTGGGTGAGTAGAATCTTCTGTGATAGTCAGCTGCGCCATGGTTCAGTCATACCACACACACACACACACACACACACACACATGTTAGCATTAAAGGG
>Ga0209755_10005981_pt1 | contig 13626 bp, 11 predicted proteins | sample TergutCo191P1_FD_187301 | JGI IMG/M metagenome (GOLD analysis project Ga0209755, IMG submission 187301) | Cornitermes sp. P1 segment gut microbial communities from Petit-Saut dam, French Guiana - Co191P1 (SPAdes) (version 2) | ecosystem: Host-associated > Arthropoda: Insects > Digestive system... | reverse complement strand
CGACTGCGAAGTTTTCCGCCTTCAGCATGGCCTTCAGCGTGCGTATCGAAAACAGGTACAGGTGGTCGAAGATTGCGCCGCGCCAGCGGCTGCCGAAAATGCCCGCCTGGAAGCCGTCGATGTTCGGCGTGGTCAGAAATAGGCGGCCGCCGGGGCGCAGTATCCTGTTTGCCTCGCGCAGAAACTCCCTTGGCCTGTTTAGGTGCTCAATAAGGTGCGAGGCCAGAACCGCGTCGAAAAAGCCGTCGGGGAAGTGGCAGTCCTCCACGGCAAGGCTTCTTACGTCCAGCCCGCGGGCGTCGCGGGCGTATTCCGCCGCAGGGGAAATCTCGGCCCCCATCGTCCGCCAGCCCCTTTCCCGAAGGAACGCAAGAAGCGCGCCGGTGGCGCAGCCGACGTCCAGGACGCGCGGAGCGTCCGGCGTTCCGTCGCCGCCGGCGCGCGCCATGAGCTCCGCCTCCATTTCGTAAAAGCCGGCGTCGGCAAGGCCAAGCTGCTGCAGCACGAGAAAGTTGTTCTCGTTTTCAAGCTCGTAGGCAAGGTAGTTGTCCCCGTAGCGGCTTTTCACGCTTTCGGCCACGGGCTGGGGGTTTATCTGCACAAGGCCGCAGTCCGCGCATTTTACGTAGGCAAAGCCCTCGCAGGAAAGGGAGGGGACGAAACGCCCGCCGCCGCACAGGGCGCACGGAACCGGCCTTCTGTCCTCCTCTATTACCGGCGTGGACCAGGTCCTGCAGGGGCGGAATATTCTCATTCCACGATAATCTGGGCGACCACCCGGCCCGAGTTCCCGGCGATGTCCTCGACTATGACTTCCACTATCGCCTGGCCACGGGTGAGCCATACCTCGCCGGCCTCAAACGCCGGGAAGGGCGCGTAGACCCTGCGGGCCGGAACCTGCGCCCCTCGGTTTACGAGCATGACCCCTTCCCTAGCGCCGATCGTCTCGAGGGAGAGCCTGCCCACCTCCGTGCCGTTTACCGAGCTTATGATGCGGTGCGGTGCCAGGCCGTTTCCCATGTTGCCGGAAAGCGCGTCCGTGGCGTTCACCACTATGCCGTACCGGCCCTGCGCCACCGTCTGCCAGGGGACAAGGGGAACGAGCTCCCCGTTTTCGCCAAGAAGCTGTATCCCGTGGATCTGCGGGGAAACCGCGTCCGGGAAGGGGGCCACAATCATCGAGGGGTTTACCCAGCGGCGCTCCCTTCTGTCGTACAGCATGAAGTAGCAGCCCTCCTGGTCTGACCAACCCGAAACGCCGGCGGGGGCAATGGGCGAGCCCTGCTCCACCCTGAACCCGGGCGGGGAGCCGTCGTCGCCGTGGCGGGCGTATATGCTTACGAGGCCGTTGCCGTGGTCCACCGCAGTCCACGCGCCAAGCGGCGAGGGAAACCTTGAGGCCGCGCCGGAGCCGGAACCGTAACGGAAGATGACCTCCCCGCTTCCCGCCGCAAGAACCTCGCCGCCGCCGGCAAAGACCACGCCGAGGGTCGGGCTTCCCCGATCGTTGAAACCGAAGTTGCGGACCACCGTGGCGCCCGGCAGGGGCCATTCCATTGCGGCGGCCGAGGCGCAAAGCGAAAGCGCCAAAAACGCGGCAAGCGGCTTTTTCATCTTTTCTCCAAATCAAACGCGATAAGTGCCTGTCCCCCGCCCACTATAAGCCGGGAACCCATCCTGCCAAGAAAAACCTCGCCGCTTCTGAACGGGGCCCTGGTAACCACCCTTGCGGCCCTGCCCGAAACCTGTATGCCCACTAGATCCATCGCGCCGCCGGCGGACGGGCCGTTCGAGAAGACGGCGAACATAAGGCCCTGCCCGCCGGAGCCGTCAAGGGCCCGCAGCTCGCCTTCCACCTCCACGTTCCGCGTGATCCTGGATCCCACGTCGTAGATGCCCAGGCCTCCCCTGCGCTCGAACACTATGCGCCCGTCGTTTTCCACGAACGCAACGTGCACCGGGCGGCGGAAGCCCTCCCCAAGAAACTCGTGGTACACTACCCTGTAGTCGCCAAGGCCGGCCCCGAAGCGCTCCAGCACGAGGAACCTTTGGCTGTCGATGCCGGAGACAATCGCAAGGCGCGAGCCGTCGGCGGAAATCGCCGTGCCCAGAATCACCGAAAACCGCGAGCCGCCGGGGTCGAACGAAAAGACCTGCCTTCCAAACCCGTCCACCACCACGGCCACGCCGTCCACCGAGCCGGCAAGAAGCAGCCCCGCCGCCGCGTCTATGCTGGTAAGCGGGCTTGGAAACTCGAACGTCCACGAAACGGCCCCCGAGGGGTCGATTTCCGAAACGGAGCTTTGCCCGCTGCCTATCACAAACGTTCTTCCGTCAAGAAAGAAGGGATAGCCGTCCGGCGCGTCGATTACCTTCAGCTCCGCGCCGGAGCCGTCGTAAACGGTTATGCCGCCTGGCATCGCGCCGAATTCCGCCCAACGGCCCCGCGCGATCGAAACCCGGCCCGTCTTTGTCCTGTTAAGGGAGAAACGGCCGTCAGGCCCCACGTATCCGAAGCGGCTGCCCAAAACGAACGGCAGCGGCTCGTACGCGGCGGCGCGGAGCTGCCCGTCCCCCAGGCGTATCGGCTCGCCGGATTCCAGCGAGCTTAGCCATTTGGGTACAAGAACGGTTTCGGGCGGAACGGGGCGGACGGCGAGCACGCTATACAGGACAAAAAGCGCCGCTATCCCGACAAAGTGTTTTCTTCTTTTTTCGAACATGGCAATGCCCAATTGTACCGGAAGCCCCCGCGTTTGACAATCGCCCCGCCGGGAAAAACGCCGCGCCCGGCCCTCCGCCAAAAAGAAATCCTTGACATATGTTGCGGTTCGGTACTATAATGGCCCCATGCTTGAGGATACCATTCTTACGATAGAGGAAGTCGCGCAGTATCTGCGGGTATCGGAACGGACCGTGTACGAATGGGCGCAGAAAGGCGAGATACCGGCGGGCAAGATAGGCACCGTCTGGCGCTTCAAGAAGTCGGAGCTCACGCGCTGGGTCAACGAGCGGCTTTCCGCCGGCAGGCTGGCCCACCAGCTCGACCCCCTGCAGATACAGGCGATTCTTTCGCCCGAGCGCATCCTTTTTCTGGACTTCGCTTCAAAGCGGGACGTTCTTTTGGCGCTCGCCCAAAACCTCGCCACGGCCCCGCAAATCAAAAACAGCCAGGAGCTCGCCACCGAAATCATCAAGAGGGAAGAGCTTATGAGCACCGCCATAGGCAAGGGCATAGCCATTCCCCACATAAGGCTGCAGTCCGTGACCGACCTCGCCGTTTCCATAGGGATAAGCCGGGTGGACATATCGGACTTCAACCCGCTGGACGACGAGCCGGTGCGCTTCGTTTTCATGATCGCCGCCGCGTACAACCAGCACGCCAACTACCTTCAGACCCTGGCCTTTTTCAGCTCCAGGCTCAAGAACAGGGAGCTTCGAACCTCCCTGCTGGACGCCCAGACCGTGGACGAGGTATACGGCCTTTTGACCGCGGTCCAGGCGCAGGGCCTCCGGTAAGCCGGGAGCCGGCCCTATGCGATGCCCGCACTGCGGCAGCAACGACGACAAGGTCCTCGAGTCGCGCACCCTGGCAAACGGGAGTGCCGTGCGCCGCCGCAGGGAGTGCGAAAGCTGCGGCTACCGCTTTACCAGCTACGAGCGCACCGAGGACAAACAGTTCATGGTAATCAAGAAGGACGGAAGGCGCGACCCCTTCGACCGCTACAAAATAGAGTACGGCATAGGGCGCGCGCTGGAAAAGCGGCCCGTGTCAAGGACGCAAATCGAAAACCTCGTCAACGAGATAGAGGACGAGACGGCAATCCTAAGCCGGGGCAGCGGCGAGATACACTCCGACGTGATAGGCGAAACCATACTGAAGCGGCTCGGCGGCCTGGACAAGGTGGCGTACATCCGCTTTGCCTCCGTGTACAGGCACTTCGAAACGCCGGACGAGTTTATACGCGAAATCAACAAGCTGCGGGAAAAAGACGGGGCGGCGGGCGATGACGGCTGAGGAAAAAACGCGCCTCGCCCTCTTCCTGGACCTCGCCCCGGCGGCGGTCCCCCGGGGGGGGTATCTGGAAAGGCGGGAATGCCCCGCCTTTTGCGACGACCCCATGGGCGGCGAGGAGCCCGGGCCGGCCTTTGCCGCCGACGGCTTTGGGCTGCTTGAGAGCGACGTAAGGTCCTGCTCCGCCTGCCGCCTGGCGCAGACCAGGAAAAACACCGTCCCCGGCGAAGGCGTGCCGCGCCCGCTGGTGATGGTGGTGGGCGAGGGGCCCGGGGCCGACGAGGACGAGTCCGGCAGGCCGTTCGTGGGCAAGGCCGGACAGCTTCTTGACAAAATGCTTGCGGCAATCGGCCTTTCCAGGCAGACCAACTGTTTTATAGCCAACGTGATAAAGTGCCGCCCGCCGAACAACCGCGACCCGCACCCCGACGAAACCGCCGCCTGCGCCGGCTTTCTTGAAAGGCAGGCCCGGCTGCTGGCCCCGGCGTTCATCCTCTGCACGGGAAGGGTGGCGGCCCAGACCCTGCTCGACACCCACGAGGGAATCGGCAGGCTCCGGGGCAGGGTCTCAAAGCTGAAGCTCGCCGGCGCGGAGATCCCCTTTTTGGCGACCTACCACCCCAGCGCCCTTCTGCGAAACGAGGAGCTCAAGCGCCCGGCATGGGAGGACCTTAAGCTGCTGAGGTCGGAGCTCGAGAGGATGGGCATCGCCCCCGCCGAATCCGGGCCAGGCTAGATGTCCGGCCCCTGGTTCGACCTTGTTTTCGACATACCCGCGAACCGCGCCTTTACCTACCGCGCCGACGAAAAAGGCGGGGCCGCCGTGGGCAAGCGGGCAATGGCGCCCTTCGGCAAAAGCGGACGGGACGGACTGGGCTTTATCGTGGCACGGCGCGAGCGCCCGCCTGAGGGCCTGAGCGAGTCGGCGGTAAAGTCCATCCGCCGCGTGGTGGACGCGGAGCCGGTCTTCGGCGAAAGCGACGTGGAGCTTGCCGAATGGATCGCCGCCTACTACCTTTGCGGAATCGGGCAGGCCGTTTCGGCGATGATACCTTCGGGGCGGCGCGCCGCCGCGTGCCCTTCCCTTGGCGGCGGCTCCGAGGACTTCGCCTCGGCCCCGCTTGACCTTTCGGCCCAGCAGCAGGCCGCGCTTGGTGCCATCACAGGGGAGGCCGCCCCTGGGGAGGCAGTCGCGGATGGCCCTCCCCCCCGGTCCGACGAGGCAAAGGCCGGCGGCGGGCGGGCCCCCTCCCTCCCCCCTCCCCCGATGTTCTACCTTTACGGGATAACCGGCTCCGGAAAGACCGAGGTCTTCCTGCGCGCCGCAAAGCACATGCTGGACGCGGGAAAGTCGGTCATATATCTTGTGCCGGAAATCTCCCTTACGCACCAGACGGCAAAGCTCATAGGCGGGCGCTTCGGGCCGGCTGCCGCCACGCTGCACTCGGGGATGACCCCAAGCGAAAGGCTTGCGGAATGGTCCAGGATAAGGCGGGGCGAGGCGCCGATCGTGGTGGGGCCGCGCAGCGCGGTGTTCGCCCCGGTGAAAAACCTTGGGATGGTCGTAATCGACGAGGAGCACGACGGCTCGTACAAATCGGGCAACACCCCGCGCTACCACGCCAGGCAGACGGCGATGCGCAGGTGCTCCACCGAGGGCGCGAAGCTCGTAATGGGATCGGCCACGCCCTCCGCCGAGGCCTGGAAGCTTATGGCCGACGGCGCAATCAGAAGGCTCGACCTTTCGTTCCGGCTTTCCGGCGGAAGCCTTCCGGAGATAAAGCCGGTAAGCCTGGTGAAGTCCAGAAGCTGCCTTACCCCCGAGCTGAAAAGGGAAATCCGCGAGACGGCCCTTATGAAGCGGCAGACCATACTTTTCCTGAACAAGAGGGGCTTCGCGCACTTCTTCCACTGCCCCGCCTGCGGCTACGAGCAGACCTGCCGGCGCTGCTCCGTGTCGCTTACGTGGCACAAAAGCAAAGGCCGCGCGCTTTGCCACTACTGCGGCTACTCGGAGGCCCCGCCGGCGTACTGCCCGCGCTGCGGCTCGCTCGAGGCCGGCTACAGGGGGTTCGGCACGGAGATGATAGAGGAGGAGGTAAAGCTTACCTTTCCGGATCTCCGGGTGCGCCGGGCCGACGCGGACGCCGCCGGCAGGCAGGGCGCGCTTGAGGAAACGCTGGCATCGTTCAGATCCGGATACATAGACATACTTCTTGGGACGCAGATGGTGGCCAAGGGGCTTAACTTCCCCGGCGTGCGCCTCGTAGGGGTGGTCCTCGCCGACACGGGCCTCCACCTGCCGGACTTCCGCGCCGCCGAGCGCGTCTTCTCGCTCATAGTGCAGGTGGCCGGGCGCGCGGGCCGGTATTTCCCGGACGGCAGGGTCATAGTGCAGACCATGCGCATGGGGGATCCGGTGATAGGCCGCGCCTGCGCCGTGGACATCGAGGGCTTTTTCGAAAGCGAGCTTGCCCAGCGCGAGGCCCTGGGCTTCCCGCCGTACGCGCGCCTCATCCGCCTAAGCGCAAGGGGAAAAGACGCGGGCAGGACCGACGCGGCGATAAGGCGGCTTGGGGAAATCGCCTCCGGCCTCCTCCCCCGGGGGGCCGACATGCTTGGGCCCGCCGAGTGTCCAATAGGGACAATCAACGGGAACCACCGCAGGCACGTAATCCTGCGCGGAAAATCGATGGGGGCGCTGCACGGGGCGGCAAGGGTGGCGCTGGAACGCTACGAACAGGGACGCGACTCGCGGGTCTACGTGGAAGTGGACGTGGACCCGGTGAGCCTGCTATAAAAAAACCGCAAGGAGGCGGACGTGACTTTTTTATCGAGCATCGACGTGCGCAGCACGGGAAAAGACGAGTGGATCGACATAAGCGGCAAGGTGCGCGCCGCGGTGGCGGAATCCGGAGTGCGGGAAGGCATCTGCGTGGTCTTCGTGCCGCACACGACGGCGGCGGTAACGCTGAACGAAAACGCCGACCCGGACGTGCCCCGCGACATGGGCCTCGCCCTGAACGCGATTTCCCCCGACAGGCGCGAGTTCCGCCACGGCGAGGGAAACTCGGCGGCGCACGCAAAGTCGAGCCTTGTGGGGCCATCCCTCACGATTATCGTCGCCGGGGGAAGGCCCCTTCTTGGCACCTGGCAGGGGATTTGGTTCAACGAGTACGACGGCCCGCGCGCGCGCAAGGCGTACGTGCGCGTCATGGGGGAATAGGGAACGGAACCGCTCCCCGTTCCCCCGCGAAGCTACACGTTGGCCTGCACCGCCATTATCTCCATCTCCTCCTTGAGCGTGGTGACGCTGGCGATCATCTCGTCGTAGCCCTCCTTGACGGCGGAGCTGTGCTCGCGCACCTCCTTCATAGCCGAGCTTATCACCGAGCCGCCCGAGGAAAGCTCGCTGAGGGTGTTGATGAAGTTCGTCATCGCGGCGGCGAAGCCGTCGATGGACTTGGACATGTCGTTGATAAGCTCGCTCGTGTCGCCGGACCTCTTTGACGTAACGCTGATGCCGTCGATTATGTTCGACAGCGTCTGCGAGATGCTGCGCGAGTTTTCCCTGGTGGTCTCGGAAAGGCGGCGAATCTCGTCGGCCACCACCGCGAAGCCCCTTCCGGCCTCGCCCGCGTGCGCGGCCTCTATCGCGGCGTTCATCGCAAGCAGGTTCGTGTTGGCGGCAATCGCGGCGATGATCTTGATCGCGGCGGCTATGCCGTCCACCGACTGCGATATGTCCTGCACCGACTTCGTCGTCTCAAGCATGGACTCCTGCCCCCTGCCGGCGTCGTCGATAAGCCCCTGTATGGAGCCGTGCTCCTTCAGGGCAAGCTCGGAGGTTTCCCTAAGCGACTTTCGCATGTCGTCGGCGACCCTGGCGCCTTTGTCCATTCCGTCAAGATGGTCGTCCAGCCTTTCCAGAAGCCTTTGCGTGGCGGACTTCATGTCGGAAAGCATGGAGACGGCCTTGTTGATTTGTTCGGTAAGCTGCCGGCGGATCTCCTCCCGTTTTTCCTCGACCACTATGGCCTTGTAGTAGGTGCAGTTTTCCGGCTTGTTGAGGCCGTTGAAAATCGCGACGGCCATCGACCTGCACTTCATGTAGCCGCACGCCGTGCAGTCGTATATGTCCCTGGCGTTGAACTTCCTGAGCGTGCGGTACACGCCGCTAAGCTGCTGCTCGCTCGGCTGCGCCAGGGCGTTGTTGCCGGAAAGGTCCCTGTACTCCCTTTTGTACATGCCGGACCTCCAGTACTTTGAGAGCGAGTCGTGGTACTTTTTGAGCGCCCTGCCCGACTTCTTGAAGCCAAGCTCCTCCTCCGTTTTGTCGATGCGGCGGCGGATTGGGCTTTCAAGCTCGTCGGTGGCCTTCTCGTCGTTCCCTGTGCCGGGGCCGCCGTTGCAGCCCTTCTCGCAGTTGAGGCAGTCGATGAGAAGCGGGAACTCTATGTCCGGCCTGTCAAGCAGCCCGGCAACTTCGTCAAGGTATTCGTAGACGGTGTGGACGCCCTCGATCTTTCTCGTTTTGCGCCTTATCCCCGGCATGAACCTTTCCACGGTGTCCAAAAGGCCGCCTGGCGACGAGAAGCCGGCCGCCCTTTCCGCGGCCGGCGCGCCGTCGTACTCCAGCGCGGGAAAGGCGGAAAGCGCGACGTTGCTGCCCTCCATGTATTTTTTCAGCATCACCATGGTGACGTTGTACTCGCCGTGGTTGGTCACGTCGAACTCCCTGCGCTTGGCGACGCATGGGGAGATTACCGCGATTTTGTGGTGCCTGTACTGGGGATGGTACTCGCGGATCATCTTTATGGTGTGCAGCATCGGGCTGTCCGCAGGGGCCAGGTATGGTATAAGCTTCGGCTGGTAAATCTCGACGTACGAAACGATTGCCGGGCACGGCTGGGCTATGACCAGGCGGGGCTTCCTCCGCTCGATGTGGTCAAGGTACGAAAGGACGGTGAGCTCCGCGCCGAAGCTCACGTCGAAGACCGCGTCCACGCCCGCCGACTTAAGGTAGCCGTTCAGCCGCAGGTAGTCGTCCGGAAAGCACGACACTATGGCCGGCGCGACGATGGCGACCATCTTGTCGCCCCGCTTAAGATCGCTGAAGAAGTGCGCGGTGTCGTCCACCGGTTTTCTCGCGCCGTGGCTGCACGCGTGTATGCAGTGGCCGCAGCCGATGCACAAATCGTCGTTGATCAGCAGTTTTTCCTTGGAACCGTCGGTGCAGAACTTGACCGGACACGCCGTTATGCACGCGTAACAGTTGTTGCACTTCTGTTCGTCAACCTGAATGACAGACGTAAGCGCCGCTTTTCCCATCGATATCCCCCTCTTTCACTGTGTTGTTCCCGCGGACGTCCGCGGTTATGTGGCATTATAGGGTTTTCGAATAAAACTGTCAAGCGGTTTTTCGCAGATTTTTGCCCCGCGGCTTGTTTTTCCCCCCCGGGGGCTTCCTTTGGAGCCGCCCGGCAAAGGCTGCTCCCCTCCCGCGCGGCAATGGCATTTCCCGGCCCGATCGTGTATACTCTCCGTCAGGAGAACATGGAAACCGCATCTATACTAAACGACTCCGGCATCGCGCTTACCGAGGCAAACAGGCCGAACGACGCAATCCCGCTTTTCCACAGGGCGCTGACAATGGAACCGGGCAACCCGCTGCTGTGGCTCAACCTTGGCATAGCCCAGCAGCGCACCGGAAGCTACGACGAGGCAATCTCAAGCTTCAAGCGGGCCCTGAACATCGACGAAAGCCTTTGCGAGGCGTGGCTTTCCATGGGCCTTATCTACTACGAAACCGACGACTTCGACCTAAGCGAGAACTGCTACCACTCCGCGCTGTCGCACGACGACGCGAACCCAAAGGCGTGGAACAACCTGGGCGTGCTGTTTTTCGCCAAGGGGGACTACGACGAGGCGAGAAACTGCTTCGAGGAGGCCGTAAGCCTTTCGCCGCTTTACTACGACGGCCTTTTCAACCTTCGCGACGCGTGCCGCAGGCTTGGCGACTACCGGGCCGCCGCGGAATTCGGGCGCGCCCTGTCCTCGCTGTCCGACAGGCACGGGCCGACTGCCCATCCGGGAACGGGCTGAAGCGTGAAAATCCTTTACGTGGCCGAGATAGTCGGCAAGGCGGGGATATACGCCTTCAAAAAGGCCCTGCCCGAGCTAAGGCGCCGCCACCCGTGGGACTTCATGGTGGCCTGCGCGGACGGGGCCACCGGCGGAAACGGCCTTGGCAGAAACCACGCCGCGTACCTGCACAAGCTTGGGGCCGGCGTTCTTACTACCGGGGACTGCTGCTTCTACAAAAAGGACCTCACCGAAAACATGGAAAAGGTTCCCTACGTGCTGCGGCCCGACAACCTCAACCCCGACGCGCCCGGCTTCGGCTCGCGGGTGTACAAGGCCGGCGGCAAAAAAATAGCGGTGGCCGTCCTTATAGGGCAGAACGGCTTCAACAGGATGCACGGCAACAGCCCGTTCGTGCACGTGCCCGTGCTGCTCGAGAGGCTCCGAAAGGAAACGCCATACATAATAGTGGATTTTCACGCCCAGGCCAGCGCGGAGAAAAAAACGCTCTTTTTCGCCGCCGACGGGCTGTGCTCGGCGGTGATAGGCTCGCACACCAGGGTTCAGACCGCCGACGAGTGCGTTCTGCCCGGAGGCACCGCCGTGATAAGCGACGCCGGCCGCACAGGCTCCCGCGAGTCGGTGGGCGGCTGCGAAACCGCCTCGCGCATAAAGGAATACCTCTGCGCCATTCCAGACTGGACCAAGGAAGCCTGGGAAGCTCCTGCCGTGCAGGGCGTATACATGGACATAGACGGGGAGGGCAGGGCCCGCTCGATACGACGGGTGTTCGTGGAGGTGGAAGCTCCTCCCGCCACGGAAAAGGGCTAGCAACCCTGCCCTTACACGCGATACACGCGCGCCTCGTAGGGGCGCAGAACGGCGGACGGCCCGGGGTAGCTGCAGGCCAGCAGCTCCGCGCCGGGAAGGGCGCGGCTTCGGCAGCGGCCCGTGCCGAGGTTTGCCTCCACGTAAAAGCTTTCGCCGTCAAGGCGGCGGGTATAGGCCAGCAGGGTTTTGTCCCCGGGGCGCAGGAAGACAAGCCCGCCGTAGACCAGGGCCTTCGAGGAGCGGCGCAGAGCTATGACGTTTTTGTAAAAGTTCCACAGGGAGTCCGGGTCGTCGCGCTGGCGGTCGATCTCGTCCCAGGGAAGTGGGATGCGGGCGTGGTCCCTCGTTCCGGCGAGCACCCGCTTTAGGGCCCTGTCGGCGGGCATGGTTTTGACAAGCTCGGCGTAAAGGCCCAGGCTTTCAACGTCCCGAAGCTCGTCGATGGAAGCGAAGCTTCCGTTCCTCATGCCGATTTCGTCCCCCTGATAGATGAACGGCGTTCCACGCAGCGTAAGCTGCAAAACGGCAAGAAGCTTTGCCAAAGGCCCGCCGTGCCTGCCCTCCGGATCGATCTTGGACAGCATCCGGGGATTGTCGTGGTTGTTGAAAAAAAGCGTGTTCCAGCCGTGGCCTCGGTCGGCGTTCAGGTGCTTAACGTAAAAACGCTTCAGGTACGAAGGGTCGTAGCGGTAGTCGTCGAAACGGGTGCGGCCCGGCATTTCCAGATGGTCGAACGAAAAAATCAGGTCAAGCTCGCGCCGGCAGTCGTCGGTCAAAAGCCGCCCTACCCTTGCGCCGATGCCGGGCGTTTCCCCCACCGAAAAAGCCCCGTGCGGCTCGAAGGCCTTGGCGCGAAGCTCCCTAAGACGCTCGTGAAGCCTGGGCCCGCAGAAATAGTGCTCGACCCCGGTGTAGCCCATGAGCGCGCCGATGAAGGGATCGCCGTCCGGCAGCCCGTGGACCTTGGAAATATAATTGACGACGTCCAGGCGAAAGCCGTCCACGCCCTTTTCCAGCCACCAGCGCACCATCGCGTAGATTTCCCCGCGCAGGGCGGCGCAGTCCCAGTTCAGGTCCATCTGCTTTTTTGAAAACAGGTGCAGCGCCCAGACATTGCGCTCCTTGTAATAGTTCCAGGCGGAACCTCCGAAAAAGGAAGTCCAGTTGTTCGGCGGCTTCGCCTCGCCGCCTCCGTCCGCCTTGCGGAAAAAGTAGAAATCACGGCAGGGGGAATTCTCGTCGTTCAGCGCGGACTGAAACCAGGGGTGCTCGTCCGAAGTGTGGTTCACCACGAGATCCATGACAAGCCTCATGCCCCGTTCGTGCAGGCCGGCAATGAGCGCGTCCATGTCGTCCATGTCGCCGAACTCGCGCATGATCTTTTTGTAGTCGCGGATGTCGTAGCCGTTGTCGTCGTTCGGGGAGTCGTACACCGGGCTTAGCCACACCGCGTCCACTCCGAGCTCGCGCAGACGGTCGAGCTTCGACAGGATTCCCCGAAGGCCGCCCTGCGCAAAGCCGGCCGGATATATCTGGTAGAACACCGCCTCCTTCCACCATGCGGGCAGGTTTTTTCCCTCGGCGTTTTCGGGCACGCAGGTTTCGGAATTGAGAAGCCCAAGCAGCGCGTCAAAGAAGCCGGCGCCGACGCGGGAGCCGGCCAGCTTTTTGAGGGTGCCAAGCTTCAGGCTTCCGGCGACGGGGTTGTGAACAAGCCATGCCGGTTTTCCCGTCTGCAGAAGAAGCTTGTCGATTATGTCGCGGCCAAGCGGATGGGCGCACACGTCGCGCAGGCGGCTTTCAAGACCCAGCTTCATCCTTCAGCTCCCCCCTTTCGCGCAAATCGGAAAGCATCTTTTCGTAAAAAGCGCCGTCGATTTTGTACTTCGACCGCCAGATGGCGTAGCTTGCCAATATGCAGGCCAGCGGGAAAAGCAGCATGGCGGTCCGTATCATAACCAGGCCCTCCGCCGAAACGTCTTCCGGCCCGCCGTAGGCGGCGAGGCCGTGGATGCCGGAGAGAATCACCACGAAGGAAACCACGCCGCCGGCAACCGCCCCGCCCATTTTGTTGACGAGCGGCTGCAGCGAAAAGGTTATGCTGTCGTTGCGCTTGCCCAGCTTCCAGTGGCCGTAGTCCACCGAATCCGCAAGAAACATCAACATCAAAAGCTGCACGAACGACTGACCCACGAAAATCAAAACCCCGGCCGTGCCGATAAACGGCATGGTGTATACCGGGGCGAAAAAGAAAACCAGGTAGCCCACCGTGATAAGCGCAATCGCCGCGGTGTACAGCGTTTTACGGTCGAAGCGTTTCGAGAACAATGGAAAAACGGCAAGGGACGTAATCTGCGTTACGCCGAGTATCAGGGCGAATATCGAAAACATCTCCGCGTTGCCGTAGACGAACCTAAAGAAGAACGGGCCGAAGCTGGTAGTGGTAACGTAGCCGATCATGAAAAGCGACATCGCAATAGCGGTAACAAAAAGCTGGTCGTTTTTGTATATCACGCGCAGAAGCTCGCGCAGGCTTGTGCCCTGCCTTTTTCCGGAAAAACGCCCGGGCTCCCTTACGCCGAACAGGGTTATGCACTGGCCCCCCAGCATTATTACGGTTACGATAATCGCGAACACGAACCAGCCCTGCTGCAGGCCGCCGAAGCTCCGGCCCAGCATAGCGGTAAGCGGCATGA
>Ga0209755_10005979_pt1 | contig 13629 bp, 9 predicted proteins | sample TergutCo191P1_FD_187301 | JGI IMG/M metagenome (GOLD analysis project Ga0209755, IMG submission 187301) | Cornitermes sp. P1 segment gut microbial communities from Petit-Saut dam, French Guiana - Co191P1 (SPAdes) (version 2) | ecosystem: Host-associated > Arthropoda: Insects > Digestive system >... | reverse complement strand
TTGATTGGTTTTAATAACTGTCCAACAAGATGCGACTTATTCAGTTTATTACATTTCTGTAGGCAGCTCTACATGTTTTGGGTGTTGACACCCATCATCAGGAGCTCATGTAACTGTAATTACAGCTTCTGCGTATCGATTAACTGCAATGAATAAAATACGCTGCTATTAATACTAATATATAATTAAAATTCTAAATGGTTATATTGAATGTTACTAGCCTTGATGAATATGATGTGTAAAATAATGGTGGATGGTTAAAAGCAGTATTTTTAAATATGTACAACAAAATATAAAATATATAACAAAAAATATATATATAATTTAGGTTATGTTGAAGTTCTATCGGAAAATGCAATAAACAAAGTCGGTTAATATTATTGTGTGTGTACCTGATTTATTTATTATAAAATACTTCAGGAATAACGCTATTGAGATCAAAAGAATAGTCTTTACATACCAGGATCTACTACCATTTATTCATTCCTGTTAATCAATACCAGAAGCTGTAATTACAGTTGTATGAGCTCCTGATGATTGGTGTCAGCACCTGAAACATGGAGAGCTGCTTACAGAAATGTAATAAACTGAATAAGTTGCATCTTGTTGGACAGTTATTAAATTTGATTCATGATGCGCGGACCCACGAATATAAAATTATTTGATTGATCTTTTTCACCAGCCACTGTATGGATTCTGTGTGCAAGATCACATTCCTTTCCGATTTGCTTCTGGAGGTGGTCGAGAGTTACATTTTATTGAAGAGAAAGAAATTGATCTGACTGAGTTGATCAATACTTCACTACCAAAACTGCCACTAGAGGTCTCATTAAGAGGTATGTACAGTTAATTGCATACTACAGCATCATAGGCAGTAAATTCCTTAAACAATGAAATCTAATGAGTGAGACTGCAGTGTCACATTTTCACGTAGTGGCATCTTTGAAATATTCAATTGAACAAATTTGACAGAGGATTGCTTTGCATCAGAAACTGCTTTGTAACATACTAATCGTTTGCGCTGTGTGACATTTTGGTTCAAAGTTAAGGAACCATTGTTCTTTTCTAGGTATGGCCATTTTCATGTATTGTTGTGGATACCTCCTGGATTCACACTTTTTCAGCTAGTTTGTAAACACTTCATCATGGAGACATCTCAGTACTTGAAAATATAAATCTTACTTAATAGACTGACCTTATGGAGTATTCATAGAGACATAATACTTTTGTAATTAAAAAATACAATCACTTTCAAAAGATTTTAAGGTGTTGGATCCACTTTGTGTTTTTAAAATACATAATAAATGAATATAATCTGTAAATGCTCAACTTTAATGTAGCAATTGTGGGTTGCAGCTACAATATGTTTTGGTTACTCGAAGGTAATCATCAACTAACTATATGTAAAGTAATTTCCTTTTGCACTTCTGGTATACAGCCTGTTGATGGATACTCTGGAGTAACTGAAACACATAGCTGCACTCTACAATTGCTACATTAAAGATGTACATTGATGGATTATATTCTTTCATTAAATACTATCAGAGGAGTTTCATTATGATGTTTGGTTAATAGTTTCATTGTCATGCTTGTAGACTTATGCTCCCTCTTATGATATTTTTAGTGGAGTTCCTGTATGTTCAAGGTAGTCAGAAACCCCAGCAAAATATAATTTTCTTTGATCTTTTTTTGTCACCACTTGTGGAAGAAATGTAGTTGAGACATGTCACATGTTGGGTTAAAGTGGCTTGGCGTGGTCTATAAGAAAGTCCTTCGTCTTTGCCGATTTCATGAATAGTCAATCATTTCTCACAAACTCATACATAAGCTAGTGATACAGTGTTTCTGTAGATGTATGAGACATTGTTCAGTTTGAATGGAGCTGTTCACAACCAATTCTCATTTCATTTTTGCAGTTCTGAATGCTGTTTGCATAGACTGATAAGTTTTGGTTGCTGTCTGTCTGATTTTCTGTCAAAATTTAATTTACTTGGCCATTGCTGTGTATGCTTTGACATTGTGAAACTGGTAAATGACAAAAACAATGTGACTTTAAACACTGACCATGGGTGAGTGAAGCATGCGTTCCTAGATATGCAGTAACGACATTTTAAGACACTGTATGTTGTGATTATTTGTAGATTTGAATTATGTTTTAATATTATTGTCATTAATGGGACCAGAATGGAATTTTGGGAAGGACTTTTTCGAAATCTGAACACACCAGGAAGACCTGAAAGAGTCTTACAGCTGTCACAACAAGGAAATGTTAGTTTAAGCTTGCTATGCAGATTCAGCACATGTCAGTCGCACTGTCCCACTTGTCCATATATGGTGGCCTACAGCCTGACTGACCCACTGAATTTTCTCATATTTTGTACTTCAAATATGACCATATATGGTCAGGTATGCCAATGGAAATGCTGCTAAACACACTTTCCTCTCTATAAAACCTCCCTGGCAGTTACAGTAAAATAATCTTTCGAACATTTTTCATTTGGCACGATACTCGACACTGTTTATACCAACGAAGCACATACTTATGAGAAGAAGATTAAACAATATGCAACATTGTTATACAAGTGATTGTTAAAATAAGTGAGAGATACTGAGAATGTATCACAGCATATTGCTAATACAAGGTAAGCTTTAATAGTTGTGTTGTAACTAACGTAAGTTTGATTACTAAATTCAGTTGAGTCCAAATTCCATTCAAAATTCTAAATTACATACCCTTTGACATTATAGAGAGACAAGAACATTAATCCGAACACCTGTAGTACAAACAGCTTTTTGTAACTTATTTATGTAGAATTATAGATTAGTGTTAGTGTTGTAGAATATAGACTAAGACAAAGAAGTCTCTGGTATCATTTATTATGAAACCCCACAGTAACTCTCATGACTATTTTTGCCTAGAAATAGGCTGGTGGCAGCATTCAACCTACCCTAGATTAAATTCTAGACTCAGAGGACTTGGTGCCTCAACCCTCTCAGTGTCTGCCCGGGCATAGATTGGTGGAAGTCAAACCCCATAACCCTGGTATGCACGACATTGTCAGTCAGATATTGTGCAAAACTGGTTTCCCATTTCATGTGTTTGGTAGTTGAACACACAAATAAAATGCAGAGGTGTGCAAATTCTAGGTGCATGGTTACCCAGGCATAAGGTGCCATATTACATTTAGTAATATGGCACCTTATATTTTCAGCCTTATTATTTTAGTCCTCCATGTACAAAAATATTTATCGCTTCTCAAGCACTGAGCAGAAAATGCCAGATAACAGGTTCATGGGTTGCTCCAAAGTTGCGAGACCTCAGTATGAACTTGCTTCACGTCGTTTTCCTGGCACCTAGAATTTGGAGATGCTGCTACATTTTTGGAAAATTTGTGGGATCCTTATCTATTACTGGATACATTGCAGCACACTGGTTGTGTATCGATGGCGTGCAACCAACCATACCGGAAAATCCTCCACCTGTTTCAAAGGAGCAACAGAAATTAGAGAGCATTGACCCTGTAACCAAGTTGAATAAATCAGCCAAGGAGAAGGGAGAGGCAGATGGTAAACCTACAACAGGGTGAGTATGTAGGAGCATGGATCAGGTCATAATGCTGTGAACTTGTTTGTTTTGGATCATCCTGTTGTGCACAGTGTTCTAGCAAAGTAAATTCAACATGCACAGTCAAACCCAACTCTTTTTCAAAGAGAACATCACCCTTATACAGTTACATATTTCAGTTTATACCAAATCATCATCAGGCCTTTGTAAAAAATTTTTAAAAAGAAATCAGTTATTCAAGCTCTTTGCATTATACTCTACTGAAATCTCACTAGTTCTCTTTTTAAAAATACTGAAACTTTGACATAATTCTGTAGCACATATAGGTAGGCAGGTAACAATACTACTGCCTTGCATATAACATCATGCATCGTAAAACAACAAATAAAATTTATATTCATCATAAAAAACACATCCAAATAAGAACAAGTACTATATACACATTTTACTGCATACAGATTTTTTTAAAATTTCTTTCAGTAATACAACATAATTGTGTGTCAGGAATTACTACCCATTCAATGTCTCAGGTGATACATTCACCTTCACGGACTGAGTTACCATATTGGTTAAGGATCTTAGTTTTAATAAAAATATGTTTTCTTCTAGGCACTACATTGGAAGAGAATTTTAAAAAGAAAATAGAAAAATTTAAATGTGCTACAGAATAATATCAGAGTTCTTATATTTCTAAAAAGAGAATGAATGAAATTTTGCTGAAGTATAGAGCAGAGAGGTTGAAGAACTACTGCATTTTAAAGGCTTTGTACGAAAGCCTGATGATGATTCAACATGAATCAAAACATGTAGCTGTTTAAAAGTGATGTTCTTTTTTGAAAACTTTGAAAAGTTGTGCTTGACTGCATGTTTGGTTTTTATTATGCTGTGAACTTGTATTTGAAGAGTGCTCAGTTTAAACCCTAGTAGGTACACTGACTCTGCTGACTGAGTTTTGAATGAATGATTTTTTCCTGCAGGAAAATGCACAAGCTGCGCAATGTTGAGACAGTGCATGTAAAGCAGTTGGCTACTCATGAACTGTCCGTGGAGCAGCAGCTCTACTACAAAGAAATTACTGAGGCATGCGTTGGATCAGATGAGGCTCGCAGAGCGGTGAGTTATTCACTGTATATCCAGACTCGGAATTATTGTATGAATGCTAGCCTCAAGAGTCACTGTGTTGTGACCTCTGCAGTGTGAGCCAAGCTCCTGTACTTCTCCTCCTCCTCCTCCTTCCGCTTCCTCCTCATCCTGTTCTTTTTCCTCTTCTTCTTCTTCTTCTTCTTCTTCTTCCTCCTCTTATTCTTCCTCTCCTTCTTCCTCCTATGCTGCCTCAGTTTGAGGTTTCTAGATAACACACACTTGGTAGGACTCCTCTGAGCAAGTCACCAGCCCGAAATAGGCAATTAGCCTTATTAATTGTAGAGTGCATGTGGCCTCATTGCACCTATATAATGTGTTTATTACAGTATCTTTGAGAAATATGTGTCATGAAAAACAACACCGGCAGATTTGTAAAAAATATCGCATCAACAGTGCTGTGGAATATAACAGTTTGCAGAAGAGTAGAAAATTCTGAACTAAAGGCTCACCACTGGCAAAGAGAAAATGTGAAAGCATTATGTTTCAAGTGAAGGGAAACTGCTTGATGTCAGCACTTGAATAGAAAGAAGACCCCCAAAAAATCTTACGCTTGTTTGGTTCTTCCGAGTGGATGTGCCAAAAGCCTCAGACCACACAGTAACAAAGCTGTTAAAACTATGGCCATATGCAGTTAAAGTCATACAAGAACTCTTTGCTCCAGATTGAGACTCAAGAAGCCAGTGGTATAGGTATTTTCAAGAATTGGTAGTGAATGGATTTCATGGTTTGGAACTTGTGTCTTTGTTTTTTAGATGTGGTATAGTTTACCTTAAATAATGTGTTAGTGTTCTGAAAACTTCCATATGGGGTATGAAGTTCCTTTCTGTGACCTTGAACTGTAATAAAGATCATAGGTCTATGTTTTATGATGAGAAAATATATTTTGCCTTTTGTATTCCATTAATTCTTTTACCCTTCTTTATGGAATTAACAGAAGAATAGGTAATATGTGTTTACTTCATGCAGGACAGTGCCTCAGCCAGCAAGCAAATTTACAAGAGGTATTCTGTGGTTGGTTAATAAGTTGTGAATCATGGCTGTCTAGATATCCAGATTTCAGTCTACAGAATTCTTACTTTTAGGGACACACATTTTTTGTAAAAAATCTATATTATTTTCAATAACTGCAATGCACTATTCAAACAAAATGTGATAATATTTCAAAACAAGACCTACTAAGATCTGGAAGATAAACACTCAGTACCCTGTTGTCTGTAAAAATAATATAATTTGAATTGTGAAAAGTAAAAATAGTCTTTAAATTCTCAGGGAGGGTGGGTGTTTAAAATTATAGAACCTGTAAGGGCAGATCTCTTAAGTCCTGCAGTGGCTGTGTTGTTTGTAGGAAGCTTTGCAAAGCTTGGCGTCAGATCCTGGTCTGCACGAGATGCTACCACGTATGTGCACTTTCATAGCAGAGGGTGTGAAAGTGAATGTAGTGCAGAATAACCTGGCACTTCTCATCTATCTCATGAGGATGGTGAAGGCTCTGCTGGACAACCAGTCACTGTACTTGGAAAAATATGTGAGTACTCACTCATGTCTGTGTGTACAGGCAGAGCTTCAGTGGGTTTAGTCTTCAGATTTCTGTTCTCTACTACAGAGAAAGGAGCTTGATGAGTGTAGTTGGTATAGCAACTAGGCTATGGTGTAGAGGGTCCAGGGTTTAGATCCCAGTAGGAGCAAGAAATTTCTGTCTTCTCCAAAATGTTCAGGCTATGGGGACCACCCAGTCTCCTGTTCAGCAGGTATTGGTGTTCTTTCCTTGTGGGAGGGGGAAATTAAAAGTGACCAGGGCATGAAGCTAACCACTCGTCTCAATCTAGTGCGGAGGTTAAGATTGAGTGGAGCTGTACCCCTGTCTCACATATGACTTCATGGTATGGACATGGAAAACCTGATCTTTTTGCTACAGACATACATAAATAAATTTAATTACTTTTTTATTTTCTGTATATTTGTTATTTTTTAGAGGTATAATCATTTTGTTGTGAGAGACATTTAATAACCTGGATCAGTCACTAATAGTGTCTTTTGTTTTCAAAGCTGTAGGTGATATTAAACAGTATGCAAGTTGGCTTTATTTAATCATTCTACAGTCTGTCTTATGACAGACAGGTCCATATCTTCTTCCAAAGTGAGTTCTCCACAGAGCTTGATCTAGTGCTGCCTCTTTCAATTTCCATGGCTATGCCTGTATATGGTATTAATATAGACTGTGAGTTTAATTTAAAGAACTTGCATAGTTATTTTAACTCTTTATGTTGGCATGTTTTTATGTCCTTCTGGGTGCTTACATCATTTATTTATATCTGCACTGACTGCCATTTTTCTTGTGTTTGCGTTGGTCCGAATCTTCTTTTTCATTTGCCAGTTGCTTGAGAGTGTGTAGATTAACCTTGTAAAGTCCTGCCTTTGCACACATATGTGCACATGGGAAAACACCCCTAGAAATTTGTATTATATGTTTAGGCAACAATGAAATTTACTGCATCTTTAAGACATGCTGTATAATCTCTATTTTATTTTCCACAAAATGGCATTTCTTTCACACTTTTATCTTTGTTTGTTCAAATAATATATTTTTCATAAACCATTCACTAAAATTCATATATTCAGGTATCCACCTCAGTAGGATAAAGGTTAATATTCACATACCATTTTGTTGTGACATGACATATAAGAGCTAGTTTATGTGAATCTGTGGTGCCCAAAGCAGACATTTTGTTGCATATCAAGCAAGATTCATTATTCCAATGCAAAGTGATAAGTCACTTCTTTGAATTTCACTGCATATGTATATTATTACTTCACATGTTTTGTAAGTAATAAGATTGTATAATAACCTCTGTGACAGGAGAAGGTATAGCATAGTTTAGTGATTAGTCTATGGGCTATACAAACAAGGAAGTGTGTGTTTCCTGGAATGAACAAGAGATTTTTCTCTTCTCCAGAGCATCCAGAGCAGGTTTGGGGCCTACCCAGAATCCTAGTTAGTGGGTATCAGGGGCTGTTTCCCCAGGGGTAAAGTGGCTTTAACATTAAGCTGACCACTCCCATCTATTGCCAAGGTTAATACAGAGTGGAAATGTACCTGCATTCACCCATTTCCTTCATGGCATGCACAGGGACAACTGTACCTTTACTTCTTTTTCTATGGTAATTAATCTTAAAATGTGGTTAACCTTTATCTGACGAACGCACCAGATCCTTTTAAATTGTCATCTTACGAACGCACCAAACCGCCGGCCATTTAAATGCCCCGCACACTCATGTAGAGTCTTAGAATTATAGCCCCACTCATTTTCTCCACACTATATAGTGGTTTCTGGTCAAATTCACGCTCCGGCCACTTTACCCAATAACATATATATGCACCTCATGAATACCAAATTTCTAATCGGTCTGTACTCTTTGAAACAACTCTATTTTTGTTTATATGCTAAGCATGTGACTCATTTCATTTCCTTCTCTAGAATAACGCCATGCCATGGCACTACGTTCGAAATGGTTCGTCAGACGAATTCCATTCAGAAGCCTCATTCACTCTGATAAGCGTTGCTGTTACAGGAATTCTGTTTGTGATGGCGTACTTCGTATAACAATTTGCTTGCTGTGTACTCTGCTCTGAACTAAAGAATTGCTTATTTGACCACTGAAATACGACTCTGTTCCCGCTATTGGTAACAACAGAGATGCACATTATGTTTGCAGTTGCAGGATATATTACTGCTAAAAGGGACTAAGCACCAACTGTGTGTATATGATAAAATGCAAATATTGTATAGGTTCTCTATGCCAGTCTTCATTTCAGTTCGGTTTCTGGTCCATTACAGAAGGGCGGTTTGAAAAATAAAATAAACAGGATGCATAAACTCGCCCACACAAATGAATAAAGGCAATTAATGGCTATACTGTGAGGTCATGGTATTCCCATGACTTACACGTATATTGAACGTGAGAAACTTCTCTGGCCAAATCCACTGGGCTTTTTATTCCAACTGCAGTTACATATATACGAATAAACAAATCTCCCTACCTAAAACTGTGGCCTCAGCTGGAAATGTAAGAAAAATAATTTTAAATTTTTAAAAATATTGTTTTTATTTAGGCAATAGAATTTTATATATTTTTTCAGAGAACCACTGAAATATCTCTGTTTTAATTATTCTTCCCTTGACAGACTAAGGAAATATCATGTAGAGACTCTCAATTCCTCTGTGTGAAAGATACACTGGAAGTGATGGCGAAAGTCAGTAGACTGGTACAGCATTTAACAAAACGTTGGCCAGTCTCAGTTCATGATAGCGATGCAGCTAAAATGTCGTGTGTGAACTGCGAGTGGTGTGAAAAAAAAAATTGTTAGTGAAGTTTTGAGAAAGTATGGAGTGTGTGTGAAGTAAGATGATTTTTCTGACACACCCCAAGGCATAACTCCACAATTCTTGAAGCCGAAATTTACTGTCCATACATCAGGCCCGAAACAGAAATGTAAGTAAAATAAATTGAAAATTATAGAACATTTAAATTAACTTCCTGCATGTAGGCACTAAACATTTCAACTTAATCTTTTTTGAACTGAAATATCTCTGATTTATTTGCAACACAGTGCAAATTATTTCATTATCTCTGGTTCATTATATATAAACGTATATTGTCGAACACGCGCAAAGATTTAAAGGGCCGTCGCGGAGAGAATTCGTGAGTTGAGCACGAAGACTGAATTAAAGGTCTGTACGATAAAGGTTAATTGTTTGCTTGAAGTTCTGGAATTGTCATTACAGCTACATGAATTGATCCCCTCAGTAGCAACATGCATTGTCAGCAAACAGTTGTGCATGAGGCCGGAGTTGGATAATCACTGGGCACTGCGTGATTTTGCATCTCGACTCATGGCTCAGATCTGCAAGAATTTCAACACCTCCACAAATAATGTTCAAACACGTGTAACTCGCATGTTCAGTCAAGCATTACGGGATGAGAAGATGCAGTTAGCTTCACTGTACGGAGCAATAGAAGGTAAGAGACTTACCAGGGATAACCAGATAATTACTGACACGCTTCAGCAGATCACTGCAGTCAACAGTGTAGCCAGTTTCATGTGTATGACACAAACATGTATGTTTGACACCCACACAGATGAAAGGGTAAGCACTTCTTCACTTGCAGGGTTAGATCAAAACATTTCAGGACAATTATTATAATGTGTCAAAACACAAAATGAGGATAGTAAATAATTTGTTTGCCAGGATTTATTATCACATCTATCAGTTGTGAATTTTATTGTCTGTTAGTTTTTGGAAATTGATGTAACCCAAACAGGTATGTCTGTTCTGTATATTTTTGCACAGTGTCATCTCTGCAATATGCATGATTTCAGGCTTCCTTCGCTAAGTAGATGAGAACTGCACTCTTCTGGGTTATTACGCAATGAGTGGCGGTAATTTCTTACAGACATTTTGGGACAACCTATAGGTCCCATCTTCAAGGGTCAAGAATCCATTTAGATTCTTGTCCCAAAACGTCAGTAAGAAATTACCATTACTTGTGGCATAATAGCCCAGAAGAGTGCATTTCTCAACTACTGTCATATTCTGTAAAAGTCAGCGATATGTCTGCAGTTTCAGTAGAAACTAATGTTGTTTCTGACACCAATAATCATCACACATGTTATTGGTGAATGAAAACACTCCACAGGTAAATCACAACAGCTACCAAGTAGACCAGATCTTAAGAATGCCTGTTAAATCACCTGTGTTTTTGGTATTCCATTGTCAGATATGATACATGCAGTAGGTAATGCACTAATAAAATTAATTTATGTGTAATATATTTTCTGTTATTATATCACATATCGATCATTGTTTAATCAGAAGTTCATTATCTAGTGCCCATTGTGTCACTGTATTGTGGTACAAACTTGCTTTTGCAAAAACTGTACAACACACTAAATAAATATATGAAAAATAGTATGTTATCATCTATGAAAAGTGAACCAGCGTCACTAGAAGAATGACACAATACACGATGCATATCAAGAACATTTTGTAAGGGATGAATTTTAAATGGTTGCAAAAAACAGTGCTATGATTGCCACAACATGTGGATTTCTATTTGCCCTGTGACTTATCTTATAAAACCCTTGAAAGTGGCTATTTTAGAGAGGCAGACTCGTTTACAGACCAGGAATTGTGCAGAGTGATTGGAAATGTTGTTGACACCTGTAACTGCAACACATTTGCAGAATCAGCTATACAGACTGCAGATAAAAGATCTGTCATAAGCCTGTTAAGTGTGATTTTTTTTCTATTGTGTACATAGATTCATTAAAATGTAAGTCACTTTCTCTGAAGTCATGCATGGTTCACAGACAGCTCCAATGCATTGATGCAGCCTGAAACTGTGCAAACTTAGGTATGTTATTGTATGTTTGCAGGATTGTCTGAATTGGGTACAGAAGTTGTGAAGGTGTTTATATTACCAAGGGTGAAACAAGTTGCGGAACGTATAGAGAGCTCAATAGAGGGACCCGTACTAAGCAATATTGATAAAATTGCTGCAGGTCACATAAAACACCTCCTTGTGGTGAGTTTGTTGCCTTCTAATGATTTTAATATGGTGCCATAATGTAAAATTTTATCAGAAGTCATTCATGGAAAGAGAGATGACAGTGTTGCTGTTAGCTGGTTATGTAGACACAGCCTGTGTAACGTGCCTAACTGATGGGACGTCTATGTAAAATCTCTATGCTCTCGACTGAGGAAATAACGTGAATTGCAGTTTACCTGTTGTACGAAAAAAGATAAGTTCAGATGTTTTAGCATGTCTGTATGGAGATGCTGACATTGACATTTATGTGATCTGTGCTTGCATGTAGAAGGTTATTGCAGAACGTATGTGTGAATGAATGTAATCCTGAAAGTACTGTTCAATTCTGTTTAGCTTTTTGGACTTTGTTCATCATCAGGAGAACTGAAAAAAAAAAAATTACTTATTTTTTGTGCCCTGGATCCCTTTCTGACTGCAGATAGAAAAGAGATTGATGACTGCTTAGCCTAATAGATCCAGTTAGATAGGTGCTACCTCCTTTTTTGTGTGAGGTTAGAAAGAGATCCATTTTCCAAACTGTTATGTTCACTTGTTCATATTTTTTTAACTCCAGAAGGCATAGTCCAAAGTTAAAGTAGTCCCTCAGCTTTGCAGCAGAGGTTGTTGCCTTTAAGTGATGGTAAAGGATATGTTTGAAATTATGAGAGAACTCTGTTCTATAACAAATATTACTATGCCCAATAATGGTAGAGATGGGGATTGTGAAAAATATTGACTGAGACACAGAGAGTGAGGTGATATTTAGAGGAAATGAATAAAGAGTTTGTAATTTAACATGAACTTTAAATATTTCTAGTCATTATTATTTATTTGCAGAAAGTGTTGTCTCCACTTCTCAAGACACTTCGACAGCCACCAGATTATGTGGAGGAATACCGCACTGAATATGGCTACTTGGGCCCTGCTTTGCATGCAGCAGTGGTGAAGGCACGCACACAACCTGCCCCAAACCCAGCAACCTCTTCTGCTAACACTGCAAGTGTTGCTGGCACAACAACACCAGCACCTCCCACAGTAACGACGCCAACACCCCGAGGTCTTACCAGCCAAACTGCAATTGTGCAGACAGGTTTGTTATTGCATCTCTTTGTTCTTTAGGTGACATCTTCCCATGTGTAAGTTGTTATAGGTACTTGAGTGTAAAGTAATTTTGGCATTACCATATTAGGTGCGAAGAATAATCACTTACTTATTGCAGCAAAAACTTTCAAACATCAGACAGGACATGGCACTAAATACAGGGAAATGTGCTATTTGCATTTTTTTAAGCAGTCTGCTGTAGAAGAACTGAAAGGGTGTATACAAGATTTGAGATTCACACAGTGGTCCTGATGAAGAGTTATGTCTTCTTTGATAAAATATATAACATATATATGTAATAATGCATAATATAAATCTTCCAAGGATATATTATGAAAAAAACCATGAATATTTTAAAAATTAAACATCAGTACTAAAATATGGCCTGTCATATCTCAGGGATGGTGAAGTGAGCTAAGGAAAAGCATAAAGGTACTTTTTATTGTCAGTGAAAACTTTTAACTGCTTTTAACATTAACATGTCTATTGAAAGTTATGTTCTATAAACACTCTGTCCACTCTGTTAACTCCCCTTCACAAAAAAATGCTTGCAAGAATACTACAATCACTTTTTGAATTGTAAAAGTTTGGCTTTTATATAAAACTACTGTGCTGCATATCTTGAAACACTAATTGTAAAGGGTGTTTATTCTTCCTGTAAAGCATAGTCTACAAATAGAACTGCAGTGAGCATAAGGGTGGCTTTGGAAATGTTGATGAAGAAAAACATAACAAATTTTTTATGCGGACCAACCAAGTCTTCATCCACTTATGTTGAATGAACTGCCACAGCTCCTATTTAGATTGTGTCACATCATAATAGCATGTTCTATTACAATGTAATTAACTCTTTTGATGCATAATTAAATTTCATACTGATTCTCAAACTGTTATCATTTCTACACTGAAAAGTGAAAATGATATTTTTTGTAGTTAAATAAAGATAGACCAACTTGATGTCACTTACTTTATTATTTCACTATTTACTGCTCAGCATGTTTTGAATGTTAGTACATTCATCTTCAGGAGCTTGTGACTTATTGTGGATTTAAGCAAAGCTTCAGCCTGCATAAGGATACCACACCACCCCAGCTGAACCACACCGTAACACCAACACACATCGAACCAGAACAATACAACCCATGAGATAAATCCACAATAAGTCGCAAGCTCCTGAAGATGAATGTACTAACATTCGAAACATGTTGAGCAGTAAATAGTGAAATAATAAA
>Ga0209755_10005978_pt1 | contig 13630 bp, 10 predicted proteins | sample TergutCo191P1_FD_187301 | JGI IMG/M metagenome (GOLD analysis project Ga0209755, IMG submission 187301) | Cornitermes sp. P1 segment gut microbial communities from Petit-Saut dam, French Guiana - Co191P1 (SPAdes) (version 2) | ecosystem: Host-associated > Arthropoda: Insects > Digestive system... | reverse complement strand
ACCCCCCCCCCAACTGAAAACCTGAAAAACATCGGCACGCCCACAGACAATCCCCCCCCCGCGGACAAAACCCTGCCTGCAGACAAAACCCCACCTGTGGACAAAACCCTGCCTGCGAACAAAACTCCACCTGTGGACAAAACCCTGCCTGTAAACCCAACCTCGTCTGCAAATAAAAACCTACCCGCGGCCCCAGTCGTGGACAAAATGGCTTCGCAAAAACCTTCCAAAAAAGAAGCAACCTTGACGCTCTCCGCTTTCCCTTGGGCCAGTGTCACCATCACCAACCTGGACAACAACAGCCTACGGCGCGAAGAGCTCAGCGGTACCAAATCCTTCCGCCTGCCCCTTGGAAATTATCAAGTCAAATTCTCACACCCCGCAAAAGACGAAGTCAGAATTGTCCAGGCCCAACAAACAAAAACCTATAGGGTGACTTTTCAAGCCATATCCACGGCAACACCTTAGGGCCCCCCCCTCCTCCTGCCACCAACCAGCCTAGTGGAGCTTATTGGCAGAGGGGGAGGGAGTGCACCTGAGGGGCTGTCTCTTGGGTATTTGGCTCGAGCAAAAACGAGTCCAACGAAGACAGCATGTCCAAGCGAAACCGGCCTAGCGCTGTCGCAAAATGGCCAGCATGCGCCGCAATGGCTCCGCCGCACCCCACAACAGTTGGTCCCCACAGGTGAATGCCGTCAAATATTCACCCCCCATGTTGAGTTTGCGCACCCGCCCAATGGGCACCGTCAGCTTGCCGCTGACAGCCGTCGGCGTCAACTCGCGCACAGAGTCCTCTTTGTGGTTGGGTATAAGCTTTACCCACTCGTTGGCGGAGGCCAACAAACCCTCCACCTCCTTCAAGGGTATGTCGCGCTTCAGTTTGAGGGTAAGCCCCTGCGAGTGGCAACGCATCGCACCCACCCGCACGCAAATGCCGTCCACCGGCACCGGCGTCTTCTCTATGCCGAGAATTTTGTTGGTTTCAGCCTGGCCCTTCCACTCTTCGCGGCTTTGTCCATTCTCAAGCTGCTTGTCAATCCACGGAATGAGGCTGCCCGCCAAAGGCACACCAAAATTCGCCGTCGGCAACGCATGGCCACGCAAAGTTTCCGTCACCTTGCTGTCTATGTCGAGTATGGCTGAGGCCGGCTCCGCCAATTCCGCTGCTACGGCCTGGTGCAAAACACCCATTTGCGCCAACAACTCGCGCATGTTTTGTGCGCCAGCGCCTGAAGCCGCTTGGTATGTCATGGAGCTTATCCACTCAACCAACCCATGCTTCAACAACCCGCCCACCGCCATCAACATGAGGCTTACGGTGCAGTTGCCGCCAATATAGTCTTTGGTGCCTTTGCGCAAAGCCATGTCAATAACGTTGCGGTTGACTGGGTCCAACACAATAACAGCGTCGTCCTTCATACGCAGCGCTGAGGCCGCATCAATCCAATAGCCTTTCCAACCAGAGGCGCGTAGCCGAGGGTAAATTTCATTCGTGTAGTCCCCCCCCTGGCACGTCACCACCACCTCCATCTCCGAGAGCGCCGCTATGTCCGCAGCGTCTTTCAACGGCGGCGCCGCTACACCAACTTCCGGCGCTGCACCCCCCACATTCGAAGTGGTGAAAAATACCGGCTCCAACCCGGCAAAGTCCTTCTCTTCTCTCATTCGGGCCATCAGCACTGAGCCAACCATCCCTCGCCAACCTATAAATCCAACTCGCTTCATGGGTTCCTCTCCTGTCTTCGTCCCTCCCCCCAGCACTTAGCACTTCCACTTGCCGCCTACCATATTCTTCCGCCAATACACCCTCCACCTGTGTGGACTTGCCCAAACCCAAACAAACCCTGGCGGGGGGTGCCCAATGTAGTATACAGGGGGGCGTCAAAAATAACCACCAAAAACCGCGCCCTTAGGACTGAAAATGGCCCCAGGGGGAGGGGGAAGGAAAATTTTTGACTGGCCAGTCAAAAATACTTGGCAATTAATGACTCATCGGTTATTAACTCTGCGCTATGGCAAGACCTGCGGACCCCAAAGCGAGAAACTCCCTCATACATGCAGCGCGCGAGAAGTTTGTGCAACATGGCCTGAAAGGTGCGCGTATTGAGGACATTACCAAGGCTTGTGGGTTGTCGAAGGGGGCCTTCTATCTGCATTTTGAGTCCAAGGAGGCTTTGTTTGGGGAGGTACTCCAGGAGTTTGGGGAGAGGATGATGGAGTTGTTGTCCACGCACAAAGCGGGGCTAACGGAGTTTTTCAAAACAGAGGGCGTGCCCACCATCGCCGATGTACGCGAGCAAGCGTCGCGCTATCTCCGCTATATTGAGCTCAGCAAAAAATACAACCTGGCCATTTTGGAGCTCTGCTGGGAATACAGAGACGTCGTGCACATTGTAGTCAGAGGCGTACAAAACACCGCCTTTGAGGGGACGGCGTGGCTGATGCTTCAGCAAGCCATGGCGCACTTGGAGCACCAGGCGCGGGTATTTGCCGAGAAGGGAACTTTTCGAGGGGATATGACGGCAGGGCTGATGCCCGCCATGGTGGTGGGAACCTATTCCATGTTGTGTTTTCAGATGATTGACATGAAACAAAAGCCGGACTTTGCCGCCTTAGCGCATGGCATCAACCGGCTCCTATATGAAGGCTGCGTAGCTGCGGCCCAACAGCATCTATCACCGGCTGAATATGAGAAAGCTTTAAAGACACCCTTGCTCACTTCGACAGACAACTGTGGTTTGTGGGTGGAGAAAACAAAGAGGAGAAACTCGTGAGAAGCACTGAAAAGAAAGTGGTTTATAGTGCCTTAGGCTTGGTTGTCGCAGGGTTTATGGCAGGTTGTAATGAAATAAAGGCGGAGACAAACAAGACCTCTGCTGCGTCGGCCCCCCAGGCCCCTATTTCCACCGTTGTCCCACGGCATACCACCTCCTCTCCCTCGGATGTGGTAACAGGCACCCTCACGCCTGTCATGTCTTTGGACTTGGGGTTTGAGGTAGGGGGCAAGCTCAAAGCCATTCGTGCTCAAAAGGGGGCGAAGGTGAAGACGGGGCAGGTTTTGGGCCAGTTGGACCCGGAAATTGCCGATGCCCAAATAGCTCAGGCGCAGGCGGGTTTGGCGGCTGCTGAGGCAGCTTCGGGGCTGGCAGAAGAGATGGCCAAACGGAACACGGAGCTCAAAGCGGACGGCACCATTTCTGAAGTGGAGAATTTGTCTTCGCAGACGACCTCCAGGCAAGCTTCTGCTCAGGTGTTGATGGCCAAGGCACAGTTGTCGCAAGCGGTGGCAGCACGCAAACGCCACGACTTGCGTGCGCCGTTTGAGGCGACGGTTGTTAACGCGCCCACTCAAATAGGTGGAACCATTGCCCCGGGCATGCCTGTTTTTTCGCTGCAACAAGTGGACACTTTGGTTTTGAAAACCACCGTTTCCGAGGACGTGAGAGATGCCGTACACGTTGGGACAAAAGTGCGCGTAGACTCCGTAGGCTCGAATGCATCAACCCATGAAGCCGTTGTCACATTGGTGTTGCCTTCGGCGGACCCTGTGACGCGACGTATTCCCGTCGAAATTTCTGTTCCCAACAAGGATGCTCGGTTTTTGGCCAACAGTTTGGCCTCTGTCCGCCTGCCTTTGGGCAAAGCTGTGGAAGCTCAAATTATTCCTGCAACAGCGCTTGCCCGCATTGGTGGGGAGCATGTATTGGCCGTGGAGGAGGGAAAGGCCAAGCGGGTGGCTGTCAGCGTGGTGGCGACTTCCGGCGATGAAGTCACCATTATTGCTTCGGAGCCCATTTCAAAAGTGGTGAACCACCCAAGCCCCTCCATCAAAGATGGCACCTTTGTGCCGGAAAGCTGAAGTGCTTTAGGCCCTCACAGGAATTTCATCAATGACACTATCAGACCTATCCATCAAACGTCCGGTTTTTACCGTTATGATGAGCATGTCGCTCATTGTTTTGGGTGTGCTTGGACTTAGCCGTTTGGGAACCGACTTGTTTCCAGACCTTTCTATTCCCGTCGTAACGGTACAAACCATCTATCGCGGAGCGGGCCCTTCTGAGATTGAGACTCAGGTGATGAAGCCCATTGAAGATGCCATTGCCGGCATTTCGGGTGTGGATTCGCTTCACTCCTATTCGCGTGAAAATGCCGGCATTATTGTCGCGCAATTCGCTTTCAACAAAAACGTTGAAGAAGCTGTGCAAGACGTTCGGGACAAAGTTGCAAACATCGCCCACATTCTCCCCAGCGACATGGACCCTGCACGCGTAAGCCGTGTGGACTTGGGAGCCATCCCTGTCATCACCTATGCCCTTTCGTCCAATCTCAAATCCACGGCGTTGCGCGAGGCCATTCGAGACCAACTGGAGCCTGTGCTGGCGCAGTTGGAGGGGGTTGCAGAAATTCGGATTACGGGGGGAGACAAGCGTGAAATACGCGTGGATTTGGACTTGGAAAAAGTCAAACAGCTCCACATGTCCCCCATTCAGGTGGCGCAAATGATAGGTGCTGAAAACTTGGACTTGCCCGCAGGCCGTCTCTATTTGGGGCCGGAGGAGCTCACCGTTCGAAGTCTTGGCCAATTTTCCACTGTCGACGAAATTCGAAAGTTGCCCATAGCGAAGAGTCAAACCGGTGCACAGGTACGCCTTGAAGAAATTGCCGCCGTCACGGATGGAGCAGAAGACAAACGCACTTTTGCCAGGCTGGACGGAGAAGACACCATTCTTGTCGACGTGGTGAAACAGGCAGGCAGCAACACGGTTGCCGTCACCAAGTTGGTGAAAGAAAAAATGGGGTTGATGCCCAGGCTCATTGGAAATGACTTTCGGTCTGTTTTGGTGTTCGACCAGTCACGCCTCATAAAAGAGAATACGAATGAGGTTTGGATTGCCCTCTTTTTCGGAGGCGGCATGGCCATTCTGATTATTCTCATCTTCTTGTTGGACATTCGAGGCACCATCATTTCAGCTTTGGCTTTGCCAACCTCCGTCATCGGCACATTCTTTTTCATGTATACGCTGGGTTATTCCATCAACCAGATGACTTTGTTGGCGCTTAGCCTGGCCATTGGTTTGCTCATTGACGACGCGGTTGTGGTTCGCGAAGCCATTACACACCGCTTAGACAAAGGTGAGCACCCCATTGCAGCGGCTTCTCACGGCACCCATGACGTCATGCTGGCTGTCATGGCAACAACATTGTCGTTGGTTTCTGTGTTCATTCCTGTGGCATTCATGCCTGGGATGGTGGGGCAATTTTTCAAACAGTTTGGCGTCACCATCGCTGTGGCTGTTTTCATTTCACTTTTCATTTCATTCACCTTGGACCCATCGCTCTCTTCGCGCTTTGCGAAACAAAGAGACTTTCAAACGTCCAGAAAAGAAAACGCCGTCCTTCGGTTTTTGCGCTCTCTTTTCGAGCTCAATGAGAAGCTTTATAGCAAGGCCTTGCATTGGTCACTCAACCACAAGGCCATTACGGTTATGGCCGTGACGGCTTTCGTTTTTGCCTCGGGCTATGTTTCACTCAAAGGCTCCGGGTTTGAATTCATGCCCCAGCAAGACAACGGCCAAGTGGGCATAGACTTGAAATTGCCGGCCAGCGCCAGTTTGGAAGAAACGGGCAAACGTGTTGCCGAGGTGGAGGCGCTGCTTGCGAACAGGGAAAAATATCCGGAAATTTTGAATGTCTATTCCATCATCGGCCAAAACTCCGACGTCAACCGCGCGCGCATTCGCGTCATTTTGACCGACAAACAATACCGCAAAAAAAGCAACACCGACTTCAAAGCGGAATTTAGAAACCTCCTTGTCCCCATATTGCCGGCAACGGAGGTTGCCTTTTTGGACCCTCCCCCTATTGAAGGTTTGGGTGGGGACTTTTTCCCCATTATGGTGCGTTTGATAGGTCCAGACCTGCAGAAGGTGGGAAAAATAGCCGAAGAGGTGTCTGCCTATATGGGAACCATTGGCGCGGCAGAAATCAGAATTGAGAGCAACCCTCCCAAGCCAGAGTTGCAACTTCGACCCAACCGCCAACAGCTCCAAGACATGAATGTCCCCGTTTCAAGTGTTGCCATGCAAATGCGCCTGGCCATGGATGGACAAATTGTGGGCAAACTGCGCCAAGGCAAAGAGGAGCCGGACATTGTCGTGCGCTTGATGGAGAAGGACCGCGCGACGCCTGAACAGGTTGAGCGCATCGACATTTTCACGCCCTATGGCGCTGTGCCCATTAAAAACCTGGCGGAAATCGAGCTCAATGATGGCCCCTCACTGATTGAACGGCATAACCGCGAGAGACAAATTGCCCTCAACGCAACCGTCCAACCCGGCGCCGCCCTCGGAGACATTGCCCAAAAACTACGGGAATATTTCCAGGAGCACCCTCTGCCACCTGGCTATAACGTTATTTATGACGGCCAGATGAAAACTTTGGATGAGCAAATGTCGGCATTTTCTGTGGCGCTGATATTGGCCATCCTCTTCATCTATATCGTTCTGGCTTCTCAGTTTGAAAGTTTCAAACACCCCTTCACCATTCTCTTGTCGGTGCCTCTGGCCATCGTTGGGGCACTCATTACCTTGTGGTTTTCCGGAAACTACGTTTCCATGGCGGCGATGATTGGTTTCATTTTGCTCATTGGTTTGGTGACGAAAAACGCCATTTTGTTGATTGACGGCGCTTTGCAAAACATGCGGGCCGGCGATGACATTTATACGAGCATGTTGAAGGCGGGGCCACGCAGGCTTCGTCCCATTTTGATGACTTCAGCGGCCATGGCCATTGGTATGGTGCCCACGGCTATTGGCCGAGGTTTGGGCTCCGAGTTCCGTTCCCCCATGGCTTTGTCGGTGATTGGCGGCGTCATTATGTCCACTTTCCTGACGTTGTTTGTGGTGCCCATTGCTTTCATTGTTTTTGAAGAAGTTGAGGCAAAGTTGCGCAAGTGGTTTGGTCTCAAACCACCCAGCCATGTGTTGGTTCTTTTGCCCAGCGAAGAGGAGGCTGCGAAACTCGCGTATGCCCAAACAACCATCATGCAAACACTGCAAAACCTCGAAGCTCCGTCAGAGCAAACGAAAAAAGAGGGGCAGCCGAAAGAAGAGAGGTCAATCGAACATGCATAGGCTATTTGTCTTGGCGTCCCTGGGAGTTTTGGGCGTACCCGCATTTGCACAAGAAGATGCGGCATTGCCCCAAACAGAATTGTCTCAAACAACAATGCTTCCAACACAAGCACCTCAACCACCCGCGCTGCAAACAACAGCGCCGCCATCCATGGCGGAAGATGTTTCCAAGCGGCCGGTTGGACTTGAAGAGGCTTTGCGTCTGGCGCTTGCCAACAATGCAAACATAAAAACGGCCAACTCAAAAGCGGATGCTGTTGCGGCACAAGCCAGCCGCGTCTGGGCGGCTGTGCTTCCTGATATCAAAGCCTCAGGCAGTTATGTCTATACCAATGTCCCTCAAGAGCTCGACATGAATCTATTTGTTGGATTCATCAGCCAGGTTTTTAATGTGCCTGCTCCAGCACCAGACCCCGCCCTCGTTTCAACCATTACTGACAAAAACTCCTTGTATGGCTCTTTGCAACTCACTCAAGTTTTGTTTACGCCGCAGATGTTTCTCATCAAAAACGCTGCTGCGGGGACAGAGGCTGCGCGCCTTGGCACCCGAGATGCTGTTGAGCAAATTTTGGGCGGTGTCGCCAAAACCTATTTGGCCATTGTCGGCATTTCCTCCATGGAGGAGGCGGCGAGGGATGCGGAGGCGGTGGCCTTGAGAAGGGAGAGGGACGCGAGGGCGAGAATTCGCGTCGGCAAAGCCGTCGAAACCGAATTGCTTCGTGCCTTAACGGACACAGCCCAAGCCCGCAGCCAACTGGCTCAACTGGAGGGCCAACGCGAGGCTTTGTTGGCTCTCCTGGAGTCCATGACAGGCGAGCCCATTCGTCCGGCTCCAACGGAAGACGCGGTTTTCATGAATTTTGGAGAGGCCAAAGACGAAGCGGATTCTCCCTGGGAAGCCAGCTTTGGCATTTCGGCTGCCGAAAAAAACTTCGAAGTCATGAAGCGTTTTTCCAAAACGGACTCCGTGACGTGGCTGCCGACTTTGGCGGCGAGCGCACGAGGACTCTATAACTCCAACACCGGCTTCACCGGGAAGCATTTCACTTTCGACTTAACGTTGGGGCTCAGCTGGCACCTCTATGACCAAGGCGTACGCGAAGCGACCACACGTGAAAACCGTGCCAACCTGGTTGCCGCGAGGGCTCAACTCAATGCCGCTCGTTCGGACACGCGGGCCAAGTGGATAAGTGCGAAGAAGACGCTTGAGTCCGCACGCATGGCTGCGCTACAGGCACAAACCCAGGCTGAAATGGCCACCCGCGTACAACAACAAGTGGAGTCTCTGTTTAAGGCGGGCATGGCCACTTCGCTTGAATTGTCCACGGCGGACAACGGCCGGTTTTTTGCGGCAAGCAATGCAGCCCAAGCCCGTACGCAAATGGAAATTGCCAGGGTAGAGTTGGCGGCGGTTGAAAACCGCATAGGGAACACCCTAGGGGTTGCTTCTCCGTGACGAATTTCAGACCGGTTTCACTTTGACATTTTCTCTTCGTTGGACTCGTTTTTGCTCAGGCCGAATAGCAGGGGAACAGCCACTTGAGTGCACTCCCCGCCTCCTCCCTTCCGTCAGCAAGCTCCAGTGGAGCTTGCTCTTCGCAAAAACCTCGTCCGCGTCGAGCTCATGCCAAATTGAAACCGGTCTGGAAGTAAAAGCGGTCTAAAGGGCGGTGAGGCAGCACTTCAAACCTCTTTCGCCCACACATGCACGACAGGCCGCCCATTGTGGCGGCCTGTTGGCGTTGAAGGGGGAAGGCAGAGGGCTATCCGCTGAGAGCCTGTGCGCCCGAAACAATTTCAACCAACTCCCTCGTAATGGCTGCTTGTCGCGTACGGTTATAGAAGAGGGAGAGTTTGTCGAGCATTTCGCCTGCGTTGTTGGTTGCGCTTTCCATGGCTGTCATGCGGGCGCCATGCTCCGAGGCAATGCTTTCAAGCAAGGCGTGGTAGAGGCGCACAGCCAAAGCCCGTGGAACCAAGTGGTTCAACACCTCTTGGCACGAAGGCTCATAGAGAGGCTCCATGGTGCCGCTGTCGTTGGCGTCCACGGTGGGCATTTCAAAAGGCAGCAGTTGCGTCATTCGGACTTTCTGACTGATGGCAGAAATAAACTCATTAAAGCAGACGAAGACAGCGTCGACTTCTTTGGCCAGAAACTGCCGGCTAACCTCTTCGCAAATTTCGGCAACAGCGGCATGGCTGACTTGGGACATCAGCCCGGGGTAGTCCTTGCAAATGGGTGTCCCGCGGTTTCTAAAAAACTCGTTTCCTTTGCGGCCCATGGTGAAGAGGAGCACTTCTTGTTGCTCACTGTGCTCTTTCAAAAAGCGCAGGACGCGGCGGGAAATGCTGTGGTTAAACCCGCCAGCCAAACCTCTGTCTGAAGTGACGACAAAAACGGCAATGCGTTTTTTCTCAGGCCTGGACTCCAGCAGGGGGTGTTGAAAGTCCTGTACTCCCGAGCGTCCCAAAATACCGGCAACCATGTTGTCCAGCGTACGCGCATAGGGGCGCGCAGCAACGGCAGCGTCTTGCGCCCTGCGCAGTTTTGCTGCGGCCACCATTTTCATGGCTTTGGTGATTTGTCGGGTATTTTTGACAGAGCGGATACGTTTTCGAATGTCGCGAAGAGAGGCCATAACTGTGGGCAACCTAGCGATGAAGCGGGCACACGTCAACCTTGGCACGTCGAATTGTGCTGAATTACAGGCATTTTTTATTGGGCGGAAAAAAATGTTTTGAGGATGAAATAAATATGAGACTGCTTCGTCAACTAAACTATGAAAACACACATTTCTTTATCTTTGGCAGCTTTTCTGGCCCTCGTCTTCCTCATTCCTTTGGACGCTCTCGCCAACCCTCCCCACCATGGACCTCCTCCTCACGGCCATCACCATCCCCCTCCTCCTCCTCCCAAAACCCGCTTGGAGAAACGCTGTAGCAAGGGGTATTATGAGCAGGTATGGGTGGAACCCAGCTGTGAGATGGTTCGTCACAAAAGGGTTTGCCGTGCTGGCTACAACAAGCGCGTTTGGAGGCCCGGCCATTGCGAAATGGTTGAAGTCCCCGTGCGACACCGCAGGTGAGTTTCTCCAGTGGAGGGCGCGGAGGGACGTCCTGGAGTGGCAGAGAGGAAGGCCAGCGGGTTTTTCAGAAAAAGAGCTGAAAAAAGGGGTTGGGCGTATAGAAAAATAAGTACTGCATGTTGGATGCGTACTTTCAGAAAAGCTTGTGGCCGCATGAAAACGCCTTTGGGGGTTTTCATGCGGTGTGAGGGGGGGGAAAGTTTCTAAGCTTTTAGTTTATATGTTGTTCCTGGCATCTCAGGTGTTTCAACAAGGGGGGCATGGAGCGGGGGGACGAAAGAAACTGCCCACACCAATGTACGTTTTACAGACAGGCCGTGAGCTTTTCTTGACAGTTTTTTCTCAGAGGGCATAGAGTCTGTCGCAGGTTTGTAGGACATCCTCGAAAGGTTGTTTTGGCCTCAAGGGGTTTTTGACTGACGTTTTCAATGAGTATTTTTTAGCAATTTTTTAAGCATTTTTTGGGAGGCATCGCTGCAATGAATTTGGCGAATATTGGGCTGGTTTTCGCTGTAGAAGTAGCCGGTGGTTCCAGGAGCCTTTTGGAGGAGATTTCTTGGCGCATCAAGGGGGGAGGCGGTGACCTCATCCCCATTTTTGCCTGTATGATAGTGGTGATTTTCATCATGGTGGAGCGAACCATCGCCCTCTATGGTCGCTATAACATCAGCAAGAATGCTTTCTTGCGAGGGTTGCGCAAGCACCTTTATGCAGGGGACTTGGACAAAGCCATTCACTATGTGACAGGCCAGAAAGCAACGCCGTTGACATCGGTCGTCAAAGCGGGACTGTTGAATGTTCCGCGTGGCGAAGAGGATGTGCAGGCTGCGTTGGACGAGGCGGCTTTGCGCGAAATTCCCAAAGTAGAAGCTCGCAGCGGTTATTTGGCGATGCTTGGGAACGCGGCAATGTTGCTGGGTCTGCTTGGAACAGTGAGCGGCCTCATTGGTGCTTTCGCTGCGGTGGGAACGGCTTCTGCCCAGGAGCGAGCAACTTTGTTGGCAACAGAAATTTCTAAAGCCATGAATTGCACTTATTTTGGATTGCTCGTGGCCATTCCTTCTCTCATCCTGTTTTCTATCTTCATGGGTAGAACGCAGGCGATGATTAACGATATCAACGAGACCTCCGTGGCCGTGTTGAATCTCGTTGTCAACAACAAAGAGAAATTTAAGAACACCAACATTCAAAGTTATTCTGACGACTAGTCAATTCGAGCAACAGCTCGGGAGCTCCTATGGCAACCGGTGGATTGGATTCGGGATTTGGTGTTCGCGGACGCAAACGCAAGCCGTTGGATACCACCATTAACCTCGTCCCCTTCATTGACTTGATGGCCATTACCATCTCGTTTTTGATTATGACGGCAGTGTGGACGCAAATTGGCCGTTTGCAAGTGGCACAAATGAGTGCGGATTCGGATGGCTCTCTGGGGCCACAGGACATGCAAAAGACGCCTGTGAGCATGCTGATTACGAGGGAGGAGGCACGCATTACGGTGGGCATCAACGAACGCACCGTCATTCCGTTGACACGTGACAAAAACGGCTTTCTCGTGACAGAGGACTTCAAGCGTGCCTTTGACGAAATAAGCCGCGAGTTGCCAGAGCAGAATGACTTAACATTGGTGCCAGAGGATGCTGTGAAATATTCTGACCTGGTTCGGATTGTGGATGCTGCCGTAGGTGCCAAACTTACGGCGGTTTCGATTTCCCCTGCTTCCATTTGAGGAGAACGATGCCTATTCAAATTCCAGGAAAGCGCTTTGGAAAACGGCTTGCCCACTCCCGCGTGTTTGGCAAGTCCAACATGCAGACGAGCAGGCCTTCTAATGTGGAGCTTTTTTTGACGCCTCTTGTCGACATGTTCGTCATTGTCGTCTTGTTTTTGATGGCGAATTTTTCTGCAACCGGCGAAGTGCTGTCCATGCGGCCTGACATTCGCTTACCTGAAGCCGCCAACCCATTGGAAATGCAGAATTTGGATGTGCCCGCCGTCATTATTTCTCGAACCGACATTGTGTTTGAAACCAAAGTGGTTGCAAACACTGAGGATTTGGAGAAAGCCGAGGAGTTGAGCGTCCCTCTCCTCAAACAGGAGTTGGAGAACCAACTCAAAGCACTTGAGGCACGTATGGGTGTAGAAGCCGGAGAAGGGTTTAGGGACATTAACCTCCAAGCGGACCAGGACATTCCCTTTTCCGTCATTAAGCGCGTCATGTATACTTGCGCGGCAGCCGGTTATTATAACATTAACTTTGCTGTCCTCTCCGAGGACGAGTCCAAAGCCAGAGCCCCTGAAATTTCTCTCTAAGGGCTTATTCATACAGAGGGGCATTGGCGAGCGGTTTGCGCTCGTCAAAGCCCTTTGGCTTTTGGGGAGGACATTGGCGGTGGCCTTTGGGCTAAGGGCCATGCTAGAGAGCAAAACCTATGTGGACTTGGGTTGTTTCGGCGTTTGAGCAAGTGGTACAGTGGCTGAGGGAGCCGGGGGAGTTGATTGCATGGGGCGGCTACCCGGGGCTGGCTTTGGTTATTTTTGCAGAAACAGGGGCCTTGGTGTTTTTCCTGCCGGGGGACTCTCTGCTGGTGACGGCGGGACTCTATGCCGCCAAAGGGGACTTGAGTATTTGGGTGCTCAACTTTTTGCTGGCCCCCATGGCCATATTGGGGGACGCCATCAGCTATTCCATAGGGCTGCGCGGTGGGTCCAAACTCTTCCAAAACCCCAACGCGCGCTTTTTGAAGCCGCGCTATTTGGAAGCGGCCCACGCCTTCTATGAGAAGCACGGCGGCAAAGCCATTGTGTTGGCGCGCTTTATGCCTCTGGTACGCACTTTTGTGCCCGTCGTTGCCGGTATGGCCAAAATGCCCTATAGGCGCTTTGCCACCTATAACATAATGGGCGGCATTGGGTGGATTGCTTCCATGACGCTGCTGGGGTTTTTCCTGGGGAATGCCGTCCCCAGCATTGACAAGCACATTGAAAAGCTCATTGTTCTGGTGGTGTTTGTTTCCATTAGCCCGGGCCTGTGGGCCGCCCTCAAACAATGGCTTAACAAAAGACGCACCTCCTGACCGCTCCCTCAGGCCGGTTCCACTTCGGCATGAGCTCGACGCGGACGAGGCGCGCGCTTGAGTGCGTGTTTGGCAGGTTTTTGGGGGGCCTACGGCCCGGGCCCTTTTTGGAAACATTTCTTTTCGCCCTTCGGGCGGGGTTATTTAACTGAGAATGTTTTTATGGGCCTGCGGCCCGCGCTTTTTTTGAAATGTTTCTTTTCGCCCTTCGGGCGTTGTTCTCTTTGGGCCTGCGGCCCGGGCTTTTTCGCCCTCCGGGCATTTTGCCTCCGGCGGGGAACTTTTTGCTCGCCCAAAAAGTTCCTCAAAAACGGCTCCCTCCGGTGGCCCT
>Ga0209755_10005977_pt1 | contig 13631 bp, 10 predicted proteins | sample TergutCo191P1_FD_187301 | JGI IMG/M metagenome (GOLD analysis project Ga0209755, IMG submission 187301) | Cornitermes sp. P1 segment gut microbial communities from Petit-Saut dam, French Guiana - Co191P1 (SPAdes) (version 2) | ecosystem: Host-associated > Arthropoda: Insects > Digestive system... | reverse complement strand
GACAATCTTTACACTATTATACTGAAAATATATTATGCACTTTATACTATTAAACTGAAAATGTGTACACAACGTTTTACTATTCTTCTTCCAAATTTTCAAAGTTTATTGAAGGTAAGTCTCCTCTTCTTGAGTAGCTGGCTTCTGTCTCTTTGCTAAAGGAGAAGTCAAAAATGTGTCCAAAGTTGATTGAACTTCTCTCGTGGAATGGCCCGACCGTTCATGTTTGGTGCTTTATGTTAGCGCGTACATCCACTAAAACATTCATTAGCCGAGTCCAAAAAAAACAGCGAAAAAATCTTCGTTAGCCAAAAAATTCATTAGCAGGGTCACTCGTTAGTCGAGGTATCACTGTATTTATGTTCATACAGATTCATGGGTTAGGGTCTCTTTCATTACAGTGACAGAGGGAACCATGGCATCATTTGCAGTCCATGTCTATGTTGGTAACTCACTTTTATTATGGTTTTCATTACTTTATACCAGAAAACAGCAGTGTATGCATTACCATGATGTTCACTCATGTATAAATAACAGCATTTCAGTCTTGTTGTATGAGGAATGGTAAACAGTTAAGCAGTACAAGGTTCGTTTAAGCAGTACAAAGTTCGTATTTTGTGTCAGAATTACTGTTTGTTGCTTCCTGCTGCTACTTCACTCTGCATGTGGGCAGTGGGTTTTGTTAATGTGATTAATTAAGTGAAGTGGTAGCTGATAATTGTCAGATAAATAGTAACCCTATAAATCAGTCCCATTAGAGGCCCGAGATGCCCAGAGGGTTCTAGGAAGTTAAGGTTCCCATATTATGTGACAGTGGCCCAATTTGGTGGTAAGGTTGTCAGCCTTATGCACCAGCCACTTTTACCCCCAGGAAATACTCCTGGTTCTCATTTCTGTTAGAGGCTGATTCGACCCCAGGGCCAAGGTGCGATCAGAAGGATTTTATGTCAATGAAAAATTCGAATGACATCAGCTGGAATCAAACTGGTGACCTCCCGATTTGTAGCACAGCACCTTAACCACTGTGCTACCATGGTCCCCAAATAATAACCCTATACATAAGAGAAATGTGTCTGGCCCCAATTCTGTATTACTTTTGCTGCTGCTGCTTCTGTGTTGATGAGGGTGATGATGACAACAAAAAGTTCAAAAACATCATCATCATAGCAGCAGCAACAGCAAGTACAAGTAAGAAACCAGGTTAGTGGGCAGATTTTAAGTATTGGTTGCTTGATTGGAAAATATCTAATCATTTTAATGAAATTTCCATATGTAATGGATTATGTGGTATAATGTACAGACATTTGAACACTAAAGTGTCATATTTTATTAACCTTTTAAAGATGTGTTACATGATCTCTGTTTTATAATCCTCAGAATGTGATATATTTGATAAAACTTTTCTGTTCAAATAATTCATTTTTCATAAGCCATGTACTAAAATTTAAATATGCACCCAGTAGGTTAAAGTTTAGAGCTGCACATGTAAATAATATTTAAATTCTGGAGATGAAGCATGGACAATTATAAAATAATATTGACAACTACACACAGAACGTTCTTTATTTCACTGTTGAATGTAACCCCCGTATCTTACTGAAGCATTAAGAAGTAGACTGTGAAGTAATTGCATGTCATGCAATTTATGTGGTTGGACTATCAAGTTCGCGAACTCATCGCGCTAAAAGTGCTACATACCTCATTGCTGAATACCACCGTGGTTGCCTTCAGAGTACTCCCCTTGGGAAACTATGTACTGATGCCAGTGCCTAGTCCATGCTTCAAAACAATTTTTAACTAGTTTTGTGGAATGGCTTTCAGAGCTTCCATTGTATTACACCTGATGTCATCAGTGTCATCAAAATGCCTTCCTTTCAATATTTCCTTTATCTTCGGGAACAGAAAAAAGTCACTGGGGGCTAGATCTGGTGAATAGGCAGGGTGTTCCAACACAGTTATTTGTTTAGTAGCTTAAAACTCCCTTATAGACAGTGCCATGTGAGCAGGTGCATTGTCGTGATGCAAGATCCATGAGTTGTTGGCAAAAAGTTTGGGTCATTTCCATCTAACTTTTTCATGCAGCCTTTCCAGTACTTCCAATAGTAAACTTGGCTGACTGTGTGTCCAGTTGGTACAAATTCATAACGAATAATCCCTCTAATATAAAAAAAAGTCAACAACATTGTTTTGACTCTAGATTTGGACCAACGGAAGTTTTTTGGTTGTGGGGAATTGGCAGTCTAGCATTGTGCACTTTGCCGCTTCGTTTCAGGGTCGTATTGGTAGGCCCATGTTTCATCGCCTGTGATGACACGGCCCAAAATGTCATCTTGCCTCTCCAGAAGGTCTTGGCAAATTGTGACTCTTCTTTGCTTTTGTTCTTTGGTGAGCTCCTTTGGGACCATTTTTGTACACACCTTCCTCATGTCAAAATCTTCAGTTAAGATTTTCCTTACTGTTTCTCTGTCGATGCTCACTTGCTCTGCTATGCTCCCGACAATCAGCCGATGATTTTCACGCACAATTTGATGAATTTTTGCAATGTTTTCTTCATTTCTGCTTGTTGCTGGCTGTCCTGATCTCTCTTCATCAGTGACACTTTTTCTTCCCTCAGAAAAAGTTTCACCCACTTGTAAACTGCTGTTTTCTTCATAGCGTTATCCCCATAAACTTGCACTAACATCTGTGTCATTTTGTTTCCACTCTTTCCAAGTTTAAAAAGAAATTTAATGTTTGTTCGCTGCTCTAATTCAAGCTCTGACATTTTGGCGGCAGCACACCAAAACACACGGAGACAGTAATAGATGCCACTCAGAAAGAGACAGCCATAGATCAACAACACAGCTGTGAAACACTGATATGTCAACATAATCAAACCATACTAAGGCTTTTGTCCAGTGCTGCCACGGCAAGCACATGGTGGCGAGTTAGCAAACTTAATTGTCCACCCATGTATTGCCTGAATTGATTTGTTAAGCATAAGGCAACATGGGGACAGAATGTAAGATACACAGGAAGACCTTCAGAGAAGAAAGAAAGACCAGTTATGTTTCTGAACCTCATGAATTTCTTCACAGACTTCACCCTTAGCACTGTGCTACCAGGATTTTTGCTGCTGTATTTGGGTGGGTACAACTAGAAAATTTGCCAACAGACTTAAATTAAGCTGTTTAAGAAAAATGTTATTTTAATGCTAAGAGTTCTGGGTCTCTGTATTGAAACAAATTTGATTAGATTAGGATTAATGGTATCAACATGTGGTGTAGTCCCTTCTTTTTTAATTCTTTGAATGATATTAATTTTGATTTTTCCAAAAATCCAAGGTGGGTGCAGATATATGGTTTGTGTATCCATATCCATGCAGGCTGCTGCTGCTGTTCCCACCACAACCACCACCACTGCCGCCGCCGCTGCCACCTCCACCACCACCACCACCACCACCACCACAACTACTGCCACTACTACTACTACTACTACTACTACTACTACTACTACTACTACTGCTGCTGCTGCTGTTACTGATTTTCTGTTTCTTGTGTTTTTAAACGATTTGTGGCAGTAAAGTTAAAAAATTCTTTCTTTCTCATATTTGGTCACACCATATGTGTATTTAACAGATTATATAATATCTGTGTTTTCTGTGGCAAGCATTAATGAAACACAAGTTTTAATTTCTGAGCACATCACAGACCATTTATTTTCTTGTGTTTTTTCACATCTTTCCTCAGTAAAGTTATATTCATGTGCAGTAGGTCTTTATTTGAGCTGCAGTAATAAAATGCACACTCTGATGCTTTACAGAAATGCTTTGAATGCAGTGCCCGCAATCCACAATGGGCTTCTGTCACTTATGGCATCTGGATTTGTCTGGAATGTTCTGGGAAGCATCGTGGTCTTGGTGTACACTTATCTTTTGTTCGATCCATTAGTATGGATAAGTGGAAGGATATTGAACTCGAGAAAATGAAGGTATTTACTTTTACATTATACATTCAAAAGATTAATTAAGTAAGTAATTGGTCATATCTGCAACAGTTCTGCCTCAGTGTTTTATTTATTTATTTGTTTGTTGATTGATGCTCTCAGTAACCAGCACGAAATAGTTGGATGATTGTGGATGATTAATGGGAAAGGGTGTTAAAGGAAGTGACTATGGCCGCATTTTAAGGTGTTGTTCTGGCATTTACATGGTATTATTGAAAATCCCAAGCAGGATCATTGGTGTCCTGGCCAGTAAAATTCAAACTGAACACCACAGAATACAAGTTAGAAATGTTACAGCTTGAGACAGTTTGCATGGTACTGTGATACTGATGGAGACATATTTAATTATGAACTTTTAGGTAAAATATTTAAACCCTATTGAGCTTATAATAATTACAAAATCTTGTATATAACAGATATTTCCTTCCGGTTGATGGTGTGCAGCATGAGCTGTGTTGTGTTACATCTTCTGTGCTCATTGGCTGATGTGCACACATTTCCCATTCTCATACTTTTGGTAACTTGGAGAAAAATAACCAGTGAAAACAATTGATGCGGAGATGTTGTGTGATGGGGAGAGAGTGATTATTTTTCTGCATGATCTAAATGTACGTGATAAAAGGTGTGTATGCCTGGACTGTAACTGAGTGTTTTACTCATAAGTGAAATGGACCAAAATGTAACTGACATGCACATATGATTGACACGTATCCTCATACCTTATGTTACTTCTGAATACAAGTATTTATTTTTGGGTAGTGACATTAAAAATAAAAAGGTGTGTGTGTGTGTGTGTGTGTTCTTTTTTAACTACATGGAGCAAAGTGCTTCTAAGAATCTGCCCAAGAAATTTTTTGGCCCCTTAAGGTACCCAAAAATTCACTTTTGCATTTACAAGAGCTCCCCACTAGTTCATGTCCCGATCCAAGTGAAGCCATTTCATACGTATCCTGTTTCTTAATCTTTTAAAACCCAGTGGTTACGAAACATACCACCTGCTGTAACAAAGGAGACTGGACTTTTCCCACACAGTTACTTATGTGTAGTGTATGCCCACACAGTTATGCGTAGTGTATGATTCTTACATTAAACTGTGATTTTCCCCATATGACATTGACCCTTTGGAGCCAGAATGAAGTGCCCATTGTACTGTGTAAAAGATGTGGGATTTAAATGGCCACTCATTATTTTGTGTGTTCTTAGCCAACAACTTCAGTGGACATTGTGTTTACTGGCATCACACTGTGTGTCAACTCTAGTGGACTTTCAGTGCCAAAGGGTTAACTAATTGGTTTGTATGAAGGAAGCCTACTGTGGTCACTGTGAGGTGTGAACTGAATCTTTATATATAATGTAGATTAATTGTAATGATCAAAGGCTCTGTTTGTGTGTTTCATCGCTGGCATTGGTCCAGGTTTGATCTTGGGCCTCTTTATTTGAGATTTATGGTGGATAAAGTGACTGTCAGACAGGTTTGTCTCTGAATACTTGGGTCAGAGGGATTTTTCATTGATTTAATCCATCTGACTGCACTATGGCCCAGGGATATATCCTTGGGGGTAAGTGTGTGGCCAGTGTATATGGCTGACAGCCTTACCACCATGTGCCAATTGTTGAGAAATTCTGGGACCGTCACCCTCATTGGGCCCTGATGGTTTATCTAAGCCTGTAATGGGATAGCTGTACTTGGTCAAGTAATGGTACTAGATTGTGGGACCTGCCGTGGCTTATGCAGTTATTCAGTGGCCTTTTACTGCAGACACCCAGGATTGATGTTTGACCAGACTATATGGGGATTTGGTGGACACAGTGGCACTGGGATCAGTTATTCATCAAGTGTTTAGGTTTTCCTTTGTCATTATCATTTCACCACTGATCTGTATTCATATTTTGTTGATCTACCACTGAAGCTATATAAACTCTATAAACTTAGCAATTGAAATTGTTTGTGTATAGAACACATCGTGTTGCGCTGATAGTGGATTGTAAATTTATTCTACCCAACTGTGTTAAACAACTGTATTCTTGCGTGATTTAAGGCTTCTGCCCATGAAGTGTAAGAGAACTGCATTCTTTTGGGTTTTTATTCAGCAAGTAGTGGTAATTCCTTACCGAAATTTTGGGGCAACCTATCGGTCCCATCTTTGCGGGTCTAGATTCTTAATGTTGAAGATGGGGACGCTACTGTATGTCATGTCCAGAGATTTGAAAGACTTTTTGGATTATTTATCCTTGAAGATGTGACTGATAGGTTGTCCCAAAACATTGATGAGGATTTACCACTGCTTGCTGGATATTAACCCAGAAGAATACAGTTCTGCACTATTTTATTTCATTTCTAGGTTGGAGGAAATCAGCAAGCTAGGGAATTTTTTGAGTCCCAACCAGATTGGGATGATAGTATGACCCTACAACAGCGCTACAACACAAAAGCAGCTGCATTATATCGTGATAAGGTGAGATTAGAACTAGAGATGTTCGGTGTGTTTTTGGTTATTTTGTTAATTGATTTTAAGGTATCTGTGGTTCTTTCCCTCCCCCCAATCAAAGACATAACAGATCAAGTGTTGGGTACCATAGCAATATTTGTTTGTCTGTCATTCCATGTTAGCATGTCATGCCAAATGAATTTTTTTTAAAAAGCTTTTGGAATCTGCATTGTAAGTGATGGATATGAAATTTTGCCTTCCTTTTTGAATTAAAGGGGTGCACAGTATTCATTTTTTAAATTGTTACTAACTTTGAATCATCAGAATATTTATGACTGTGACCTTGAAGAAGATGGGAATTCCATTTTGTATAAAGTTAAAATATCTTAAATCTCATGTTGAGTAAGGCCAATTTTTTATTTAATGCATTGTCTTCAGATTGCAACTCTTGCTGAAGGACGTGAATGGAATGAGGCAACTTCATCAGCACAGAATTATTACACCTGTTCATTGAATCAGTATAGCAGGAATTTGGGAATGCAGGATGTTGGCTATGGTAATAGTGATCAGCTGTATAATTGCAATTCTGATTCTGGTAGCTACCAGTCAGGTGGAGGATATCAGAGTCTGGAAGCACAGCAGAACTTCAGAGATCAAAAAGAAGCTTTCTTTGCACGCAGGCAGAATGAGAATGCATTGAAACCTGAGTAAGTCTTTGTCTGTAGTTAGTTTCAGTAATGGCAGTCTGTGCTTATAGCTAGTACTGTGTATTCTGTTGAAACCCAAGATGGTGGCCTTCTGGTTTGTGACACCATGTAGTTTGATGGATAGGTACAACATTTGGGAGTAACTTGTGGTTGTTATCTTCAGGGTAGACTCTTCTTCTATGAAAAGATGGAGGCAACAGTTTTCTCCAAAATTGTTGATATTTATGCACCAAACTACACAATACTACCTCTCAGATGATTAATGTGCATGCTCACTGTCATAAAAACTTCAGATCTCACAAATACCTTTGGGCTGTCAGTGTCTTATCTAGTTTATTATCCTAAGTGTGTCACGTTTTCACGCACAGTGTAATACATGTTAAAGTAACTGCAGTGCATTTTTGTGCTGGAATTATCTATTAGTACTAAAGTACTACACTGTAGTGCTGCATAAATGAAATTCTATCACCATTACCACAACTTTTTTACTGTATGTACACATAGCTTATTACAGCATGTTTCAGCACGTGATGTTGGCCACATTGAGGTCACTGACATGCAAGAAATGTGTAGAGGAATTAATATTTAAAATATAATACATATTTACATTTCATGTGTCTACTAAGGAACTGACATCAGATTACCTTCTTTGCCACACATTTTATACAGTCCAAATCCAGGCATGAGAGCAAGTGCACATACACAAGCAACTTCACAACAAATCCACAATATAATTGGATGGTTACAATTCATTCATCTGACACATCTAGACATACTATCTGAACACAATGTTTTATATCAACATAAGCAACCACATTTTCATCCAGAGTTGAGAGTAGAGATATAAAGAGTTGTGTATAGGTTTTGCTCAAGAACAACACATGCTGCAAGTGAAAGCCCTATATTAGCAGAATTAAACTGCGAAGTAAGTTATTTAATAAAAAACATTTAGTTTTAATTCTATAAATTTGGCACTTAATTGTGTGTTTTATAATAACAGTCCCTTCCAGTAAATGATGAACAAATAACTTTAGTATTAAAAGCAGTCATGTATAAAACACTGGGGTATAAGTGTGAATAAAATCTCAGGTTCATATATGACACATGGAAATGTAAATGTGTGTTTTATTTTGGAACTTTAATTCCTCTACATGTTTCTTGTCTGTCATTGACCTGAAAGTGGTCAATACTGAGGGCTAAAACATGTAATCATAAACAGTGTAGTGTGTACAATAATAGGATGGTGTTCATGGTGATAGAATCTAATTTCTTTAGCATTATAGTGACATGCCAAATGAAACAGGATGTCATACTCAGAAATTAAATACTATATGAGGTGTCTGATTTAATATTAAATTTTCAGTGATATTCCCCCAAACCAAGGTGGACGTTATTCTGGGTTTGGCTACACGATGGATCCGCCACCACGTAGCACCTCCCAAGAGTTCTTTGATAGTGCAGTTTCTTCTTTAGCAAGTGTAAGTCTCTTGTGTATTATGTATACATTGCTGTACTTTATGTGCCTAATGAAAAAGCTCGTGACAGCTGAAATTAAGTGGCTGTGGCCTGGAATCAATAGTGTGACAGTGCAGAATGGTTTAGAAATCAGGTCCATTCTGAAATATATGTGTCATGAAGTCTGCAGACTTATGTGCTGTCCGTGTGCAGAAGATAGCCAGCAGTGGTTTTGAAGGAAACTGTTCTAGTATGATACTTTGCTTTCTATTGATTTATGCAAATATACAGGGCATTTCTTTTATTGCTGGCCTGAGCACTACATGTATCATGATGCATACTGGCAGATGTGGGCATTTTGTAGAGTTGCTGTGTTCTGTGTGATAATGTAAGAAAGAACCTGTGTATTGATTATTTCAATTTAAAAAAAAACTTACATAATCACATCAGACCAAATAACCAAACGCAGAAGAATGAGAGGCACTGGCGGCCATGTACTTTACCAAACATTTCTGGCAGGTGGCGATTCTGAGAGAATCTTATCTTTCCTTTCCTCCAGAAACATACCAGTGTCCACAAAGTAGTTTAATGTTCTTTCCATATTCCTCTCATTTGAACCATCCATAATGGTCATGTCTTATGTCATGCTCCATAATTGCTGCTGTAGAAACATTACCATTAAACATGTCACAAAAGTCAGTTATTGGCCATATTAAGTAGGGAGTGGTGAAATGAATTATCTGAATTATGTGTGTATACACACACACACATGCCTATGCATATGTACAGTAAATTTATACATGTTTGAACATTCCTGCATGTGCACACAGTTTTACACATTTGTGGAGACCACTTGAAGTGGCTTAAAATCTGGCAAAGTGTAAAATCCAGGAAGCATTGTTCTTATGGACATTTGGCTGGGGCCAATCAAAAAGTGGATAAACATGTGGAAAACAAAATGCTGGAATATACAATAGGGGTTTTACTGTTATGGTTTTACATGTATATATTTGTGCTAAATTTGGTGGTGATATAATAACAACAACAATTTGATGAGACAATGGAACACAATGCATCAGCATGCCCAATATTGGCAAAAGAACAATACATAAAGAGGCATGATAGAGTGTGTTCTTAACTACACTTTAACATTTGCAAGGAAACAGGGGCAAAATTAGACAGTGAACACTGGTATGACCATGTACCAAAATCACTCAAAACAAGCCATGAAGGTAAAGTTACCATATTATGGAACCAACAAGTGTGAACTGACAGAACCATTCCTAACGATAAACTGGACATAATAATCCATGATAAAAAAATGGGAACATGTGTATTAATAGATGGTGCAATATCTGGAGACAGAAATGTGATCAAGAAAGAAGCTGAGAAGAATTTAAAATATAAAGACCTTATAATAAATTCAGCACATGTGGTGTGTTAAGCAAAAGTGATACCAGTAATAAAAGGGGTAACTGTAACCATTTCAGAATCACTCAGACAGTACCTGACCAACATACCAGGAAGGCATGAAATTACAGAAGTACTAAAAACAGCCATATTGGGCACTGCATTACATACAGATTGTGCTAATGTAAAAGTACAAAACATATTTTACAGGCATAATAACACAACAGGTAACACAAATTTTAAATGCAGAATAGCTGCAACTCTGTATACCCTAGTAACATGGTTAGTTTCAGGTTTGAAATTGTAAGTACCTTGCATGAAGGTGATAACAAGGATGATAATGATAGGAATGTGAACTTTTATGAACATTTTTTATAATTAGTACCTTGTTTTTATAACAAAGAATTATCACCATTGTGCAGTTTTCAGATTATCTTGCAGCAAGAATAACATGGAAATAGAGTGTGATGATGTGTACTGGATTTATCTTGTCCAGGACTGGAATTAGTAGTGGATTCCATAAAAGGCAGTGGATTGCTTCACTAGCTGAACAACTGGTAGCCTCTCAAAAAGAACTCAGATTTCATGGAATTATGTGGTTTATTGACTGAGAAGCAATAGGCTTTTGCTTCTTTTCAGTGAAATACCAAAGAACCCGTGGGGTTCATTATAGGGTTTAGGGACAGAATATTTCCACAGTTTCAGCATGTTTTACTGCTGTGTTTGGCATTTCCTGAAACAAGCGCAGAGTTTTCAAGTGAACTCAAATCATTTCAAGCCCTGGGCCAGTAACCTGTATGTTGGAAGGAGAACAATCCTGGAATTAGTGTAAAGAAAACATAATGTGAAATCCAAGATATTTAGTAGAAGCTGCATCACAAGATATCTGAACACATACATTAACAACAGAATTTTCTGTCTCTGCATCTTGTTTTGAGTTTTTTTTATGTGGAGGTTCTATGACTGGTGCATAAAAATGTCCAGTTAAATGAGCTCATTCAGGGCATGAAAAAAAACTTAAATCTCAAGACTGGAACTGGAGAATGCACCTTCCTTATTTTATTTTATTTTACATTATTCATTAATTAGTACCCATTACCTATGCTTGAGAACTGTTTCCTATTAATGTAATTGAAGCACTTTTGATCTTGATGATACAGTTGCCTGTGTCATAATTTGGGTGTGTTATTTGTCTTCAGCTGTCAAGAATAACCTTAAATTGGACATTCACTTTTTAATGCATACATTTTCATCTTATGACTATTCATCCGTCTTTCTGTAATAAGCTTGTGAACATGAAACTTGGCATGGCTGTCATATCACTAGACACCACCCCGCTTTTATAATTTGTAATTTGTTGCCATTAGTAATACCAAACTCACAGGTTCCACAAGAGAAACATGGATGGTACTTAATCGAATGATCTTGAAATTCTTTGCAACAGTTGTCAATTTTTTTGGTAGAATGTAAGGCAGTAACATAGTAGCTGTGTGAAGTGCAGCCACTCCCTGACTGATGTAAGGGTTGTGTTCCATGGAAATGTATGCAATTCGAATTTTACATAAGTCACAATTCTCCTAAATTCAATTCAGGTTTTTTTATCCCACATGCATGAAAAATTACAAAAGTGTGCTTCGAAATGTACAATAAAAATATTAAGACAATGCTGTCTACATATTTTTGCTGTCATAGTCGGGGTCCTCCATTTATTTTGTACGGGATGCAAAATACTTTTCCACATTTTTTTTTTTGTGTTTGCACTGGCCAGCAAAAACTTATGAAAAGTCAGATTTATGTAAGTTGTGTATTACACAATTGGGGGAATTACTGTATATATGTAGCATTCTATTTGATGGAAATAACTAATGATCTGGTACAGCTAGAATGTGAAATTACATATGAAGGTCGAAATACACATAAAAGATTGCTGTTACATACTTACTTGGTTTTGAAAACCTTAATTTAGATTTTGGTGGTGAACTAGTACATTGTGGCAGGTTGTATTATATAAATGGTTGCTGATTTTGAGGGAACACATTTTTTATTTACGTTATATTGACATCATTATTGAGAAGTGGTTATTTTTTGTACCATGTTTTTGTTTAAAGTATGAAAACTGTCTCAATTTTTTCCTCCAAAACTTGTAGTGATAGTGCCGTGCTTTAATATGTCTGGAGATTAAATGAGTACAAACTTGCAGACCTTTAACAGGTAGATGAATAGTGACCTACTTAAGTAAATTTGGCTTTTAATTTTCTGTTGTAGGGGTGGTCTGTGTTTTCAGTGTCAGCAACCAAAATAGCAAGCAAAGCAACAGAAGGAGCCATTAAAATAGGAGGGATAGCATCTCAAAAGGTAGCTGATATAAGTGCTTCTGTTGGGGAAAAGGTAAGTACACTTTTGGTTTCGTTTTTAAATTCCATTTGCATGTGTAGTCCATATTTATGTCTGTTCCTTAGATATATGACCTCTAGTGGTCTGCCCTGTTATATTTTTTGTGATCTTTCAAGTGGCTGTTTTCCCAAGATGTTTCTCTACTGAAGTTAAATAGGCTTTTCATGTTTCCCTCATTTTGTCCAGCCCCTGGTAACCTGATTAATGTCACTATCCTAACAATACTGGGGGACCTCTTGAAACCATTGAAATTCCGTATGTCAAAGGATGTTCAGCAAGTAAGGTTCCCGAGGTCATAAAAATTAAATAAGATGTCATTATACTGTTAAATGTAGCTCATTTATCCCACCAAAGTATTGTTTTTTTCATCATAATCCCCAAGCACATTAATGAATTTGTCCCATATTAGTACAATTTTAGAAATTCCATCACAGTAGAAAACAGACTCTTGCGTTCTGGACCATTCAGAATAGCCATTTCCACTTCCTCATTATTGTGGAGTCAGTGAGCTCTGGAAATGTTGCTTCAGCAGTCCACAACCAGTTCCTGCACTTATGCTGCTTTCACATCCAACCTTAATGTGCAGGGCTCACAGGTGTGATAATCATTATGGATGCTGATTTGACCATCTTTTTACTCTTGTACCATTTTTAATCATGTCGCTCTATCATTATGCTGTCACCATACTTCTGTATGAATTGGTGGTGAATTTCAATGGGGAAACATGCTTTGTCCATTGAAACTGAAGCAGACTATGAATTTCCATGGGGGACCAAGTTTCAAATGTCATTGCCATTGCACAGCAACTTGTCCCGTGTATAACATCTGACTGACTTACTTATTGAATGACTCTTGCATCATCTGTTGCATGTTTCCCTATCCTACAAGTTCTTCCACCTTCCAAAAAATAAAATGTTTTTCTAATGTAAAATTTACATGCTAGGGGACCTTACATATTGAATGTGTCTTACAATATTGTGGGGTGCTTGAATTCCTCCTTGTGTCCAAATGTATATCTGGTTACTGTTTTCATACATGTACTTTATCCTTCCAAGTAAGAGACCATGCTTTTCAACCTCATCCAAAACAACATGAAAATGTTGTTCTTGATAAATGTTGATGGTCATTTGGAAAGAAGATGGGCTGTTAACAGTTTCTGAATTGAATAATAAAGAGAACTTCATAATTTTGTGTCTTATTTTTGTCACGAATTTCATTAGTTGGAGCTGGAATGAAATGAAAATATATGCAG
>Ga0209755_10005976_pt1 | contig 13631 bp, 9 predicted proteins | sample TergutCo191P1_FD_187301 | JGI IMG/M metagenome (GOLD analysis project Ga0209755, IMG submission 187301) | Cornitermes sp. P1 segment gut microbial communities from Petit-Saut dam, French Guiana - Co191P1 (SPAdes) (version 2) | ecosystem: Host-associated > Arthropoda: Insects > Digestive system >... | reverse complement strand
TGGGGTCCACGGGCTCGTTGGGGTCCACGGGCTCGTTGGGGTCCACGGGCTCGTTGGGGTCCACGGGCTCGTTGGGATCCACGGGCTCGTTGGGATCCACAGGTTCACCCTCTACCCACACGGCAAACAGGGTAACGTTGGCCCTAACCGTAAAACTGGAGGCGGCAGCGTGGGCTGTCCCCTGGCCATTCGCCTGGGTGTTCCAGCCATCGAAGACATAGCCTTCCAAGGAAAAACCGTCGGCACCAGGCAGCGTGATTGCGGTGCCTGCATTGACCGTCTGCGCAGCCGGCACCGTTCCCGCTCCTTCCCCCTCGGCGAAGTTGAGATTGAAGGTTACGGTGAACCTTTCCGTCGTCGTCCCAGGGCCATGGCCAGGCCCCGGTTCCGTCCCTGTGCCTGGGCAGCCAGCCAGAACGATGGCCAGCGCCAGCGCGAATGCCGTCGCGATCGCCGGCATAGTCCGCCCGAACCTTGGTTCGGAGTTGCGAAGTCCTTTTTTCTCCATCTTGTATATCCCTCCTCTGGGTTGATACAATGGCAAAGCCCTCGGGTCAAACACGCCCGAACAACGTTCGGGGTCCTGCCAGACCGGTTTTGATCCCGGGGGCCTTACCTGACTCCCAATAAGCAAGGTTAGCACCGGCACGGCGCGAAGAGTCGCGGAAAATAGGTGTGGAATGTCTTGGGAAGGGCCAATAAATTCGCTGCCACACCTTATAGCCGGGTCAAAACCTGCCCTCACCTTGTACTTAGAAATTACTAACGGCCGGGCCTTCAGTCAAGTAAAAAATCCATTTTTAACCGCCGTGCCGAAGACCCAATGAACACCAGATCGCCGTCCTCCTGCTCCCACAGGCCCCACCTTACCCAGCCGGGATCGTAGGCGACCATACTGCCAATTTGGGATAAGTGGCCATCCTCTATCGTGGTAACGGAGCTTAAGTGTATGGCGTTCCAGCCAGCCACCAGGGCGATATTGATGTCGTCGAACCTCCATGCGTAACTGAAAGGCTGGTTATCCACAAAACCCGAGCTAGTAGCAGATCTACCCCTCCCGATGATGGAAACGTTTCGATCGACATATATGTAGTAAACCTCGTCAAGGGTGGAGGTCAACCTGTCCTCGGTTTCACGAACATCGGAGTTTAGTCTTTGGAGCCTGCCACTATGGCCATCGCCTTCCGTTTCCATAATGTAAAAGGTAACGGCGCGCGCGTTGTAAGGGTAGATCGTAAAACCGCTATAGATATCGTCATAGCCCTCGAACAAAGAGCCTATATTCGTCAGGTGGCTAGGCGTGGCAATAATAAAGTGCAGTTGCCCGCCGTCAATGATCCCTTCCCCGCCAATGCTGCGGCCCAAAGGCGACCATGCAGGGCCAACTTCCCTGTCGCCGTAAAAACGCCTGTATTCCTCCGCATATGGATCCCATACATCCACCTGCCCAGTCAGGGTCATGGTTGTCCCAAAAGGCGCCCTGCTTTGCGGGGCGCTGGTACCAGGATCGACAGGGGGTTGGGGATCATCCCTGGGGCAACCGGTCAGAGTCAACACGAACGCAACAGCAACAACCAAAATTCCCCGCGTCTTTTTGTTCTTCCACATGTAACTCATACCTTATAGTTTAGGCTTTTCCGGCCAATTATGCCTAGGATATCGGCCTTTCATTTCCTTGCGAACCTGGGGATAGGAGCCTGTCCAGAAACCGTCAAGATCGCGGGTTATCTGCACGGGTCGGTCCGCGGGCGACAGCAGGTGGAATACGATTGGAGCCCCCATTACCGCGCATGGACCGGACACGCCAAAGGCGTCCTGCAGGCGCAAACGGACGGCCGGCTCGCCGGAAGCGTAATCCAGGGGACGTTTCCGGCCCGACGGCAGGGGGAAGCTATCGGGGACAAGCTTGTCCATTTTGCGTTTTTCCTCCCAGCCAAGGCGGGCGGCAAGCGCGTCGCACAGGGAATCGGCGGAGACTATGCCCCCCTTGTGGGTACCCTTGCCAGTGTCGCTTCCGCCCCAGACATAGGGGCCGATCCATTGAGAGGCGGAGTCCACCAGGCTTTCGTCGTTCCAATTCGGCGATTCGCCACTTTTTTGGGCGACATAGAACCGTATCCGTTCTAGCAGCTTCCTAGGCGCGCCACGGTTGTCATCCCAGGGAAGCACCGAAAGGCCCCGGTCGCGGAGCATGGCGGGGATGAAGGGGATAAGTTCCTCGCGACGGCATGGGCGGCGTTTTTCGCCAAGTAGGATGCGTCCGGCTTTTTTCGTTTCGGTAAGGCGAGGGACAAGGCCGTTCCACCCCACCGTCTTTTCCACGGAAATCCTTTTCGCCAAGGCCCCAAGCGCGGTTTCATCACTAACAGGAACGGCTAGCCGTATGTAGCCAGTGCGTTCGCCGGAATCGACCTCCATGGCGCAGAGCCATTCCATTCCCGCCAACGGCATTTTGCATCTTGCCTCCCTGCCGGATGGGAAACGGAAAATTCCCTCGTCGAAAGCCATCGTCGAACCTTGCGGGTTTCCCGCATCGCCAAAATCGCGCCGTCTTGCGATGCGATCCGGAAAGGCCACCGCCATCATCTCGCCTATGTCCGCCTCATCCACGGCAGTCCAGGGGGCGAACCCGGAGAGGCCCAAACGCCGAAGCAGGTCCGTCGCGCTTTCCCTTACCTTCCTGGCCCAGGGGCTGCCCGGATCCTTGCGAAGGGCGGAAAGATGCTCGGCGAAATCGGGGGAATTGTCGGCACCGCCATCCTGGCCGGAAAGAACGGCGGCTGCGACACAGGCAAGGGAGGCCTTTCCCAAATCGCGACCGGCGATGCAAAGCCTGGCAAGACGGGGTTCAAGTCCAAGGCCCGCCATCTGTCTGCCCGTTTCAGTGGGGCGAATTTGCGTGTCAGCGTCAATCGCGCCAAGTTCCCCCAGCAGTTCCAACGCGCTTTCCCAGGCCGCCTGGCCAGGTTTGTCGGGCCAGGGCAGATCGTCGATTTTCGTCACGCCCCAAAGCAGGCATTCAAGAACGGCCTGGGAAATATCGGTGCGCCTTATCTCGGGCGCCGTTTCCGCCGGCATGGTTTCACCAGCGCCCAAGCCAGCAGACCACAGCCTGATGCAGCGACCAGGCCCCAACCGCCCCGCCCTACCGGCCCGCTGTCCCGCGGAGCTTTCGCTGATCCGTTCCAGGGAAAGCCTGTTCATACCGCTGGGAATGTGGAACCGCTGAATGCGGGCGTAACCCGAATCGACGACCAGGGTGATCCCTGGTATGGTAAGCCCGGTTTCGGCGACATTGGTAGAAAGAATCACCCTTCGCCGACCGCGTTTTTCAGGCGCGATTATCCTTCGCTGCTTTTCCAGGGGCAGGCTTCCGTGCAGCGTTTCTATGTCAAAATCCCCGCCAAAACCCCGTTCGTTAAGATAGCCCGCACAGGCGGCTATTTCCCTTCGCCCAGGAAGAAAAACCAGAATGTCCCCATGCAACGGTGATGGGTTTTCGGTGTTCGTCCGTTCCTCGGCGAGAATATCGGCAAGGGCCATGGCGCACTCCCTGCCAAGGGGTCCCCTCCGGGGGAGGGGGCTGTAGGATGTTTCCACGGGGAAAACTCTACTTGGGCATTCTATTACGGGTACGCCACTTCCAGGCGATCCCCTTCCGTCAATACAACCTACGACTGTCTCGTCGACCATTTCGGCAACCCTGCCGGCATCCATCGTTGCGGACATGATCACCAGGCGAACCTTTGCGCCAATGCGGATAAGGTCCAGGGTAAAGGCAAGGGCCAGATCGGTATGAACGGATCGTTCGTGAAATTCGTCGAAGATAACAGTCCAGCCCGCGACGTTCCCAGTACCGCTTCCGTCAAACATTGAGGGGTTCTCCTGAAGCCGCCGCACCAAAAGCCCTTCGGTGATAACCTCGATTCGCGTGCGGGACGAAACCTTTCGGTCAAGACGCACCGCGTATCCTGCCCGTCCGCCGACATTTTCCCCCAACAGTTCCGCCAGCCTGGACGCTATGCCAAGCACCGCCGCCCGCCTGGGCTCCAGCATGACAATCCTTCCGCCAAAACGATCCAGCAAGGCCAACGGTACCAGCGTTGATTTGCCACTGCCAGGATCGGCACGAAGTACCACCGAGCCTTTTCTATCCAGGGCGTCGCAGATCGCGCCCAGGTGCGGAACCAGCGGAAGCCCCGTCTCGGCAATCCTGCGATGAATATTGCTACTAAACCCGTCGGAGTCGCTCATTCGCTCCCCTGCGAAGTTCCCGCATTGATTCGATAAGATTACACGAGAGTAGAGGGAGGATCAAGGATATGTGGCACCTTGGTCACCAAGTTATAATAATTCGAGCAATTTCCTGATTTTTTCTTTTGCTCGCTCTTTCGTGTCAAGATCAAAATATTCAGGAAAAAAATCTTGAGGGGTCACCTCAAGGGCATCCGCTATTCTTATTAGGGTAAGGACAGAAGGCTGTTTTTTCCCTCTTTCTATGTTGGCGATGAAACTTTGGGACAAATTTGAGCGTAAGGATAATTCCATTTGGGAAATCCCTTTTGTGACGCGAATTGACTTTATTTTTTTAACAACATGCTGTAGCTGGTCCCCTATATCCATAGAGCAAAAAATAATACTCGATAGTGCTTGACACAATGCTCCAAAGAGCATAACATATGCATTGTAGAAATATAGGATTTTTCGCGGAAAAAATGTGTTTTTCACGAGATTGCATATATTTCGAAAGGAGTGTTTCATGAAAAAACCTCGAACCATTGGCTACGGCATTCTCGCGGTGGTATTGATGCTGGCGTTTACCGCCTGTTCCAATCCCATGGAGCCACAAACTACTGGTTCCATTAGTGGTCAAATCACCGTGGATGGCAGCGGCGCGATGGATTTCATAGTGGGCATTGCCAGTACATCGATGGTGTCGGAAACCGACGAGTACGGCAGATTCAGGATTAACGACGTACCAACAGGTGGACATCGTCTTATTGTTGTGAGGAAAACCTTTTCCGCTTTCTTCGCCGAAACAGTTTATGTATCTGCTGGATTAGAGACCGAATTGCAACAAAAAAACATAGCCAGCGCGGATCTGGTTGTACCAGTAACAGGCGTGACGCTTGCCAGCGACATAGCCATGACCCCAAACCAGAGCCTGACCCTTACCGCGACGGTACTTCCAGAAAACGCGACCGTCAGAACCGTATTGTGGAATTCCAGCGACACCAATGTGGTGACCATTGACATGCTCACTGGGGAATTAACCGCGCACACCGTGGGCCATGCAACAATCACCGTGCTTACTGCACAGGGAAACAGAACGGCGACCGCCAGGGTAACGGTGACGTATTATACCCTGGAACCAGACAAGCCAACCACGGCGGGGAACCCCAGCGAGTTTGCAGGAAGCCTGCTTATATTGCAGGCCGCGGGAACCGCCGGTGGCGCGGTCGGCCGCACGTTTATAGAGATCTACAACAACACCAACGCGGATATTAATCTGGACGGCTTCTCCCTGCAATGGGCTGGAGGAACCAGTGACTGGAACGTAATACGTCTGACTGGACAGACGATTCCCGCCAACAGCTCGTTCCTTGTCGTGGGCAACCAGGGTTCAGAGCCTGGGCGATTGCAAATTCCCGATACGGATGCGGACATGGTTGTCGATTTTACCCTGAGCAACCGCGCGTTCAGGGTGGCTATTATGGAAAGCTACAACAGGCTAACCGTTCCCAACCCATCCGATATGGATGGCATAGGAATCGACCTGAGACCCCTGATGCCACCCGCTGGTACCTCTTCCGATGGAACCATAGGCAACACGGCCGAGGGCCTTGTCGACCTACTTGGCGTCGTCAATGAGCGAGGCGACGCACGGGACGTGATCCACGGCGCCGAGGTGGCACCCGCATTTCGAATTTCAAACCAGGTGGCCATTCGTCGGGGCTCCCTTGTCGATACCGACAACAATTTCAATGATTTTAGGATGATTGATTACAGAGTATGGGTTGTTAGCAATCCTTACAGACTCACGGATGAGCAGGTAGACATATTCAGGCCGAGAGGCTCAATCTTTCAACCAAGGAACGTTGAATTCCCAGAACCAGGCGCATCCCAACCGCAAGGCCCCCGCCGTGTATTACTTACCGATACCAACAATAACGCTACGGACTTTTCACAGGCTGATTTTAGGGGCCATTGGGAAGGCACTGCACGTGTGCCAAATGCCGAGCTGTATAGAATCTGGCCCAGAAACGCCAGTATGGGTTCATGGAACCCCATTACTGGTATACCCGCAGTTCATCCGACTGTCCGCAATCCCGCAACTGGCATCGTCGAATTCCAGATGCTTGGAACAAACGAATAGGAGCATACCATGAGGAAAACACAAACCATTGGGTACGGCATTTTAGCCTTGATCCTTGCATTGGCGCTTACCGCCTGCCAAAACCCTATCGAGACATTACCGGAAACCGCAACGGGTTCAATTTCTGGACAGATTACCGTGGATGGCCAGGGTGCCATGGGCTTTATAGTAAGCGTGGAAGGAACCCCGTTGATGGCGATAACCTGTGAGGACGGGATGTTTGCGATCCAGGGTGTGCCAGCAGGGGACAATTACCGCCTTATTGCCACTATTGGAGATTTCACGGCCTTCTTTTACGGAACCTTTACTGTATTGCATGGCGAAGATACCAGGGTGGCTCCCAAGGTATTGAGCAGCAGCGTAACGATAGAGGACTTTACTCTGCCTCTAGGTCGAAGCCGTACCATAATTTTACCCGCAGCCCCAACGAACGCGCCAGTCACTAGCGTGACCTGGAGTTCAAGCAATCCCGACGCTGTAAGCATCGATGCCTTTACTGGCAGGGTAACCGCGCATGACACAAGAGGCGCGGTAATTACCGCAACTTCATTAAACGGCAGTATGACGAAGAGTGCCAGGGTGAATGTGGTACCAAGTCTACCGTCCTTGCACCTTTCCATAGAGCCGTACGAGCGCGGTGGATCTAACGCGCTTCACAGAACCATTTGGAGGAGCACAACCGTTTCTTTGCGCGGTAGTGGTATTCCCGAAGATTGGACTTTTGAAAACGTAAACGCAGAAGCACGCGGTCGTGGCAATGCAACATGGGTAATGAGCGAAAAGCGCCCCTTGCGAATCAGATTTCTTCCTAACGAGGCGCGTCCCATGTTTGGCAGCAATTATGCCGCTCGGAACTGGACGTTAATTGCAAATGCCCTGGACCATACCTTGATGCGTAACTATTCCGCGAATTTCCTAGGGCGACTGTTAGTGGACGACATGGCAAACAAAGATGGAGGCATGATTTTTTCACCTACTGGCCATTTCGTGCATCTATACATGGACGGGGAATACCGTGGCGTGTACATGCTTAGCGACCAAATGAACATAAACGATGGGCGCATGAACCTTACTGCCAACAACGATCCTGAGCAAAGCGAATATTTTTTGGAATGGTGTTTCCGCGTACCAGAAGAAAACGTAAATACGCCTTACGCATATTTTATAGTACAGGGCATACCTTTTAGCATCGGGTTCCCTGGTGGCAGTATTTTAAGGCAAGATCGCGGACACCAGGAATTTGCGAAGGAATTTCTTGCACAAGCAGATAAGGCCATGGCAAGCGGGGATTTCAGCAGAATATCCCAGATCATTGATATCCCCTCTTTCATCGACTACTATTTAGTACAGGAGCTTTTTAAGAATTGGGATATTGGCTTTTCGAGTATTTTTTTCCAGATTAGACAAATGGACTCTGGCCCAAAGCTTTTTGCTGGCCCACTTTGGGATTTTGACGTTTCTTCTGGGTCTCGTACCACGGATTATCATCCTATTGGAAACCATCTATATGACAGGAACCCCCAAGGAGCTTGGGTTACAGTAGCAAACAGATTTTTCAAGCACCTTATGCAGACAGACTGGTTTAGGGCGCAGGTTGGTGTACGCTGGAATGAAATAAAAACCTACCAAGTGCAAGCCATGCTTAAGCAAATTAAGTATCTGTCAACCACATACCAAGCCTGTTTTGAACACAATTTTGACCGATGGCCTAGCAAACGCGTATCTGTAACTCCTCCATATCTTTTCGAAGTACCCTTTATGGGGCAAGTGGAATACCTAACGAACTGGCTCCAACAACGCAAGGCCTGGATGGACAAGTTTTTGCAATGAAACTCAAAGATCTTCCCAACGCCTCGCGAAACTTGGGCGAGGATTTCACAACCTTTCAAGCCTCAACTGCGGTTTTGCAATCCCGACACAGTCCGTTGAAGCTCAGGCTGTGGCCCCTGATTTCATACCCGTCCATGTTTGCAATTCGGTCGCAAAGGTATTGGAAGCAGCCGTCCACGTCAAAAATTCTCTTACAGTCATCGCATATAAAGTGGTAGTGCTGATGGCAATTGTGATCGTAGTGAGTAACACCGTCAAAACTGCCTATATTTACGAGTTCCCCCGATTCCGCCATTTGGCTCAAATTCCTGTAAACGGTGGCCTTGCTGATTGTGGGATACTCCGCCACAACATAATCATAAACCTGTTCGGCCGTCGCGTGCATGTCGAGTTTCTTCATCGCGCCCAAAATCAAATGGCGTTGAATTGTTTTCCTTTTCACGGTCGTAATACTACTCCTGTCGCTTCGGAAAACAATTCCTCCCTATTGCTTTCCGAGGTATTCCACCAATTCCTCAAAGCCTTTTTTACCAAAAAGCACATCCTTGTCGTTTATTATCAAGGCCGGAATGCTCAAAATACTAAATTTATCCCTAAGCTCCGGATAATACTGCAAGTCCACCATTTCGGCGGTGATATTGCCGTTTAACGCGCCTATCCTTTGGCAAGCCTGAACAACATCAGGGCACATGGTACAGGACAGAGATACCCCGATTTTTAGATTCATCGGCTTCAGGCGTTTTACTTTTTCCAGAAGCTCGTCTGTAATGCTTTGCCCTGGACCGGCTACATTATAAATGGCGAGAATAAAAGATTCGAGCTCATGCCCCGACGGCACCCCATGGTAACTCACACCTGAATATTTCCCGTGTCGATCCATAAGTGCCATGACAGGATAAAGATCCGTCGCAATTGCCGACTCTAGCTGCTGGTTTTCGCCTTTCCCATAAATATTGACGGACACCTTGTCGGTAATCGCGGAAAATTCATCCAAGAATTGTTTCACCTTCCCAGACAGTTTGCAATTGTCCAGCAACACCACATTTACCTGGATCTTGCTTTCGCACCGCTCCATAACATAGCGGATTTGCGTTATCGACTGTTCCGAAAAGAAACTGGAATCGCTTTCTTTTTCCTCTTTGTCCACCCGAATTCCCAAGGTCACCTTTTTGTGCTCAATATACTTCTCTATACTTGTTGAAGCAATCGCGCCATCGGAAGTTGCGGTAACAAGCTGACGCAGCCTCTTGGGCCTGATATCCCCTGCGACGTAAACACCAGGCACATTAGTCTGCATGTCATCATTTGCCAAAACGTAACCGTAATCATCCATCTCCACATGGCCTCTAAAAATACCACTAATAGGCTCATATCCGACAAATACAAAAACGCCAAAAGTATTGTCACCGTCCTTCACATGATAGGTCCAAGTTTCTTTTGTCCCGTTGTTAATGAACTTGGCCTCTTTTACAATGTTGGTACCCCTGACATAAATAATCTCGCTGTTGAATTTAACCTCGATTTTGTCGTGGGCAAGAACCCTATCGGCAATGGTTTTAGCGCAGGTGAACTCAGGCTCCCTGGCAATTACCGTTACCTTTCTCGCGAAACGCGTTAAAAATATGGACTCTTCCGCGGCTGCAAATCCTGCGCCAATAACGAAAACATCCTTTCCCGCGAAAAGCTCGCCGTCGCAAGTAGCGCAATAGGCAATCCCCCGGCCGGAAAACTCCGCCTCGCCCTCAAAGCCCAGCTTGCGCGGCCTGGCCCCTGTAGCAATTATGACGCCTATGGCACGACAAACCTCGTTAAACTTCGTTTTAATTTCCTTGATGTCTTTAGAAAAATCAACTTCGACAACCTCATCGGTAACAAACTCCACCCCGAAACCCTCGGCCTGCTGCTTCATCTTTTCCGTTAGATCCTTGCCACTTGTAAAAGGAATTCCAGGATAATTGACAACATCGGAAGTTATCTTTATCTGCCCGCCTACATCCGATCTTTCGATAAGCAAGGTTTTAAGTTTGGCGCGTCCCGCATATATGGCGGCACTAAGCCCCGCAGGCCCCGCCCCGACGATGATCAGATCATACAAATTGTCCATTTATATCCTGCCTTTTAGTACTCTCGCGTGTAATTATTACACAAATGGGAAACGGGTTACAGACCCGTTCCCCATTCGCCGGTTTACGGATGCGACTTAGAGTTTTCCAATCAGATCAAGACTGGGCTTTAGCGTCTCATCGCCGGGTTGCCATTTCGCGGGGCATACTTGATCGCCGTTTTTCGCGACGAACTGTGCCGCCTGCACCTTCCTAAGAAGCTCGCTCGCATCCCTGCCAATCCCAAGCGCGTTGACCTCATAGGCGACTATCTCGCATTCGGGATTAAGGATGAACGAACCGCGGAGCGCTAGCCCCTCTTCGGGGATAAGCACCTCGAAAAGTTCGGAAAGCTTGTGAGTGGGATCCGCCAGCATGGGGTATTTGATTTTTTTGATTGTGGCGGAAGTATCGTGCCAGGCTTTGTGGGTAAAATGCGTGTCGGTCGAAACGCTGTAGACTTCGCAGCCGGCTTTCTTAAAATCCTCGTAGTTGTCGGCAAGATCGCCAAGCTCCGTCGGGCATACAAAAGTGAAGTCCGCCGGATAGAACACAAACACGGACCATTTTCCCTTCAAATCCGCACAGGAAACTTCTTTGAACGCGCCGTTCACAAACGCCTGGACCTTGAACCCTTCGACTTTTTTTCCAATTAGCGACATAGTAATTTCTCCTTGTTGGTAATGATTCTTATTACAAGATACTATCCCCTTCCTTGAAAGTCAAGCATTTTTTGCGCTATTTTCAAAAAAAGATGCCATACCGTCGAATAATATGCCTGAAAAGCAGGGCCAACTGCCCGCATTGCCCTGCCACCGCAAAACGGATACAATAAAACCATGAACAATGCTACCGAACAGCCGAGGAAACACCATGAAAACCCATAAAAACTCCACCGCCGAAAACGCGCTTTGGGCAGCCAGGCTTTCTCAAAAGCCAGAGACCGAAGCATTTGCCTTCCAAGCCTCGATTAATGTGGACAGCCGTCTCGCGCCAGACGATATTGCCGGAAGCCGTGCCCACGTCGCAATGCTTTGCGCCCAGGGCATCATTCCCGCAAACACCGCCACTAAAATCGACAGGGAACTTGCCCGTGTCGCCGGGGAAATGGAATCTGGGAAACTCACCGCAGACGATTCCGCAGAGGACATTCATTCCTTTGTCGAGGGCGTTCTTACCGAAAGGCTCGGCGACGCGGGGCGAATGGTCCATGCCGGGCGCAGCCGTAACGATCAGGTGGCTACGGATTTTCGTCTGTACCTTAAACGCATCGTGCCACTCCTGCGGGGGGAGTTGGCCGAAACCGTGCATGTGCTTCTGGATCAGGCGGAAAAGCATGCCTCAAGTATAATGCCAGGATACACACATTTGCAAAGGGCACAGCCAGTAACACTGGGGCATCACTTGGTTGCCTGGGGATGCGCGTTGCAAAGGGATCATTCCCGCCTTGCCGACGCGCTTGCGCGTCTGGACGAATGCCCGCTGGGATCCGGCGCGCTGGCCGGTTCCTCCCTCCCACTTGATAGAAAGGCCGTCGCACAGGCGCTGGGGTTTGAGCGCCCCGGCCTAAACTCCATGGACTCCGTCGCGGACAGGGACTTCGCTCTGGAATTGTCCTCCGCATGTGCCATAACGATGATACACCTTTCCCGTTTCTGCGAGGACATAGTTATCTGGGCCAGTGAGGAATTCGGCTTCATCGATCTGGCCGAATCGTGGAGTACCGGCTCGTCAATCATGCCCCAGAAAAAAAACCCGGACTTCGCAGAATTAATTCGTGGCAAGGCGGGCCGTACCACGGGGAACCTTGTCACGTTGCTGACACTGCTAAAGGGCCTTCCCTACGCCTACAACAAGGATCTTCAGGAAGATAAGGAAAGCCTGTTCGACAGTCTGGACACGCTGCGGGCCTGTCTGCGAATGTTCCGGGGAATGATTGGCAGCGCGGAATTCAACGTAAAAAAAATGAAGGCCGCTTGTGTCGGCGGTTTCATGGAGGCGACGGACGCGGCAGACTATCTTGTCCGCAAGGGGCTTCCCTTCCGCAAGGCACACGAAACCGTGGCCCTTATCGTCCGGGACTGCATGGAGGCGGGTCGACGGCACATCGCCGACCTTGATCTTTCGCAGTTGAAGGCGCGGTCAAAACTCTTTGACGATGACGTTTACGTCGCACTCAAGCCACTTGCGTGCGTTAGGGCGCGCGATCTTCCTGGTGGGCCAGCACCCAAGGAAGTCAGACGGCAGATTAAGGTATTGCGGAAAAGGATTGGGCAGGGGTAAAATCGGGACTGGCCCCGCCTATTCCAGATGGTTTCGCATAACGTCAAAAACCTCGTGGATGCTCATGGGTTTGCCCACATGATCGTTCATGCCCGCGTCCATACATTTCTCTATGTCCTCGCGAAAAACATTTGCGGTCATGGCTATTATGGGAATGGTTTTTGCCTTTGTTTCATCAAGGGCGCGAATACGACGGGTGGCCTCGAAGCCATCCATTTCGGGCATTTGCACATCCATAAAGATTATATCGTATGCGTCGGGGGATTCGCCAAACATGCGAACAGCTTCCGCACCGTTTCCCGCGAATACCACTTTTACGCCCGTCGGCTCCAAAAAAGCCATTATTATTTCGCGGTTAATCTCGATGTCTTCCGCAATAAGAATGCATTTGCCATGAAAAGCCACCATGTTGGGTTGAACGGGTGTTTTCTCCACCAAAAGTGCTTTTCCGCGCCTTAGCTGCACCGTAAAGGCAAAAGTTGTTCCCTTGTCCGTCTCGGATTCGACCCATATTTCCCCACCCATCATATTCACAATATTTTTGGAAATGGAAAGCCCAAGGCCAGTGCCCCCAAATTTGCGGGAGGTGTTTGACTCGGCCTGGTGAAAAGCCTGGAAAAGGTTTCGTTGCTGCTCCTGGCTCATGCCGATACCAGAATCGGTAATTTCAATTTGGATGGTGCACAAATCGTCTTTTTCATCAAGCAAGCGCGCGCTTAAATTAATATTGCCATGCTCGGGCGTAAATTTTACGGCATTCCCAAGTATGTTCGCCACAACCTGCGCCAGCCTCTGATCATCGCCGATTAACACGGGCGGAATGTTCTCATCTATGTGTATAGTAAAGTGCTGTTTTTTCTCCTCAATTGGCAACGACACAAGGCTTGCCACCAGTTTTATTACCTTCTTTACCCTGAACTCATCCATGGAAAGGGTAAATTTGCCAGATTCAATTTTGGACATGTCCAAAACAGCGTTAATGATATTAAGAAGATGAGTGCCAGCATCGTTTATCTTGCCCAAGGCATAATGGATTCGAT
>Ga0209755_10005975_pt1 | contig 13638 bp, 7 predicted proteins | sample TergutCo191P1_FD_187301 | JGI IMG/M metagenome (GOLD analysis project Ga0209755, IMG submission 187301) | Cornitermes sp. P1 segment gut microbial communities from Petit-Saut dam, French Guiana - Co191P1 (SPAdes) (version 2) | ecosystem: Host-associated > Arthropoda: Insects > Digestive system >... | reverse complement strand
GCACTTTATCAAGGTCTATTGTTAAGCCGTCGGCAAGCTCTCCGACAGATACGCTCACTCCGCCCGCGCCAAAATCGTTACAGCGTTTAATAAGCCGCGTTACTTTTTGGTCTCTAAAAAGACGCTGAAGCTTACGCTCCTCAGGCGCGTTACCTTTTTGAACATCCGCGCCGCAGCTTTCAAGCGAGGAGAGCGTATGCGATTTTGATGAGCCTGTAGCTCCGCCTATGCCATCGCGGCCTGTTCTTCCGCCAAGAAGTATAACAATGTCGCCTGCTTTTGGAATAGTGCGCACAACATTTTTTAAGGGAGCGGCTCCAATTACAGCTCCAATTTCCATGCGTTTTGCAATGTAACCCTTATGATAAATTTCATTTACAAGACCTGTTGCGAGCCCTATCTGATTCCCGTAGGAACTGTAACCGGCGGCGGAGGTTCTGCAAATTTTTCTTTGCGGAAGTTTTCCCTTTCTTGTAAGAGAAGCGCTCTCCAAAGGATTGCCTGCGCCCGTTACGCGCATAGCCTGATACACAAAGGATCTTCCGGAAAGCGGGTCTCGTATCGCTCCGCCAAGACAAGTCGCCGCTCCTCCGAATGGCTCAATTTCTGTAGGATGATTATGAGTTTCGTTTTTAAACATCAAAAGCCAGTCTGTATCTTTGCCGTCGATGTCAACTTTTATTTTTACAGAGCAGGCGTTTATTTCTTCCGATTCATCCAAATTTGGAAGAAGACCTCTTTGCTTTAATGCCTTTGCTCCAATTGTTGCCATGTCCATGAGCGTTACAGGTTTATCTTTTCTTCCTGTCTCTGTCCGCAGCTTTAAATAATTTTCGTAGCTCTGGCGGATTTTTTCATCATCAATTTTAATATCGTTTAACTCTGTTAAAAAAGTTGTGTGGCGGCAGTGGTCAGACCAGTAAGTATCAAGGACGCGAATCTCTGTTACAGAGGGGTCGCGTTTTTCCTGATCTCTAAAATATTTCTGGCAAAATTCCATGTCGGATAAATCCATCGCAAGATTCATTTCCTTGCGCAGGTTTTCCAAGCCGTAGCTGTTAAATGAAATAAAACCCTTTAAAAAAGCAACGTCCTCAGGCTCGGGATATTTTTGAATTAAGCTCGCAGGTTTTTGCATTCCCGCTTCACGGCTTTCCACAGGATTTATAAGCCATGCCTTTATTTTTACAAAATCATCATCGCTAATATCGCCGTAAAGCGCGTAAATTTTTGACGAATGAATAATCGGTCTTTCCTTTCCAGTTGCGAGCGAAATACACTGAGCACAGGAATCTGCCCTTTGATCAAACTGCCCGGGAAGGAATTCGACGGCAAAAACGCGTTCGGTACCTAAAGATGGGAGGGTATCGTAGATTAAATCGACAGGAGGCTCAGAAAAAATGGTATTTTTCGCGTTTTCAAAATCAAAATCGGTAATTTTCTCCGCCAAATATCGATTTATAACGCGTACCTTACTGATTTTTTCAATTTGGAGCCCAAGACGTAAATCTGAGGCTACAGAAGCCGCTTCTTCAGCAAATTCGCTTCTTTTTTCGACATATATCTGAAAAACACCCATGCCTGATTATAAATAATTAACTGGAAATACTCCAGATGTATGGGTGACAGACACAGTGACAGACACAGTGACAGACACCTTGAACTTGAATAGAACCGTAACTTTTTACCTATTGAATAACTTTAATAGATATGTATAATGAAAATATGTTTAAAAAAGTCATAATTTTAATAATTTTTGGAGTAATTTTACTTCAATTTGCATATTCTCAGGTTAAAAATGATATGATCCTCGTTCAGGGCGGTACCTTTGTGATGGGAAGCCCGGAAGGCGAAGTTGGAGCGAACCCAGCAAACGAAACCCCTGTGCACACAGTTACTGTAAAGTCATTTATGCTCGCGAAATTCCCAGTAACTCAGGCGGAATATCTGGATGCGATTGGTGTAAATCCCAGTATTAATAAAGGTTCCTTAGATATGCCTGTCGATAACGTTAGCTGGAATTTGGCTGTTGATTATTGCAACAAGCGAAGCGTCAAGGAAGGACTCACTCCTGTTTACACCATCGAGGGGAATAATGTTACTTGGGACAGGAGCGCAAACGGCTACCGCCTCCCCACAGAATCAGAGTGGGAATTCGCATGCAGGGCAGGAACAAAGACGCCGTTTTCATCCGGTAATTCGATGGATGAAGCGGGATGGTACAGAGATAATTCATTTATAACTCTGGAAAGCGGCGCGAGAAACCGTTCCACATATCCTGTCGGACAAAAAAAAGCAAACGCATTTGGAATTTTTGACATGCACGGTAACGTGCTTGAATGGTGCTGGGATTATTTTTCACCTTACACAGCCGATGCAAAAAATGATCCGATTGGACCCGATAAGCCGATGCCGGGAAACACATGGCGCGTTTACCGCGGCGGTTGTTTTGATTTTATCGCTTCTCAGTGCCGCAGCGGTTACCGCTTTAGGCAGCATCAGAATTTTAGAATGTTTTACATGGGCTTTAGAGTTGCAAGAAACGCGCAGTAACTTAATGGTATGAGCGGCAGTAATAAAAAAGATAGAATAAAAGAATTAGAAGAACTCATATTAAAATATCAGAATTCCTATTACAACGCCGAGGCGGAAATCTCAGATGCGGAATTTGACGCGCTTTGGGATGAATTAAAAGAATTATCGCCGCAAAGCGAAGTATTAAAAAAAATTGGAACAGGGTATTCTGTTGACGGTTTCCCAAAAGCAAAGCATTTAATTCCCATGGGAAGCCAGGATAAGGCTTCAAACCCGCAGGAATTTATAAAATGGTTTGACAAGCAAAAAAATAAAAAATTTCTTGTTCAGTATAAACTTGACGGCGCAAGCCTTGAATTACAATATGAAAAAGGTATTCTTGTCCGCGCAGTAACAAGGGGCGACGGAAACATAGGCGACGACATTACAGCTAACGCAAAAAAAATGCAGGGTGTTGTTGCAAAACTTGACATTTCTTTTACAGGCGGTATCCGCGGCGAAGTTATAATGACTCACGAGGTATGGAACAATAAATACCAGTCAAAAGCAAATTGCCGCAATGCAGCTAACGGTATTATGCGCAGGAAGGACGGCGAAGGCTGCGAAGATTTGAGCCTGATTGTCTACGACGCCGCAGCGACAGGCGACGATGCTTTTTTTAAAGACGAAAAACAAAAACTAGCATGGCTCAGTAAAAAATGCTTTAACACAACAGAAACAGTTTCTTTTAGCACTGCGCAGGAAATAATAGATTACAGGGACGAAACGGCAAAAAAAAGAGATAAGCTCCCCTTTGATATTGACGGTCTTGTCGTAAAAGACATTGAACTCGATATGGACGATCTTCGTAAGGCACGCCCGGAAAAACAAATCGCTTTTAAATTTGAACTGGAAACTGCATTCAGCATTTTGCGCGAGGTTATCTGGAGTGAGTCGGGCGCGACATATACGCCAATTGGGGTTGTCGACCCTGTGCGTCTTGCCGGAACTACTGTTAAACGAGCGAATCTTAATAACCCAGGTCTAATACGTTCCATGGGTTTAAAAATCGGCTCGACAGTTTCTGTTGTAAAGCGCGGCGAAATTATCCCAAAAATTGAAGGTTTGGCACCAGTTTCTAAAGAAAGCGAATTATCAGAAATAATTTTTCCGAGTATTTGCGCAGTTTGCAAAACAGAGCTTGTAGACGCAAACACAAGACTTTATTGCCCAAATCCTGAATGTCCAAAACGCCTTTTACACCGCCTGGAAAAATGGGTTTCTGTTCTTGATATACGCGAGCTTGGCGATAAATTGATTGAGCAATTGTTTGAAAAAGGCGTTACGCAAATACATCAGCTTTACGAACTAAAAGCGGAAGAGCTAGCCGAATACGACAGAATGGGAGAAATTTCCGCCGCGAAAGTGATACGGCACATTCAGACAAAACGTAATTTAAGTTTAGCGGTTTTTGTCGCAGGCTTTGACTTTGAAGGTGTCGCAGAAACCACAATAGAAAAAATCGCTCTTGCCGGTTTTGACACCTTAGAAAAAATCCGCGGTGCAAAAGCAGAAGATTTATCTGCTATTTACTCTCTTGGAGATATAACGGCAAGAGTAATTACCGAAGGTTTAAAAGAATGTGCGCAGGAGATGGACGCTGTACTTAAAACGGGAATAATTACGATTGCAGAACCTCCTGCGGACAGCTCTTTGCAACCCCTGCGCGGAAAGTCATTTTGCTTTACAGGTGAGTTAAAATCCATGAAGAGGGGAGAAGCTGAAGAAAAAATAAAACTTCTGGGCGCGCAGGCAAAGGCATCTGTTGTTAAGGGTTTGTCTTACCTTGTTACAAACGACCCCTCATCAGGCTCTTCCAAAAATAAAAAAGCAACCGAACTCGGCGTGGAAATAATCGACGAAGAAAAATTTATAGCGCTTCTTAATTCAAAACCCACTGATAAAAAAGAGTCAGCTTCTCTAACTCAGGGTGAACTATTTTAAAATGAGAAATAAAGAATAAGAAATATTAAAATTATCCAAATTTATAGTCGTAGTGCCAGTCATAGTGCCAGTCATAGTGCCAGTCATAGTGCCAGTCACTGTGTCAGTCACTGTGTCAGTCACTGTGTCAGTCACTGTGTCAGTCACCTTAATCCTTAATCAATTGAATTTTGGATAGTATAATAAGTTTCCATATTTTCAAATTTTTCGCGTACCTTTTGCAATCTTGCAAGTTCGCGTTCTATCGTTCTTTTGTAATTCAAAGTACCATTTTCTATTCTGTAAGCCTCGTCAACCCAGAACTGAACCTTTGGAAGCTCTATCCACCTAAAGCGCCTGTTATTCGCTTTTTTTTGCCAGTTAAGAACCTCATCCCAGTAAACAAGCGCAGTGCGGAAACACCTTTCTGCGGTTTCTAAACTATCAAGGTTTTGCTCCTTAAAGGGCGCGTTGTAAAAGTAGGCGACACGCTTATTCCATTTGTTACCAAGAAACATGTATTGCTCAATCAATTTGATATTAAGATGCATATTAAAAAGATAGCGGTATTTTTCCCACTGATTCTCGTCCTCGATTAAGGCAAGCGCGTGTAAGGGATTTGCAAAGGGCGCTTTTATCGCCTGCTCAAGCCAGTAAATATTTTCCATGGTGTCGTCGGGGTATTGAATGTAATGCACATGAAAAAGCCTGTAATATTGCTCTTTGTAGGTAACAAAATACGAGTTGGCTGGAATTGCTATGGCAAAAAGAATGAGGAATGCCGCTATTTTTAAGATTGCTTTCACTATGCCTTAAGTATCGGCATTTGGGAGATTATGCTCCATACCTGCGAAGCAACTTCCTCGATTTTTACAGAGGCGTCTATTATCTCGACCTTCGCTCCCTGTGACTTGTAGGCAGCCACCGCGGATTTGTATTTTTCCCTTACTTTTTCCTGGAATCCCAAATATTCATAAATTTCTGTTTTTTCCCGCCCTTTCATTCTTTCTATGGCGATTTTTGGGTCTATGTCCAGGTAAATTGTTACTTCAGGCGCGGGGAAGTCCTTGTTTAGCTTCATTGGCAGATCATCGCCGCATTCTATACCCTGGTAAACAAGGGAGGAAAGGAGGTACCTATCGCTGATTACAAGCTCACCCTTACCTGCATGAGCTAAAATGCCATCAGTGCCGTTAATGTGCTCGTTACGGTCAGCGGCAAAGAGCATGGCAAGCGTTTCCGGTTTTAATGGGCTTTCACCCCGGAGGGCTTCTCGTATTAGCCTGCCAATTTTGCCGCTTGTTGGCTCGCAAGTGGGGTAAAAAGGGGTTTTTTCACTGTTTAGCCTGTCACACAGTATCGATAATTGGGTACTCGTTCCGCTGCCATCGCCGCCTTCAAGGACCGCAAAATTGGGTATAATTACCATTTGTGAAAAATAATATCACTTTTTTTGTTACCTGTCAGCTTTATTTTACTTATAAAAGTAGTATAATTATAGTAAGAACATAGTAAAAGGGAAAAATTTGTCAATTTTTGTCGAAAAGAACGGGAAAAAAAGGCTTCCTCGTTCGTTCTACTTTAAAATTCTCATCTTTTTTGGGCTAATCGCCGGTTCCGTGATAGGTATGATGCCTTTACAGGCAGCTCTTGGCTACGGGATGGAGTATATACGAGACAATTTTATTAAAAAAGCGGAAGAATTAACAGGATTAGAGATTCATTATTCGTCAATTCGTCCTGTTCTTTTAAATTCCTTTGATATCAGAAACCTAAGGTTTGAAAAAGATGGTAATAATTTTATAACGATATCTCATATTAAAATAAAATATTCTATCTGGGAATTATTACGGAATAAGAAAAATTTTATACATACGGTTATTATAGAAAATCCTGTTTTTGAAATTGATGCGCAGAAAGATAAAGACACATTCGATCTTTTATCCTCCTTATTTAAGAAAAATGAAAATATTAATTCAGAATTAGGCAGCAGTATAAGTCTTCTTTCGGAAATTTTACCGCGTAATGCAGATTATCAAATACATGATGGTTATTTTTATCTTATAGATAATGGAACAGAGTACAAAATAGATAATGTGCATTTGGTAATTAAAGAGGAAAATAAAAATCTCTATTTAAACGGATCATTCGGCGCGGCATATAATTTTGATTCCTCATTTAATAAGAGAATTATATTGAGAACTGACGTCGGTATTAACGGAAGAATCGCAAACAATCTGGAAGCGGGGAAGGCTGATATTAATTTAAATAATACTTTGTGCTCCCAGCAGGAAATACTTAAAAATAATGTTTCATTTTTTAACCCGCAGTCAGCTTCTGTAAAAAAAACGGCTCCTCTTTTTTCCATTAAACATTTTGATGTTAAACTTGATTTTAGTGAAAAGCTCTTAACGGCAAGCCAAATATACGCTGGCGCAGAATCTAATTATAATGTTCAGTTAAATACAGATTCAGGTTTTGTCTCCGCTGAATTTAATTTAAATAAATTCAAGTTCAGCGAATATATCGATTTTTACGAAGATATAGAACACCTTACGAATATTCTTTTATCGGAAATTGACGGTAACGCATCTTTTAATTATGAAAACCCTTCTTCCTTTGTTTATAGCGCAAATATTAAAAGCGGCGATACATTAAGGGCGCAAAGCAATCCGCTTACCGACGCTTTTTTAATTAACGGCAGCGGTAGTAATAAAAGCGTGAATATTAAAAATTTAATGCTTTCTTCTTCCGCGAACACAAAGAAAAAAACAAACTTGTTCCAGGGGAAAATGGAATTCGCAGGTGATATTATTTTTAATAAATTTAAAGTAAACGGGAATATGGCATTTGATCATTTCTCCTTAAGCGGGAAGGATTCTATAGACGCGTTATTTAACATCACATCAAATAATAATGAAATTAAAATTCTCAGTAACACAATTAGAATGGCGCAGTCGCAAATAGATGAATTTAAAGTAAATATTTATCCTGCAGCAAAAGATATCGCGATTAATCTTTCCTGTTTTACAGGAGAAGAAGGCGAGATTGCAATGGATGCGCTTTATAATAAAAATCAAGAGCAGCTTGAAGCCTCGCTTTTCTTAAAAACCTTATCTATTTTTGATATAAGAGAGATGTTAAGTCCCTTTACAAATATTGTACCGGTGCCTTCCATTGGCAATGATAATTTAAAAAAATCATATGTTAACGCCGATATATTCCTGCAAACAGATAATAAAAATATAGTTTACAGTGCGCCGAATATCTCGCTTAATTACGGTGAAACAAAGGGAAAATTTGCTGTCTCAGGAACAGATAAGCGTATAGTTTTAAGTGAAGGCGTTATTACCATAGACAAAGATAATGAATTGCTCATTTCATCAGATATTAATTTTTCCAATCCTAAAGATCTGTTTTTTAATTTAAACGCAAGTTTTAAGGATCTATCATGGAATATTAACGGGGAGGTACTGGACAGGTCTACGCTTATTGTGCGCGACCCGAATGGATTAAATATTTACGGTAATACTTCAGGTACGGGTGAGTTATCGGGCTATATCGAGGGAAAAGACTATCCATTCCTGATTAATTCGCAGACTGTGTACCTTAATTTTTACAGTACTTTACGCTTTACATCACAGGATTTTTGGAATCTTACAATAAGTAAATTCAGCATGAGGGACAGTAATACAAATAATGGAGATGAGTTTTTTGCAGTTTCCGGCTCGGCAGACCAGAATGGCGCAGGTTTTAGGGATATAAAGTATACAGATGCAATCGGTACCCTTGCCGGAAATGCAGATTTTTCATGGGATCCAAAATTCTCATACATGAATTTCCTTGTAAATATAAAAGACGGCAAAACTGCAGGCGAGAATTATTATCTGGAAGGCACTCTAAGTGACGAGCGTTTTAAAATAAACGCTTCAGTTTCTGATTTGCATGTTAATCGTTATATTAAAAATAAAAATCCATTACTTGTAAGCGCAGATTTAAATATAAACTGGGATTCTATCGACATGTTTAGTGCAGATATCGATATTAAATCTTTACGGACAAGAATTGGAGAAGAAATTATACTGGCCTCTGTAGGCGTTAACTTAAATAACGATGAGGTGTTCATAAGAGATTTAAAAGTCGATTTCGGCGAATTATTGGGGTATTTGCCTTTGTTGCAATTAAATCGCGCAGAAGGAATTGCAAAGGCAAAGGCTGATATTTCAGGTTTTGCTTTGGAAAAAATAATAGAGAGCAATATTGATATCGATTTTAATTTTAATCCGCTTGATTCGTGGCTTAGTATAAAAGAAGCGTTTAATGAATTTGAAGGAATAATTACGATTGGAAATATTCAATACGGAGAAATGAAACCGGAAGATTTTAAATTTAATTTTAAAGGAAAAGAAGGCGCTCTCTCTGTTAACGGCGGCTTAAGAAATATGCTAAGACTGGAAATGGAAAACGACGGAACTTTTTACGCCGGGCTTTCAGCTCCTTTCCCGATACAGGGAGCAGTTGCAGGAACCTTTGATAAGGGTAATATAAAAGCAAGCTGCAATAATTTCTATCTGGATCTATCTTTGTTATATTCGCTTGTTTCAAAAAATAACGATTTTAATATAACAGGCGGTTATGTCAAAGGCAGTATGGAATTTGAAGGTCCTATTTTAAGTCCGGAAATGAACGGAAGCGGCATAGCATCCAGTATGCGTTTCCAGGTTAAAGATTATATAAAAGAAGACATATGCCCGGCTCCTTTTACGATTGTGGCTGAGGGATACGAAATGACATTCGGGCCAGTTGTAACAGCAGTAGGCTCAGGAGCTGGAAATATTAAAGGATGGTTACTTTTTGAAAACTGGGCTCCCATACAAATTGGTCTTGATATAAATATACCAATGCAAACTCCGATACCATATGATTTTAACATAACAGGCTTCCTTGCCAAAGGAAACGCTTCTGGAAATATGAATATGAATGTTGATATTGCCAATTATTTAATCGAAATAGGCGGCAGTATTTTTACAAATGACGCTGATCTTGGAATGAATATGGATGAACTTAATTCCAATTCTAATAATGAACATTTAGTTTTTAACTCAACGCTTGATATGACTATTACAACAGGTTCAATGGTTGAATTTACCTGGCCTGCAAACAATCCAATTATCAGAGCCAATCCGGAGTTGGGAACCGTCGTTAATATTTCAAGCGATACTCAAACAGGGCAATTTGCATTGAACGGCGATGTAAAACTCCGCTCAGGAGAAATATATTATGTAAACAGGAACTTTTTTATAAGACAGGGGAACCTTGTTTTTAAAGAAACCGAAACAAGTTTTAACCCGATGTTTACCACAAGAGCAGATATCCGGGATCGAGTGGACGCAGGTCCTGTAGTAATTTCGATGATAGTAAATAACCAGCCTCTTTTAAGTTTTATACCGCGTTTTGAATCAAATCCGGGTCTAACACAGCTTGAAATTTATTCAATTTTAGGGCAGAATTTCGGTGTCGCACAGGGTGAAGACAACACAGACCAGGCGCAGAAATTCTTAATTTCGTCTACAGCTGATGTTTTGACGCAGTTAATAGGAACTTCTGATGTTTTATCCCAATTTGTGTTCTTCAGGCAGTTTGAAAGGCAGGTTAGGGACACAATCGGTTTTGATATGTTCAGTGTCAGAACAAGATTTATCCAAAATCTTGCTGTAACAGGGGTTACAGGGCTCAGCGGACAGTCTCCTATTGACAGGGAAATGAGGGTTGGTAACTATTTTGACAATACAAGTGTTTTTATAGGTAAATATATCGGGAAGCATATGTTTATTTCGTATATGGCTACCCTAAGATATGATGAGTATAGCGATGTATTGGGCGGAGTAAGGTTTGATCAGGATATTGGTATAGAACTGGATAGTCCTTTTGTTAATATTCGTTGGGATTTATTCCCAAATAACCCTCAAAACTGGTGGGTAACAGATAATTCAATTACTCTAAGTTGGAGTATGTCATTTTAAATGATTTTTAGGAGTTTTGATGAGATTTAGAGTATTTGCTTTCTTGCTGCTTGCTGTGTCTTTTTTTGCATACGCGCAATCTGACGAATGGTATATGGGCAAACCGATAAGAGATATTATTTTTACCGGAATAAAAAATGTATCACAAAAAGAACTTGATGAAATTTTAAATCCGTACAGGGGAAGACCTTATAACGATAACCTCTTTTTGGAAATGCAAGGGAAACTTTACGCTCTTGAATATTTCGATCGTCTTGAACCTTTACTTCAAAGAGCGACGCCTGAGGGTAATGAAGTAATCATAAGATTTACCGTTACAGAACGTCCGATTATAAGCAGAATAAATTTTTTGGGTAACAGCGGACTGCGCAGGCATGAACTAATGGATGTTATCACCACTAAGGTAAGGGATGTTCATAATCAGGCAAAAATAAGAACAGACATAGAAGCAATAACCAATAAATATAAAGAAAAAGGATTCCCGAATGCTGTTGTAACAAGCACAGAAACAGTGTCGGGGGATTCGTCCATAATACTTAACTTTGTCATTACAGAAAATAATAAAATTTCCATATCAAAAATTGAGTTTCAGGGGAATCAAAGATTTACTTCAAATACTTTAAGGAATCAGCTTTCTTTAAAGGCAAAATCACTTCTTAATGACGGCGCGTATAACGAAGCAAAACTTCTTGCCGACAGAGATACAATAACAAAATATTACCATGACAGAGGTTTTATTGACGCGGTTATAAGAGATGTTACTACAACAATAGAAGTTGATGATAAAAGAAATAACATGATTCTTACCTTCATGATAGAAGAAGGCTTTGAGTACAGGTTTGCAGGAATCACATTTGAGGGCAATATAATTTTTACAACGGAGCAGCTTAATAAACTTGTTCTCTCAAAAGTCGGTGATATAGCTAATATGACCAGAATAGAAATGGATCTGCAGCGGGTTGCAGACCTTTATTTTGAAAACGGCTATATTTTTAATTCCTTAATAAGAAACCCAAACAGAGACAACTTTAATTTAACGCTTTCTTATAATGTTGTAATTGTAGAGAGAAGCAGAGCATACATAGAAAACATTATTGTTCTTGGAAATAACAAAACAAAAACCCATGTAATTACAAGAGAAATTCCAATGGAACCCGGAGACGTTTTCTCCAGAACAAAGGTAATGGATGCGATGCGTAACCTTTACAATTTGCAATTCTTCTCTATTGTTATTCCTGATACGCTTCCGGGAAGCACAGAAAACTTAATGGATTTGGTTTTTACTGTAGAAGAACAACCCACTATCGATCTTCAATTCGGCCTTACCTTTTCAGGGAATGCAGACCCTGATACCTTCCCCATTTCCGGTTTATTAAAACTAAACAACAGGAATTTTAGGGGCTCCGGCAATGAACTTGGCGTTGAAATAAATTCATCGGTAATTGATTCAAGTACGCTTTCTGCGAATTATATGCACAGATGGGTTTTGGGACTTCCTCTGTCTCTCGGTGTCGATATATCAGCGTCTTATACCAGACGTTACGCGACAATGAATAACGGCGGCCCTTTTAATCCAATTTTTAACGGCGATGAAACAAACGCATATCCTGACGGTTTTTATTCGTATGGCGAGTATATAAACAACAGCAAGGTTCCAACAAGAGATTTCTTAATGGAATATAACCAATGGTATTTATCTTTAGGTCTTTCTACAGGATACCGCTGGCCTACTTTTCTTGGTAATTACGGCATAAACGGCGGTATTCGTACCGGTTTTATACAAAACTCCTATGATGATATATACAGACCCTTTGACCCGGCTTTAAGAAATAGAAATAATGAGTGGGTTCCTAAAAACTCATTTTGGTTTTCCACTTCTCTTGATCAGCGTGATATTTTCTACGATCCAAGCAGAGGTTATTATATTTACGAGCGAATTGGTTTTTACGGCATACTTCCTGATGAAAGAGAATATTTTATGCGAAGCGATTCTAAACTGCAATTCTTTCATACCTTGTTTAATCTTCCTGTTTCAGATACCTGGAATTTTAAATGTGTTTTTGGTATTAACGCGGGGTTAACAGTTCTTTTCCAACAACCGGGAAGATCCGCTCCAATTATAGAAGAAGCAAATATGGTTTCTGTAGACGGTATGTTTGTCGGCAGGGGCTGGAGCGAGGCTTACCGCGAAAAAGGTTTCTTGCTTCTTGATACATGGATGGAACTGCGTTTCCCGCTTGTGCGCGGAATATTGGCATTTGACCTCTTCCTTGATGCGGCAGGCGTTGACAGCCCTAGAGGTACTTACTTTGATGAGTTCGGCGTAGAAAATTTAAAGTTCAGCTACGGCGGAGGTCTGCGTTTTACTATGCCGCAGTTTCCAATCAGGCTAAGTTTGGCAAAACGTTTCGAGATTGTTGACAGTAAGGTTCGCTGGAGAACCGGAGCTCTATTCGGTGATACAAAAAATCCCTATAGTATTACCGGTATGGATTTAGTAATGTCGTTTGTAATATCATATTAGGAGAAGAATATGTTAAAACGTGTAATTATTTATTTATTCTTAAGCATCTTCATTATTGGTTTTGCTTATAGTCAGCAGATTACAAGAATGGCAGTCGTAGATTTGCCAAAAGTCTACACTGAGTTTTTTACAGAATCAAGGGCTGTAAGAGAGTTCCAGCAGCGCACAGCAAGAGTTCAGGCTGACATTGATAAAATGAATAAAGAAATACTGGATTTAAGAACTAAACATGCGGATGCCTTATTAAAAGATGATTCTTCGGAAGCGCTCAGGCTGGAAGGACAGATTAATAAAAGGTCAGAAGACCTGCGCGTTTTTTATCAGACCAGAATGGCTGAGCTTGATAAAATGAGGCAGGGGCTCATGCAGTCAAGCACATTTTTAAATCAGGTACACGACGAAATACGCTATATTGCAGAAAGTAAAGGATACACAGCAGTTTTTGATATAAAAAATACGCCGGGTATTATTTGGTTCAGCCCCAGCGTTGATATAACCAATGAATTGATTCAAAGTTTAAAAAATAAAGCGGCAAAGGGTAATTAAAGCAAGGTTTACTGATGGATCTGTCTAAAACAAGTCCCATGCTTGAGC
>Ga0209755_10005974_pt1 | contig 13639 bp, 12 predicted proteins | sample TergutCo191P1_FD_187301 | JGI IMG/M metagenome (GOLD analysis project Ga0209755, IMG submission 187301) | Cornitermes sp. P1 segment gut microbial communities from Petit-Saut dam, French Guiana - Co191P1 (SPAdes) (version 2) | ecosystem: Host-associated > Arthropoda: Insects > Digestive system... | reverse complement strand
GGTACCGGAGTTTTGGCTGGGGATTATGCTGATTTTAATGTTTGCCCTGCGTCTTAACTGGCTACCTACCTTTGGGGTGGATTCTCTTGCGAGCTTTGTACTGCCTACCTTGGCGTTGGCCTTGCCGGCCTCTGCGGCTATACTCAGGCTTACCAGAGCCACAATGCTAGAGACTATAAGACAGGACTACATACGCACAGCCCGCGCAAAAGGCGCACCGGAACGAAATGTTATATGGAATCACGCCCTGCGTAACGCGCTAATACCGGTAATCACAATGGTAGGAGCCTTCTTCGGCGGCTTATTTGGCGGTACTATACTTACCGAAACAGTATTTACAATGCCGGGTCTTGGGCTACTTACCCTGGACGCTATCCGTATGAACGATACCCCGCAGGTTATGGCCTCAGTTATATTCTTATCTTCTATTTTTTGCCTGATGATGATTTTAGTGGATGTTATTCTCGCATTTGTGGATCCCCGCGTAAGAATCAGGCAAAATATTGAGTAGGTAGGGAGGAGTTTATTAATGTCTACAGAACATAAAAAACGGAGCCAGTTTTGGGATGTATGGCGGCGTTTTAGGAAAAATAAAGCGGCTCTTTTCGGGCTTACGGTAATTATTATCTTTGCTTTTCTTGCCATATTTGCGGATGTTATCCGCGATTATCAGCGGGACGCTATAGACATGAACGCCGCCATACGCCTTAGCCCGCCCAGCCGGGAGCATATATTCGGCACAGATGCCTATGGTCGTGATGTTTTTGCCCGGCTCATCTTTGGTGCGCGCATTTCGCTTACTATCGGGATTATCTGCGTTGGTGTCGCCTTGTTAGTTGGCGGTACAATAGGCGCTATTTCCGGCTACGTGGGCGGTCGCTTGGATATTATCATAATGCGTATTGTAGAGATGTTTAGCTGTATACCCGGTGTTCTTTTGGCTTTGGCTATAGTGGCGGCCTTGGGGCAGAGTATGCAAAACTTAGTCATTGCCATGACTATATCTGCCGCGCCGGCTTTTGCGCGTATAACCCGTGCCTTAATACTACCCATAGTGGATCAGGATTTCGTTGAGGCGGCCAAGGCTTGCGGCACTAAAACAAGCCGGATTATTTGGCGGCATATAATCCCGAATGTAATGGGGCCGCTTATAGTGCAAGCCACTATGGCCATAGCCAGTGTGGTAATTGCGGCGGCGGGCTTAAGTTTTATAGGGATGGGTATACAACCGCCTATTCCGGAATGGGGCTCTATGCTATCGCAGGGCAATAACTTTATAAGAAGCGCACCGCATTTGGTTATTTTCCCGGGAATGGCCATAGTCTTATCCGCTTTATCATTTAATCTTGTAGGTGACGGTCTTAGAGACGCTTTAGACCCGCGCTTGAAGAATTAGGGGCATTTTATATGGACGATGTATTACTTAATGTTGAAGATTTATGGATTCAATACGATACAGAATTTATTACCAACTACGCCGTAAACGGAATATCCTTTTCCATTAAAACGGGGGAAAACCTCGGCTTTGTGGGGGAAACCGGCGCTGGCAAAAGCACCACTGCGCTTAGCATACTGGGGCTTTTGCCTAGGGGTGTTGGTAAGGTGGCTAAAGGTAGCATGATGTTTAACGGTAAGGATTTACTTAGCTTGCCGGAATCGGAGTTGCGCCTTATACGCGGTAATTTAATTAGTATGATTTTCCAAGATCCAATGACGAGCTTGAACCCCGTACTTAGCGTGGGTAGCCAAATTGCGGAGGTTCTTAAATATCATGCCGAAGATAAAAGCCCCGCGTCCGTAAGCCAAAGGGTAGAGGAACTCTTAAATATGGTAGGCATAGCGCCGGAACGTAAAAACGACTATCCGCATCAATTTTCAGGCGGTATGAAGCAACGGATAGTAATAGCAATCGCCATAGCCTGTAATCCGATGCTACTTATTGCCGACGAGCCCACTACCGCCCTGGACGTAACTATCCAAGCCCAGGTTCTTGATATGATGGATTGGCTTAAAAGAAAGCTTAACACCTCCATGATTATGATTACCCACGACCTAGGAATTGTAGCGCAGGTTTGCGATAAAGTGGCTATAATGTACTCTGGCGAAATTGTAGAGTACGGCAGTGTTGTGGATATATTTGAAGGTGTGGGCAGGCATCCATATACGGAAGGTCTGTTTGGCTCTATTCCGGACTTGAGCGCCAAAAGCGAAAAGCGCTTGCGCCCGATAGGTGGCCAAATGACAGACCCTTCCCAGCTACCGGAGGGATGTAAATTCCACCCACGTTGCAAAAATGCCGGCGATATATGTAAGCAGGAAATTCCACCGGCTGTTGAGGTAAGCCCGGGGCATTTAATTAAATGTCATCATTCTTTAAGAGGAGTGTAGATAGTGAACGATCAACCTCTAATCAAAATTGCCAATCTCAAAAAGTATTTCAAAACCCCATTGGGCGATCTTCATGCCGTGGATAATGTCTCTATGGAGATAGAAAAAGGCTGTACCTTGGGTGTAGTAGGGGAGTCCGGCTGTGGTAAATCTACCCTTGGGCGAACCATTTTGCGCCTAACAGAGCCTACAGACGGCGAAATTCTATATAAAGGGGAAAACATTTTAGCTTACGGTAAAAATAAAATGCGCCAAGCCCGCAGTAACTTACAGATTATATTCCAAGACCCGTACTCGTCCCTTAACCCGCGCCTTACGGTAAGCGAGCTAATTGCAGAGCCGATAATAGTAAACAAGCTAGGCACAAGGCAGGAATTACCCGGCCGCATAGCTAAGCTAATGGATACGGTAGAGTTATCGGAACGCTTTGCCCATGTTTACCCGCACGAGCTGGACGGCGGCCGTCGTCAGCGGATAGGCATAGCTCGTGCCCTGGCAGTTAATCCGGACTTTGTGGTCTGTGACGAGCCGGTATCCGCACTGGACGTATCGGTGCAAGCGCAGATTCTTAATCTGATGATGGATTTGCAGGACGAGTTTGGACTCACATATATGTTTATATCACATAACTTATCGGTAGTGCGGCATATTTCCCAGAAAATAGCCGTAATGTACCTAGGCCAATGCGTAGAAATGGCGGATACGGACGTTCTGTTTGAGAAGCCCTTGCACCCTTATACTAAGGCTTTGTTAGATGCCATTCCCGCGCCAAATTTAAGTGCCAGACGCAAAAAGCGTACTATCATCAAAGGCGAAGTTACCAGCCCAATAAACCCGGCGCCCGGTTGCCGCTTCGCCCCCAGATGTCCATATGCAAGCTCGGAATGTACCGAGGCAGAAATAGAACACAGAGAATGCGAGCCGGGTCATTTTGTTAGTTGTTTATATGTCTAGCTTTTATGATAAAAAAGGAGGAATATTGTGTACAAGAAAATTTTAGCTTTAGTTTTAGGTGCATCATTACTGGCGGCTTGCGCCGGGGGTCAAGGAGGCGGCACACCAGCCGCTGGCGGGGAAACACGTGATAACGTCATAATAAACCTAACCGCCGACATCAGTATTTTAGATCCCCACGGTACCAGTAGCTCGCCAGATTTTAGGTTAATTGACCAGATTTACACCCGTTTAGTAGATAGAACAGAGCATGGCTTTGAGGGCGCTTTGGCAGAAAGCTGGGAGCTTGCCCCTGACGGTTTGTCATATACATTTAATTTGCGCAGTGGTGTAGTGTTCCATAACGGACAGCCCTTTACGGCTCGCGATGTGGTATTTTCCTTTGAACGCGCACAGCAGTCGCCTTTTACAGCCGCCAACTTAACAGCTATGGCAGGTGTTGTAGCCTTAGACGACTATACCGTTCGTATTGATTTGCTTCATCCGTTTGCGCCGTTTTTATCGTCAATCCAGATGATATGGATAATAAGCGAGCAGGTATACAACGCAGAGGGCGAGGCTTTTGGCCGTCATCCTATAGGCACAGGGCCTTATATGTTTGTAGAGCATGTGCCGGGTCAATCGGTACAATTAACAAGGTTTGACTATTATTACGGAGAGCCCGCGTATATTCGTGACGTTAGCTTTATGGTTATTTTGAACCCGGCAACAACTTCCATAGCAGTAGAAGCCGGCGATATTGATGTAGCCATAGCCGCACCAGTTGAGGATCTTAACCGCCTTGGGGACTTGTCAAATTTAAGCAAAAGGCCATTTGATACCCTTTCCATCAATTTTATTTCTCTAAATGTGGATGTGCCAATTTTAAGCAATCAACTGGTACGCCAGGCAATATCCCACGCAATAGACCGCGAAAGCTTTGTTATAATGGTAGCAGACGGCTTTGGTAGCCCTGCCAGAGGTTTTATAAACGAGTTGACTTTTGGATACTCGCCTAATATTACCCAGTTTCCATTTGATCCGGAGCGCGGACGCGAGTTATTGGCAGAAGCCGGCTATCCGGACGGCTTCAATATTAGAATAGGCACAATAGGCGGCGCCTTTGAAAGCCAGGCACAAGTTTTGCAATCTCAGCTTGCCGCAATAGGCATAACCGCCGGAATTGATTTGAGCGAGCAATCCGCATTCTTAGGTGATTTATTCTCCAGCAACTATGAAATTGCTGTGCTGTCTATAACTTTAACCGAAGATGCCGATATTTGGTCTACTGTATTAACAACCGACGGCGGTATGAACATGACAGGCTTTGGTAGCCCGGAAATAGATCGCCTTTTTGAAGAAGGCCGCGTCTCTACCGATGCCAACGAGCGTGTTGAAATTTATAGGCAAATAGCCCAGCTTGTAAACGATTATTCTGCCTTTATTCCTGTGTTTTTCACCAGCACGGCAATTATCCATGACGCTAATATAACTATGCCTTGGGTTGGCTCAGGCGGCGGCTTTAGGGTAGCAAGTTTACGCTGGAACTAGGAGGTTTTTATAAAACTATGAAGATAACAGACATAAAATACGACAGGCTTAAAGTAAAATTAACCGAGCCCTTTGTAGTAGCGCTGGGCGTTATAGAATACGCCGAGACGATAATAGTAAAAATTAGCACAGACGAGGGAATAGTAGGCTACGGCGAAGCCTCGCCCTTCTCGCCAGTTACCGGCGAAACTTTAGATAGTGTCCCGGTTTTTCTGGAGCTATTTAAAAAGGCGCTGATAGGGGAAAATCCCTTTGAGCTAGAGAAAATCCATAAGACGATGGATAAGCTAACGGTAGGCAACACATCTGCCAAGGCTGGTATAGACATAGCGCTGTACGATATTATAGGCAAGCGCTTAGAAATGCCGGTATATAAGGTGCTGGGCGGGTTTAGTAACAGCTATATGACAGATATGACCGTAGGCATAGGCACGGTAGCAGAAATGACAGCCAGCGCCAAGGCTTATGTGGACGAGGGCTTTAAAATTTTAAAAATAAAGGCCGGCCTTAACCCGGAAGAGGATATTGCGGCGGTAGCGTCTATACGCAAGGCCGTGGGCGACGCGATCAGAATACGCGTGGACGCCAACCAAGGCTGGAACGTAAACACAGCGATACGCGTAATAGATGCCTACGAAGCCTTTAATGTAGAGGCCGTAGAGCAACCCTTGCCATACTGGGATATAGACGGGCTGGCGCATATACGCAATCAGGTAAAAATCAAAATTATGGCGGACGAAAGCCTGCACAACCCTATGGACGCCGTAAAGCTTGTGAAAAAAGAGGCCGTGGATATTTTTAATATAAAGTTAATGAAATCCTCCGGCTTGTATCCGGCTCTGCGTATTAATTCAATAGGTGAAGCGGCGGGAATTCCGTGTATGCTGGGTTGTATGTTAGAAACCCGCCTAAGCATATCAGCCGCCGCCGCATTAGTGGCCGCGCAAAGGAATATTACAGAAGCAGATTTGGACAGTTATCGTCATTATGATGATAGTGTTGTGACTGGTGGCTTTGATGTGAAAGATGGCGTGGTGACTATGTTAGAGAAGCCGGGGCTTGGTGTGGAAATTAATTTTTAGGGATTTTTTGTTGAAAAGGTCAGTTGGTGACTGTGAGTCACCAACTGACCTTTTTTGTGCTTGCTTAGCGAAAATACTATTATGATTGTTGATGCATCTATGATACAATTGCCTAACTCCCTACCTTTCTTCATTATGCCGGACAACTTGCTCTGGCGTAATAGACGTACCAGCCAGCTTATTATACTCTTTCAGAACAAGCGGCAGAAATCTTAAATCATTACAATATACGAATGTAGCAAATTCTGCTATTCGTGGGCCAATACAAGCCGGATGCCAGTCAAACACGGCGTGCAAATTATAGTCGTCATCAACCAAAAAGTTAGAGTAATTAAAATCGGCGTGTAAAAAAACTTCTTTGTCTTTTGAAAGGGTTTTATCGTACTTGAAATAGGGGGTGTAATCTACTCCTGTGGGTAAAGAATCAATTGGTATTGAGTGAAGCTGAAAAAAGAAATTTGCAATTTGTTTTACAATTTTTGACTGCTGTTTCTTTGTAGCCTTATCATATCTTTCAGGGCAATGACCATGACCAAAAAAACGCTCCATAACGGCATAAGTGTCATCTCCGCATTCTATTATTTCATATTTGCGCACAATGCGCACAGGTAGATTTTGTTTTAGCAAAAAAGGGTATAGAAGCCGTTGTTTTTGAAAAGTCCATATGAACCTCTTCTCTTTTGCCCGAAGCAATACCAAATCATCGCCACTTTGAGTTTTGTAGAAAAAGGCTTCGCTATGCGCACCCGCATGTTCCCCTTGGTCTTTTCGTTGAATATATCCGTTTCTTATGGCATTTACTAGTTCGTCTTTTATGTTTTGGTTCACAGCAAAACCTCCTAGAAAGATAAATTACTCCACTTCCTCCACCCGCTTATACTCCAAAATATCACCCGGCTGACAATCCAGCACATCACAAATTGCATCAAGCGTAGAAAAGCGAATGGCGCTTATTTTGCCTGTTTTTATGTTAGATAAATTTACATTGGCAATACCAACTTTTGTTGCAAGTTCGTTTAAGGATATTTTCCTATCTGCCATCATTCTGTCTAGGCGTAATATAATAGCCAAGTTATCCACCCCCTATAATGTTGTGTCGCTTTCCTCTTGCAGACTGCCGCCATACTCAAAAATATAAACCAACACAAGAAGAATAATAGGGAACATGCTCGATATTACATTTGTTGCAAATGCTAAAATAAACTGTGTCCAGGCAAAATACTTAAACCAACGGATAACTACCGCTGAAAATGGGGATTCGCCACTTTTTAAGTACTTGAACATTCTTTCTGCCGTAAATAAAGAAGCGACCACGGTCACAACGCGTAAGGTACTCTCTAGCCCAAATCCCCAGGCGTTCATTTCTCCGCTTGCCCAATAAAAGACGTTTGTGCCGCCAATGGATAAGAAGCTTGGCAAGACGACGGGTACATTATCAATAATAAATACTTCACCATAAAGACCGGCTAGTGACCAGGCGTATGCGAATATTTTCAAAAATCCAACGATTGCGGATAGTATGCTTACAGTCAGGAGGACTATGTGAATTATATTGCTTATGGCGATAATTTTTTCTTTATGACAATTCATTTTATAACCACCTTTGTTTTTATTTTCTGTGCGCCAGATTGAATATAGTATAAGGGGGTTTATAATGAATGTCAAGTAAAATATAACGATAAACGTTAATTTAATTATGTGGCGCATGAAAAAGGTAAAGTGATCGAATAGTCTCCGGAGAAGGGCTGATAATTTTTTTCTACGGCAAATCGCAACTCGCAAGGCGCACGAGCTACGCCCGTGCTGTTGCTCAAACAAGCGATTTACCTACGAAAAAAGTTATCAGCCCTTCTCCTGTAGATTCGATTAGCTTTTAGGAAGGCCACCGCAAGCTTTAAAGACTTGCCTGGCAAGCATTAGTAAGCGAACCAAGCTCGAGGAGAAGGGGATAAACTTTTTTCGCAGTCAAATCACCTGTTTGAGCAACAGCGCGGGCGTAGCTCGTGCGCCTTGCGAGTTGTGATTTGACGGAGAAAAAAATTTATCCCCTTCTCCGGGTTCTGTCTCGCTTAGTAAAATCTGCCATCATATCTCTAAAACATAATGTACTAATCCACTACTGACCGCTTACCCCATCCGCATCAGCAAAAATCCCCATCAATCTCTCTACCGCAACCCCATCCAGCGCTGGCTTATTTATCGACTTCACATTCTCAAGCAAATGCTGGGTATTACCAGTACCCGTCAATATAACATGCATCCCCTGAACATATCTGCAAAACCTATAAGCCGCCTCTGTCATAGACGACGCATAACCCTCATCTACAAGCCAGTTTAAATCTTTAATACCATAAGGCTCTAGTAATTCCTCCAAGCGCTCTGGCCTTGAAAACGCGTTCCTTACCGCAAACATACATAATGTTCCTATATTATGCTTAACATACGCCGGCATTAACTCTTTAGCCGCGCTGGGGTTCAAAATATTATACCCAATCATTACCACATCAAATAAATCCTTAGCCGACATATTAAGCATTTCATGCGTGGTATCTTCGTGGAATAACTCTGTTATGCCTAAAAAACGAATCTTCCCCTTGTCACGCGCCTTTTCCATTTCCGGGTAGTACATTTCCAGTGCTTGCTTATAATTTTTTGCCCGTACCGCGTGCAGATGGTATATATCAATATAATCCGTTTGCAGAGCCTTTAAACTTGCGTCCAGGCTTTCTACAAACTCTTTTGCCGAGCGTAGCTCCCCGTCAAAATCACGCGAATAGGCAAACTTTGTCGATATTACCAGCTTGCTACGGTCAAAACCTTTTATTCCTTCTCCTACAGCCGACTCCGTTTTGTAAGCCTCCGCTGTGTCTATAAAGTCAATATCGTTCTGTAGCGCGGTTTTTACCACGCTTACCGCGTTTGAGTGATCTTTGCCTGTTCCCAGGCCTAGCCTACTAAAACCCCCGCAACCTAAACCGGCTACCGATACCTCTAAATTTGTTCTTCCTAAAATTACTTTATCCATAATAACCCCCTATGCACTAACTGCCGCCGACTGCTTTTTACCACCCTTTGTACCGGCGGGCGCAGAGCTTTCGCCGCCGCTTAACATATACCAGAAAGAACCAGACAGGAATACCGACGAATAAGTTCCGAACAGCAAACCTATCATAATAGGCAAGGCGAAATCTCTAATTGCTGGTACGCCCACTATAAATAAACTCATTACTATCAAGAAAGTAGTGGCCGAAGTCAATACCGAACGACGCAAAGTCTGCGAAACGCTGATGTTTACCAGGCTGGCGTTATCTACGCGCATTCGGCTTCTGTTCTCGCGTAGGCGGTCAAATATAACAATTGTCGCGTTAATCGAATAACCCATTATCGTAAGCAAAACCGCAATAAAGGCGTAGTTGAGCGGAATCCTCAGTATCGCAAACACCGCTATTGTCATAAAGGCGTCATGCAATAGCGTTAAAACCGTGCTGGCGCCCATTCGTGCGTCCTTAAAGCGATAGGTAATATATATCAGCATCAGCAAACAGGCTATTGCAACCGCCCATACAGCCGCACGTTGCATATCTGCGCTAACGGTCGGGCTTACGTCCGCGTAGGTGAAGGCTTCGGAGGTTAGGCCAAAGTGACTACTGATCGCGTTTATTAAGGCGCTACGGGTTTCCCCGTCTATTGAGTGCATTCTAATCATGGCCTGGTTGTCCCCGCCTATGGTCTGCACCTGCGGCGATGGCTGGCCTGTTACTTGATAGACTATGGCCACCATATCAGAATTCTCAAAAGGCCGCCCTACATCTATTTGGAAGGAAGTACCGCCAGAGAATTCTACGTCCATGTTAAATAGGCCGCGCCCTTGCGAAAAGTGGAATAGCATACTTAAAATACCGGCGATTAATATGGCCGCCGAAAATACCAAATAGCGTTTACGCCACTCGATCACCTTAAGCTCTAGCAAAGGCTTGGCATTCTCAGAAGCGCCAAACCATTTAGGATCGCGTAGGCCAACAGCCAACAGCGAGTTCATCATAAGCTTGGTAAGCACCAATGCCGAGAACATTGATACCATAATACCTAAGCCAAGCGTAATAGCAAAGCCCTGTATAGGCCCGGTTCCTTGCCAAAAGAGGGCGCCCGCCGCCATCAGCGTGGTTATATTACAGTCAACCACCGCCGGGAATGCACGTTTAAAGCCCGCGTTGAATGCGGAACGTAAAGTACGGCCGGTGGCAATTTCTTCCCGTATACGCTCGAAGATGATGACATTGGCATCCAGCGCCATACCTATAGATAGAATAATACCCGCCATACCAGGCAAAGTAAGAGTGATTCCGAAAGCGCTAATCAGTACCAACATAAGGAAGGCATAGCTTAAAAGCGCGACACTGGCCGCAAGGCCGGAAATTTTATACACAGCAATTAAACTTAAAATCATCAGTATAATACCGATAATACCGGCGATAATGCTAGTATGCAAAGCGTCCGCGCCTAGCTGTGCGCCCACGCTGTTCATGCTAACTACTGTAAGGCCAAAGGGCAGGGCGCCAGAGTTAATGGCGTTTGCAAGATCGTCGGCTTCTTCGCGGGTAAAACCGCCCATGCCGCCGCCGGTTATTTGGCCGGTACCGCCCATAATAACTGCCTGAACCGTGGGCGAGCTTATTAGATTATCGTCCATAAAAATATGGATAGGACGTCCTAAGTTATCGCGGGTGGCTTGCTCAAATAATCTTGCGCCTTCGCTTGTAAAGTTAAGGCTAACGACTATTTGGCCGGCGCCTGTTTGGCCGGCGTCCACTTGTGTTCTGGCGCTGGCTACGTGTGAGCCGTCCAGAAGCTGATTACCCATATCGTCAACAAAACTTAGCATAGCGGTACGGCCAATTTCTGCCACTGCGCGTTCCGGATCTTCAACGCCCGGAATATTTACACGTATTTGCCGTGTTCCTTCCCGGCCTGTGGTGGCTTCTGTATAGTTTCTTTCGTCCAAACGCCGCCTTAGAAGATTGTTGGCAGAGTTCATATCTTCTATAGAAGGATTTTCAACATCGGCCTCGTACAGAATGGTGACACCACCCCGTAAATCAAGCCCCAGGCTAATATTGCCTACGCCCAAAATATGGTTTGAGCCTATGCCAAAAAATGAAATAAATCCCAAGCCGACAGTAAATACGCATAGTAGCGCAATAATTAATATTCCTTTGTTCTTCATTAAAATAGCCTCCTAAGTTAGTACGTACAGGCAGTATTATATTGGCATATTCGTCCAGCGTCAAGCCAGGGGTATATATCTCCTAAAAACTACAAATACTTTAAAGACGACAAATGTAGGAATAAAAAATATATTTTGACAGAAAATAAGGTCAAAGAAAAATAACGTATTAGGAGGAACCATTGTGAAAGCAACGGGAATAGTTAGAAGAATAGACGATCTGGGAAGGGTCGTAATACCAAAGGAGATTAGGCGTACATTACGCATACGCGAAGGCGATCCCCTAGAAATTTTTACAGATCGCGAAGGCGAAATCATACTAAAGAAGTATTCTCCAATAGGAGAGCTTGGCACCTTTGCCAAAGAGTACGCCGAAAGCTTATCGCAGTCATCGGGTCACATCACATGTATAGTTGACAAAGATCAGATAATAGCTGTATCTGGCGGTGCAAAAAAAGATTTTTTAGAGAAGCACATATCGGCAGATTTAGAGCGCACAATCAATCAAAGGAACCCAGTTTCCGCAGCCAGAAGCGACCCAGCCTTTGTGCCGATTTTAGAAGAAGATAATCCGGAAACTTATAACAATCAATACATTGCCCCAATTATTGCCGAAGGTGATGTATTAGGCGCGATAGTGTTCCTTTCCCCAGATAAGAAGATGGGCGAGGTTGAAGATAAATTGGCTCTGACAGCCGCTGGATTTTTAGGTAGGCAGATGGAGCAGTAAGTTTTAGTGTAGGGCTCTGTAACACAAGAAAATGTGTTCAGAGCCTTTCATTTTTGGCCAGCTACGATATTAGTTTTTAGGCTTCGGGATTAAGGGCTCGTTCTATCGCTTCAATTGCCCTCATCATTTTTTATGCACAACATATTGAATAGTGGTAAAATAAATTTAAAGGAACTGAAAGACAGCTATAAAACAGGAGGGGGGTAATCAAAATGAACATTGCTATATGTGATGATGTTGGTAGCTACAACACTCATCTCCATAAACTATTAGAGAACTACATGGAGCGTAAGCAGATAGGCGATTATAAAATAACAGAGTACAATTCGGGAGTGGCGTTGTCTGATGAATATAGCCTTAGTGCATTTGATTTTATTTTTTTAGATATAGATATGCCCCAATTATCCGGCTCTGAAACAGCAAAAAGAATAAGGGAACTCGATTTAAAGGTTGATATTATTTTCGTAACCAATATGCGTGACCAGTCGCTTATGGGCTACAATTATAATGCTAAAGGTTTTTTGTACAAGGATGTAATTCAAGAAGATATAGACAGTTTAATGGATAGGCTAATTGAAGAATTTAACCGTAAAGAAGGTATGGGATATTACAATGTAAAGCTAAGGTTTGATGGTGGTAACGCACGCTTACCTTTAGCCGATGTACTCTATTTTGAAAGCAGGGACAAAAATATCCTTGCAACTACGGAGACAGATTCCTTTGAATTTCGTGGTCAATTAAAAAGTATTACAGATGAACTTGAAAAAAGAGGATTTATCCGTACCCACCTTTCATATTTGGTAAACATAAATCGCATTTTTACGGATTATGGAAGTTACTTGTTACTAGATACAAATGAAAAATTGCCGATAAGTGAAAAATACAGGGCAAGTGTTACCGAGGCTCTTAAAAAGAAGGGTTGGTAAGCTGTGGACGATATGGTGTGGGTAATTGCAGAAGTTGTTTTTGCAGGGGTACATACTGCGCTTATATACTTGTTTATCAAGGCTTTTTTAAAAAACAAGAGCGACATACATATTGCATGGAAAATAATTGTTTTTATTGCAGTTGTTATATTCAAGTTTTCTCTTAATTTTTATCACATTGAAAACATACTTGTTATTACATCTGTTTCGACCATATCTGCCTTTACTATTGGTAAAATTTGCTTTAAGTCAAATATTTTTCGGGTTGCTATAGTAACGGCTGTTTCATTTGCTATAGGTGGGATATTAGAATTATTAGCTGTGGCTATGATTACAGGTTTTCACGAAGTTCCTATTACGAGCGTTATGCAACTTAACATTTATAGGATGCAAGGGAGAATACTAACGCACTTGTTTTTTATTTTGGTAATTATTTTGATAGGCAAATTTAGGATTGGGGCTATGGGCAGCATGGCAATAAAAACTATGTTTGCACTGTGTATACCTCCAATAGCCTCCATTTTAATTGTCCAACAATTTGCATCACATATTATGGCTACCACGGATATACCCACTACAAATGAAGTAATTACCATGCTTAGTATAATGGTTGTGAATGTGTTAATATTTATTTTAATAGAGAGTGTAATCCACCACAGCGAAAAAAACAGAGCATTGTTTCAAATTAATACACAAAACGAGGCACATCAAAAACATATCCAACTGCTTGTAGATAGCTATGAGCAAATCCGAACCATGTCACATGACTTCAAACAACAAACAACTTTATTATATACTTTGTGTA
>Ga0209755_10005972_pt1 | contig 13642 bp, 12 predicted proteins | sample TergutCo191P1_FD_187301 | JGI IMG/M metagenome (GOLD analysis project Ga0209755, IMG submission 187301) | Cornitermes sp. P1 segment gut microbial communities from Petit-Saut dam, French Guiana - Co191P1 (SPAdes) (version 2) | ecosystem: Host-associated > Arthropoda: Insects > Digestive system... | reverse complement strand
CGCTTCCCAAGACTGTTTATTCAGAACAGGAAATTACCGAAGCGCTCCAGCTGGTTGGTAAATTTAACCTTGACGACCGGCGAAACTGCGGAAGCTGCGGTTATGATACCTGCCGGGAATTAGCCGTCGCTCTCTTAAACGGCTGGGCGGAAAAATCAATGTGCGCTTCGTATATGCGAAAGCTTGCAAATCAAACAGCCAACGGTATTATGAAATCAACTCCGTCGGGAGCTGTCATTGTAAACAAGGAACTCCTGATTATCGATTGCAATGAGCCTTTTGCCAGAATTATGGGAGAGGAGACAGAGAAATTATATGCCGACAAGCCGGGGCTGGAAGGAGCGGATTTAACCAAAATCGCGCCTTTTGCGTCTCATTTTAAATCTGTTGTTGAACCTAACGGTCCCGATCAGGTACACTGCGATGTCAGGGAAGGAAAGAAAATATACCATATAAAAGTATTTGCTATAGAAAAAGGCGAGACTGTGGCAGGCATAGTGGATGACATCACAGAACCAAGAGTGCGCATTGATAAAACTGTTGAACGCGCGCAGGAGGTTATCAAAAAGAACGCCGCTGTTACTCAGCAAATCGCCTTCCTGTTAGGTGAAAACGCGGCGGAATCGGAAGCTATCTTAAACTCCATCATCGAATCATACACTGCGGAAAAGGAAGAGCAAGATGCCTGAAACATCGGTTTTTGCCGGTAATTCCGCAGGCGCATCAAGCGAAGCAGCACGGGGCAGTTTAGCCGGAAACGCCGCCAACTTAATGATCAAAGATACCTTCATTGAGGTTGAGTATTCTCAAGTTTGCAAATACAAACAGAACTCGCCGGGGGATATGTTCATCACGCAGAAAAATCCAAGCGACGGCAGGGTGATTACCGCCCTTTCCGACGGACTTGGTTCGGGGATAAAAGCCGGAGTTCTCGCCTGTCTAACAGCGACAATGGCGGTCAAATTTATTTCTTTTAATATTCCCATAAAACGCGCGTCAGAAATTATAATGAACACCCTGCCTGTTTGCAGCGAACGCGGAATCAGTTACGCGACATTCACTTTGATTGATATTTCTCAGGACGCGACAGTTAAAGTTTTGGAGTACGACAACCCGCCCTGCATACTTATCCGGCAAAAGACAGTTGTGGATTTGGAAAAAGAAAAAAACGCTTTTCACAGGCAGGATAAGACAACAGGACCGAAAAACGACACAGCGGTTTTTTACTCACACTTTACCGCCCAACACGGCGACCGGCTGATTTATTTTTCCGACGGCGTAAGCCAGGCGGGCATGGGTACAAAAGTAAATCCCTTCGGCTGGACAGCAAAAAAAGCGCATAACTTCGCACTTGAACAGGTGATGCGAAACCCGGAAATAAGCGCGAGAGATCTTTCCCACTCGATTGTCCAGCAGGCTTCGTTATTCGACATCGGAAAACCAAAAGACGATATTTCCTGCGGCGTTGTGTATTTCCGAAAACCCAGAGACATGATGGTTCTTACAGGACCTCCAATGCACCGCGAAAGCGTTTCTGAGATGGCAGGTATATTCGCGTCCTTTGCCGGAAAAAAAATATTATCGGGTGGAACCACCGCCAACATCATAAGCGAACAGCTTGGAAAAGAAATTAAAGTCAACATGAAAAGCTACGACAAAAACATTCCGCCGTGGTCGGACATGGAAGGCGCGGATTTGGTCACAGAAGGCATTATCACTTTAGGCGCTGTATCTGGAATGCTGGAAAATCACGGAGAGATCGATACCTACGCCTTAAAACAAAACGCCGCAACCCGCATGGTAAATTTATTTATGGAAAGCGACCGGATTACTTTTATCGTAGGCACCGCAATCAACGAAGCCCATCAAGACCCCAACATGCCTGTGGAACTTGATATTCGGCGAAATGTGGTAAAACGTATAGCGGCATTGCTCAAAGATAAATTCCGCAAGGAAATTATTATTAAATATTTTTAAGAATCGACGCTTAGGTTTGATATTCCAATTTAGAATATCAAGTTTTTAAATATTGGTCTTTTTGGGTTTTCTGTACCCCCCAATGTTTTTCTAAAATATATTTCCCATTATTAATCTTTTTCTTCATCTAATAATTCCACATCCGCCAATTCTTTTAATTCTCGGAGTTTTTCAACGAGCAGATTTTTATTTGGAAGGTGTAGTTGATAATCGGCTACGAGCGCAGGGGATAGGCTTCTGCTTAATGCGTACTCTACTACCATGTCGTCTTTGCCTGCGCATAGAATTAAACCTACACTTGGGTTTTCGTTTGGTTTGCGGACATCACGATCAAGGGCTTCAAGATAAAATTCTAACTGTCCTATGTGTTCAGGTTGAAACTCTGTTACTTTTAATTCTATAGCGACAAGGCATGATAAAGAGCGATTAAAAAACAATAAGTCGATAAAAAAGTCTCTGTTGCCAACTTGTACACGATATTCATCACCGACAAATGTAAAGTCTTTGCCGAATTCAAGTATGAAGTTACGGATATTTGCTACTATGGATTTTCGCAGTTCTTTTTCTTTGTGGGTTTCGGGTATATCTAAAAATTCCAATATGTAACTGTCCCTAAGTGCTGTAAGCCCTGCGTTTTTGGCTATGAATAATTGATTTTTTATATCGGAAATCATTGTGCGTTCAAATAGCATACTGTCTATTTGGCGGTTTAGTTCACGTTTGGAATAATTGTTTTTAGTGCATAAGAGAAGGTAAAATTCCCTTGCTTCATCGGCTTTTGTCCGACCCATGATAATAAGGTTATGCGTCCAGCTAATTTCTCGCACCAGTGGTGCGAGTTTTTCATTGTCTCTATAGGTTTCATAAAACTGTTTCATTCGCCATATATTTGAAGCTGAAAAGCCTTTAATATCGGGGCGTTCTGACTGTATAAAATCGGCGAATTCGGCAACTATGGATTTACCCCAACCAGAATTTTTAACTTTTTCACTGATGTATTCGCCGATTTTCCAATACATAGAAATTAACTCATGGTTTACAGCTCTAAAGGCATTTTCACGAGATTGTTCTATAATGGCTATTATTTCAGAAAATTCGGTTTGATTTTTAGGTTTTATGTCTTTGCCCATTTTTGAAGTATACCAGAAGGGTATTGATTTAAGAAGCTCTCTACTTCTTTAAGTCTCTTTCTTTGAGGGCGTTGTCATTATTGCAATCAACGAAGCCCATCAAGACCCCAACATGCCTGTGGAACTTGATATTCGGCGAAATGTGGTAAAACGTATAGCGTCATTGCTAAAAGATAAATTCCGCAAGGAAATTATTATTAAATATTTTTAGAATTTATTATTCTTCAACTGCAGCAGAAGGAAAAGTATATCAAGTAGAATACTGTTTTCTACTTGCTCTCTCTTTTTCTTCATGTTATATTTATTATATGAGTATAATCCAGACTGTAGAAGTTCCTGTCAACCATCGGCTGACAATAGATGTGCCCAGTGAAATTCCGGCAGGTCCGGTTATTCTTACATTTACTCCCTACGGCAAGAATAAAGGTGAATTTGAAGATTTACTTTCTGCTTCCAATAGCACGTTGGATTTCTGGGATAATGAAGACGATGAGGTTTGGAACAATGTTTGATCAGGGCGAAATCCTGTTAATTCCTGTTCCATTTTCAGATTTATCTTCTGTTAAAAAAAGACCTGTGCTGGTGTTATCTAATTACAGATATAATTTGTCCAGCACAGATATTATTGTAATTGCAATTACATCTAATCTTGCACAAAATGGTATAGAAATTTCAAATAATAGTTTAATTGACGGTTTTTTACCAAAGAAGTCTATTATCAAAGTCGATAAAGTGTATACATTGGAAGCCGGTATAGTCATAAAAAAAATCGGTAAAATCAACAATGATGTTTTGTTAAAAGTATATAATGAATTTTTAAAATTGATTTCTCCATAGGGAATATATTTCAATGAATATCACTTGTATTTTCTACCATAAAAAATAGTATTGTGATAACGCGCTGCCGCGTCAAAAACAGGTTCATTTGACAATTTCTTTTTCATGTTTTTTCTCCTCTTGTTCCAGTTTAGTTTCATCAAACTTATTAAAATCTTTCCCTACATAGTATGTAATATCATCTCCTTCAAATGGTTCCCGCGCGTTGCCATTAAATATCCATTTTTTTCTGCTGTTTTTTCTTTTATGGTTATAAAACATGAACAGCCAGTTAAAGTTATCTGCATAAGACGGCAAGCAATTATTCTCCCTGATTAATATTCTGACATTTCTGGTTTCCATATAATAAGCAATGGGAAAAGAGAAGAAACGCCAAAATGTTTCTTTATTAACTTCATGCTGATTGGAAAGGGAGCCTAACATCTCAAAGAAATAATGAACATCCCTGAAATTATCATAAGCAGGGGAATAATAAACGCTATTAAATGTAGAAAAATTATTTTTAAGCTTACATTCATTCAGATATTTTTCAAGCTCTTTGCTTTCATTTAAACCATTATTAAGCATTTTCATGGTTTTTTTATATTTAGGGAAAAGATTGATTATGCAAGTGATTGTTTTTGCAGTTATACTATCATTCTTTTCGTTTCCGTAAATCCATTTTTTCATCCTGATGGCAAAGGCAGCCAATGCCACAGCGAATACTCCGGTAAATAAAACACCGATTATATTAACAATTAAATTTATTTTTTCCATAGAATCCTCCAAATTAAAATGCGCCGGATCGTTAAACAACAATCCGGCGTTTATAATATTTATTACCTCATTCCCAAATAGCAGGTTCTCCATCAACCCACCGCCAATGCGTATCCACTGACCCCGGATCTGTTTCGGAGTAGTAGTAGCGGGCAGCGTTTATTAGATTATCATTATAAGAAGAATGAATTGTTATCTCATTCCAAGCTGTTTCATCTTCTCCACCGTAATATACTGTGTTCAAGCTGTTACAACTTCTGAAAGTAAAATAGCTGATATATGTCACACTGTAGGGTATCGTTATGCTCCTTAATCCGATGCAAACTTCGAATGCACCTGGCCCAATTGTGGTCACATTGTCAGGTAAGGTTATACTCGTCAATCCGCTACAATTGTAAAACGCTTGCATGCCGATACTGGTCACGTTGGGAGGTATAGTTATACTCGTCAAATCGCTGCAATTGTAAAACGCAGCAATGCCGATACTGGTCACGCTGTCAGGTAAGGTTATGTTCATCAATTTGCTGCATTCGTAGAACGCGTAATCACCTATACTGATCACACCTGATGGTATAACACTGTTATTAGTGCCAAGTATTAGTCTATTATTTGAATTCTGTATAAGGCAATTTCCTTCACTTCGATAATTCTTATTACTGCTTTCTACAGTTATGCTCGTCAATCCGCTGCAACCTCTGAATGCATATTGACCGATACTTGTCACACTGGTTGGTATGGTTATACTCGTTAATCCGCTGCAACTGTAAAAAGCATATTGACTGATAACTGTCACGCCGGTTGGTATGGTTATACTCGTTAATTCGCTGCAACCGTAAAATGCATGTTGTTCTATTCTATCAACACCTGATGGTATAACACTGTTATTAGTGCCAAGTATTAGTCTATTATCTGAATTCCGTATGAGGCAATTTCCTTCACTTCGGTATGTTATATTACTACTTTCTACAGTGATGCTAGACAAGCCACCGCTATAGGAGAACGCATCACTGCTGATACTGGTCACGCCGTTGCCTATGGTAACACTGGTCAAGGCTTCGCAAGAAGAAAAAGCAGATTGCTCGATACTGGTTACGCTATTGGGTATGGTTATACTCGTCAATCCGCTGCAATCACTGAACACACATTGCTCGATACTTTTCACGCTGGAGGGGATTTCTATACTCGCTCCGCTGCCGACTTCGCCAATGCTCGTCAATCCGCTACAATTCTGGAACGCATATTGCCCGATACTGGTCACGCTGTTGGGTATAGTTATGCTCGTCAATTCGCTACAATTCTGGAACGCAGCTATGCCGATACTGTTAGTGCTTGTAATAATAACAGTTTTTAACGATGCCGGAATTGACCAATTTTGGTAGTATTCAGATGTCGCGCCAAATATATAACCAAAAAAAGTGTTTGTAGTGCCATCTAACGTTTTGCCGACAAAAGGTATCGTAATTTTAGTCAGGTTGTTGCAGCCCTGGAACACTCCACTGTCGATGCTGGTTACGCTATTTGGTATGGTGATTTCTATTAATTCGGTATAATTCTGGAATGAGCTACCGACTATTGTTGTTACTGGCAGTCCGTTATAAGCAGAGGGAATTACTACAACAGCGTCTGTAACATTTCCTTTAGAAACAGAATATGCAGTATCATCATCTATAAGCGTATATTCAAGACCAATAGTTGTTCCTGTAGGAATAAAATCTTCTTCAGTAAAAGCAACGCTGTATGACGAAGACAGCAGCGAATAAATATGCACCGCCTTGCTTGAACCGGCATAGTATCCGTCTTTTTCTAAAGTAACAGTAAACAGATAAAAACCTGAATCCACATCGAGCGTTTGCAAATAAACGTAATCTCCATTATCTGCGATACTATTTTCAGGAATCAAAGATACGTTTTCAAGACCGGGCAATTTTTCCAGAGTGATTGTTATGTCAGCGTCGGAAGGATATTGCACTGTGTAAGAAAAAGTTCCTGTCCCGCTGCCGGTATTATTTTCGGTAAGAACGACCACTACCGGATTGTTGGCAGCAGCGCTTACCGCAAACATATCAGAGACGCCGATAGCCGCTAAATTGGCAGGGTCAATTCCGTCGACATACGCTTTTACTTCAACGGTCCAATTGCCGGTTTGTAATGTAAAAAAACCTTGCGTATCGGGTTCTAAAATTTGCTGACTATTATTCCCATCACGCCAAAATGTATACACATAGTTGTCAAATATTTTAACCGGGAAAACCGTGCGGGATTGTCCGCCTGTAACATTGATATTCACCTTTCCAAAACCTGGTTCAAGCGCGCTGGATTTGGTATTAGTATCAAGTGCATCTTCACAGCCTGTAATAAATAAAAAAGAACAGAGAATAAAGAGAAAAATTCCAAACTCCCTTACCTTTAATTTTTTATTTATTATTAATTTTTCTTTTTTCATTTTTCTACTCCTTACTCTACCGTTATGGCAAATTCTGCGCTGTAATACCTGCCGCCTTTTTCAACAATCAAAGTGACATTATGTTTTGCGGCTGCCCAACCGGAGAAATCATACGAAGCTGTCGTTAGCCCCGTATCAACTCCATTTAGTTTCCATTGAATAATTGTGTATCCTTCTTCCTGCGCGGTAATTGTTAAAACTTCTCCCTTAGATACGGTGACTGCTCCGCCATTGGTGGCTGCAAGTACATCGTTTTCATTCACCCAGTAATATATTGAATCTATTAATCCTGTATCGGTTTGATTTACCGCTGCCGTTGCGTTACTGGTAATACTGCCGCTTTGGTTTGCGTAATTAACTCGCGCTTTGAGCGCCGCATTCAAGTCGGCGGAAACAACATCATAAGTATTGCCGTTTGCGTTATCGATTATCTCATCATTGCGCAGCCATTGCCATATTGCCGCTCCGCTTCCGTTGCCGGAGTAATTGGCTGTAAGAGTATCGCCTACTTTCGGAGTTGTGTTGTCTATGGTTACTGTTCCGGTTAGCGTTGGAAGATTAGATGCGGTTACTGCCGAGGTTGCATTACTGGTAATACTGCCGCTTTGGTTTACGTAATTAACTCGCGCTTTGAGCGTTGCGTTCAGGTCAGTATCAGTAACCTCATAATTATGGTGTGTTGCTCCGGAAATGATTGTATCATTGCGCAGCCATTGCCATGTTGCAATCCCAGTTCCATTACCGCCTGAATATGCTGCGATAAGAGTATCGCCTACTTTCGGAGCTGTGTTATTAATAGTTACTGTTCCGGTAAGGGTTGGAAGGTTAGATGCGGTTACTACAGCGGTTGCATTACTGGTAACACTGCCGCTCTGGTTTTCATAGCTTACACGCGCTTTAAGAGTTGTGCCTAAGTCGGTATCAGTAACTTCATAATTATTGTGTGTCTCGCCTGGAATGACTGTACCATTGCGCAGCCATTGCCATGATGCCGCTCCAGTTCCGTTGCCGCCCGAATATGCGGCAACAATGGTATCGCCCACTTTCGGAGATGTGTTATTTATGGTTACTGTTCCGGTGAGGATATCAACCTGGGTATTACCATTTTCGCCGGTTGTCGGCGCTGAACACGAGACAAGAGAAAACCCGATGATCGCAATCATGACTGCGATAATACAAGGTATCCGCGATAATTTTTGTGTGCTTTTCATTATTACTCTCCTTTAATAGCACCCATCTTGTAATTTCCGTTCTTTGTACGGAAATTCTATGTCTATAAATTCCTTAGGATATACCCCGCTACGCAGGATATTTACAAATCACATCTGTAAACTCAAACCGTAAATCCCCCAGCAAAGCGGAAAATTTAAACCACCGTTTAATGTTTACAATTTGAGTAATGAAAAATATGGAGGAAAGGTATGGTATACGGTTACATCAGGGTCAGCACAGACAGGCAAACAGTTGATAATCAGCGGTTTTAGATAGAACGTTTTTGTTTACGCAACAATTTAGCTATAGATCGATGGATCGAGGAAACAATTAGCGGTATTGAAATCCCTGAAAAACGTTTATTGGGAACTTTGCTTTGTGAGGTAAAAACAGGCGATTTAATCATCTGTTCTGAATTGTCAAGACTAGGAAGAAATATGCTAATGATTATGTCGATTTTGAATAATTTAATGTTAAACGGCGTAAAAATATGGACAATTAAGGATAATTACCGCCTTGGAGATGATATTCAGGCGAAAATTCTAGCTTTTGCCTTCGGATTATCTGCGGAAATTGAGCGTAATCTCATTTCACAAAGGACGAAAGAAGCTCTGGCTCGCAGAAAATCTGAAGGTTTTACGCTTGGCAGACCTTTCGGCAGCAAGTCCAAACGGCTCAAATTGTCAGGACATGAGGTTGAAATACAGGCTTTATTGGACGCAAAAGTTTCAAAAAGCGACATTGCACGAAGGTTCGGCGTAAGCCGCCCAACCCTCATTTCGTTTATACAAAATATTGTTTACAACCTAAAACTGGGTATTATAGCTTGAAATTTAGTTCCGAAAAATAGTATAATCATTGCGAGTAACTGTAAACATTAAACGGTGGTTTAATTTTTCCAGTTTTTTGATTGGTTATATTTCGTTACAACGATTAGAAATTAAACATTCAGTTTAGAGAAGCTGGTACACATGTAGCTTCTGTTGCGGCGGCAATACAACATCAGGTTGTTTTTCGCTTCAGGGGTTTCATACTTTAAATTTTAACTAGTTTTTTACACCTTTTTATGTTATACTTTTTTCAATGATGCCTGAAATTATCTTTGTACCTTCAGTTTTTAAGCATGGAGTTACTAAAGATTAATAATTACAATAATATGACTGATGAAGAATATGACGCTCTTGATGAAGAGTTAACCCGTAATTCGCCAAGAATAATTACTAATGGCAGCGATTGGCTTAGCCAGCGCGAAATCATAATTTCGGGATTAAAAAACATGACTGTTCAATATCTGCTGACTAAAGCAAAAGCTGACAACAAAAGTCCTGTCCAGATCATTGATGAATTGGTCAGTGAAAAAGTTGCCGCCGCTGCTATATAGATTACCGCTCATCTTCTTCTCTTTGTAAGTAAAACCTAACACCAAATTGAATTTTTTTATAAATGTAAAAAACATTACCTATTAACATTTATTAAAAAGTGGTATATTAAGAACAAAGGGTGAAACATGAAGAAACACAAAGTGACAATATGTACAGGCACTGCCTGTTTCGTGATGGGCGGATCGGAACTGCTGCTTTTGGAAGAAGAGCTTCCCGATGATCTTAAAGCAGTTACAGAAATTGAAGGATCTCCCTGCAGCGGTATCTGCAACCGCAGCGAATACTCAGGCGTACAGGCTGACCACGCGCCCTTCGCGCAGGTTGACGGAAAAATAATTGAACAGGCAAGCGTCCAAAAAATCATTGACTGTCTTAGAACGCTGGAGGCTTGATCATGCTTAATATGAACAACAATGCCCACAGGCTCAAACGTGAAATACTGGTACACCTTACCAAGATCCAGCTTGAAGGTAAACTTGACGAAGAAGTTGATAGCATACCAAAAGAACTTGCTCCGCTTGGGAGTACATCAATCCGCTGTTGTATCTATCATGACAGGGAAATAATCCGTCAGCGTGTAATCGCACGTCTTGGATGGAGCTTAGAAGATTACGATGATAATAAAAGAATTTCTGAATACGCGAAAGAAGCTCTTGCGCGCGAGAAGCCTATATGGCCAATTCACACAGTAATTGACGAAGCCTGCAATGCCTGCGTGAGATCGCACTTTATGGTAACCAACGCCTGTCAGGCTTGCCTTGCCCGTCCTTGCCTTACCAACTGCGGCAAGAAAGCGATTGAAATTAAAGACGGTCGATCATGGATTGACGGCAGCAAATGCGTAAGCTGCGGTTTATGTCTGCAAAATTGTCCTTATAAAGCGATCATCAAAATTCCTGTTCCCTGCGAAGAAGCTTGCCCTGTGGGAGCTATTACCAAAAACGATAGCGGTAAAGAACGCATTGATTACCATAAATGTATTAGCTGCGGCAACTGTATGAGGGAATGTCCTTTCGGCGCGTTGGTAGACAAGAGCCAGCTCGTTGACGTTGTAAAGCACATTATGGCAGGTAAAAAAGTTGTCGCCATGTACGCTCCTGCCGCCGCCGCTCAATTTCGCGTTGAAAGCGGTCAGCTCGAAGGCGCACTCTTAGCCTGTGGTTTTTCAGGCGTTGTAGAAGTTGCGCTTGGCGCGGACATTACCGCTGACAGGGAAGCTGAAGAATTCGAAGAGCGCGCAAAACAGAGCGATAAAATGATGACTACTTCCTGCTGCCCCGCCTATGTAAGAGCAGTGCGCCTGCATGTGCCGCAGCTTGCGGATTGTATTTCCACCACCCATACCCCAATGCACTACGCCGCTGAAATCGCGAAAAAAGAATATCCTGATTGCATTACAGTTTTTATCGGACCGTGTCTTGCCAAACGGCAGGAGGGCATGGACGATGATCTTGTTGATTACGTCATTACTATAGAAGAGATCGGCTCTCTTTTCGTAGCTAAAAATATCGATGTGGCAAAAGCAGAATCGGCTCCGGGAAAGAAGCTGCCCACCTCAAGCGGAAGGAACTTCGCCAAATCTGGCGGCGTTGCGCAGGCGGTAAAAGCGCGGCTTAAAGATCCTTCAATCTTAAAAGAAGCAATCATTGACGGTCTTGATAAAGCGGGTATGAAACGCCTCGCCGAGCTTGGTAAAATAAACACCGGAGAACTGCCGCACACCGCAGACACGCCAAATCTTGTAGAGGTAATGTCCTGTCAGGGCGGCTGTATCTCAGGACCGTTGGTGGTTACCAATCCTAAAGTCGCTCTTATGCAGCTGGGGAAGTATGCACAAGCCGCGCTTGAGCAGCGTATATAATCCTATTCCTTAAGCTCACCGCCCGAAGGGAGGCATGCGGAAAAAGGCGCTTAGTGTCCTTTAGTTACTAAAAATCTACCACTATTTTTATATTTTTTTACGCAGCGTTTTTTTGTTGAATTTTAATTTGTTCATATAAATATTCAGGCGCAAAATCTACTCCATTATCCCAACATATTGTATCTAAATCTGTTTTTACCGTTTTAAATAATTCCAAATTTATTAGTTCCCTAATATTTTCACGATGGTCATTTTTTAATTTATTATAAAAATCTATAATCCCATTTAAACCGTCATTAAATTCAATAAAGACTTTATAATCCTCTTTTAATTCTGCTTTAACAACCCAAACCATATTACTCCTCCTTACTAATTGATATTAAAGCTCTATATTCATCATACTTTACGTGGAAATGAGGCGGATTATGATCATCAAAGTACATCAATATTGATATACCCAAAAAACGGCTTAATTCAGGCATATTTAAATATTAATATACATAAAATTTTTTATCAATATTTAAAATAATGAAAATTAATGATTTTAATATATTAATACAATTTTGCCTAACTTATTACTAAGAAAAACGAAGCTGTTTATAACCTCTGTACCTTGTCTTTAAATTCTCTTACCTTATTCACCGTCTTGAATATTATTTCGCGCATACCGGATAAAACAGGCATTAAAAACCGGCGGACACTGGAAAAATTTAGAGGCTTGTACTTTATACAAGCCTCTAAAAGATTTTAGTATTTCGTCACTGTCTTACAACGAAGTTTCCGGTAAGTTTATTCAACCTTAAACCTGTTTACTTCCTTGATCAATTTAGCTATAGCGTCCCTGTTCTTGGTGCTGATTTCGTTAACTTGCGTTACGGCGATGTTGATCTGATCCGCGCCTGTCGCCATTTCGCCCATACCGGAAGATATCTCCTGTGTCACTTTTTCAAGGTTCAGGCTTTCCCTAATAACTTCCTGTGAGCCGTCAAGCATTTCTGACGAGCCGGATCTTACCTGGTTTGTAATCTTGTTTACATTGCCTATTCCTTCCAGAATCTGCTTGGAGCCTTCCCCTTGTTCTTCCATGGCATGCAGTATATTGTCTTCCTGCTGCGCTACAGTTCTTACGTTTGTATCAATCGCTTCGAATTTGTTAAGCACGTTTTCTGTGGAATTGGAGATCTTGTCGATAGACTCTTTTATCTTTTTAAGCACTGTGCTGATCGTTTTGGATTGTTCGCTGGAACTTTCCGCGAGCTTCCTGATCTCATCGGCGACAACGGCAAAGCCCTTGCCCGATTCACCGGCATGAGCCGCTTCGATAGCAGCGTTCATCGAAAGCAGGTTCGTCTGACTGGAGATGTTCTGCATGACGGAGTTAATTTCCAATAGACCTTCGGACTCTCTTGATATTTCCTGAATGTCAGAAGCGACTTCCTGCAATCCGCTGCGCCCGTCTTCAGACGCGTTTGTCAGGTTCTTCACGTTGGAGCTGTTCTTTTCCAGTGTGCTGGTGACGGACGCTATGTTGGCTACCATTTCTTCGATAGCGGCTGATGCCTTCGATACGTGAGTATTCTGCTCCTCAACATTTGTATTTAATTTCTTGATGTTAATTGTAACTTGTTCCATTGTCGCGTTCGTTTCGGTTACGCTTGCGCTCTGGTTTATAACCCTGCCCTTGATGCTCTGGATGTTCGCGGTTATCTCGTTCACAGCCGCCGCCGTTTCATTCATGTTACTTGCCAGTTCGTTTCCGATACCGGATAATATTTCGGCTTCTTTTTTGATTATTAAAATTAGCTTCTTTATCTTTTCTATTGTCTGGTTGAAGTAACGGGAAAGCTCCGTAATTTCGTCTTTTCCCTTTTCCGCGATCTTAACTGTAAGGTCGCCTTCGCCCTGCGCTATATCCTTTAATGTCTCGGCTACCTTTACAACCGGCATCATTGTGAAATGAAGGACAAAGTATATTATAATCGCCACCGCTATTGCGATTATAACTGCGATAATGATGGTCAGCTTTGTCATATCGTTTACTTCG
>Ga0209755_10005970_pt1 | contig 13645 bp, 5 predicted proteins | sample TergutCo191P1_FD_187301 | JGI IMG/M metagenome (GOLD analysis project Ga0209755, IMG submission 187301) | Cornitermes sp. P1 segment gut microbial communities from Petit-Saut dam, French Guiana - Co191P1 (SPAdes) (version 2) | ecosystem: Host-associated > Arthropoda: Insects > Digestive system >... | reverse complement strand
TCAAATCCCGGTAGGAGAAAGGTTTTCCGCACCCATCCAGACCAGCCCTGGGGCCCACTCAGCATACTGTACAATGGGTACCGGGTCTATTTCCAAGGGGTAAAGCAGCCGAGGTGTAACACTGAAAACCCATTTCCAACTAGCACTAAGGTTAAAGAATGAGAAGACTACTTCCCCTCTAAGCCATCATGGCCTGTTCTAGAGTGAACGTCACCTTTTACCTCTTTAAAAATATGATTATCACTGGCTTACCTGCATTGAACCAAGTGGTTTAATATCATGTTCTTCTTCATCACTGTCATCAAACTGCACATGTCCCTGAGTGAGATAGTGTGTGCTGAATGCTACATGCTCTGTGAAAGCATTGATCCATTTCTGAAAATCAAAAAACAGCATAATGTGCTTGCATGGGCTCGTAATTACCAGTGCATCTGCTATTTCATCTGAAATTTAGTACCCTTTGATTTAATATGGTTTGCATAATTAAAAGTGGATGGAGTGAGCCATATGGCATTAATGGGGCAGAAAAGCAAACACATAATTAGAATTTTTTGAGTAGAAAACCTCAATGAAAGATACCACTTCAGAGACCTAGAGACATTGGATATCAGAGCATTTCATACACAACTAAACAGTGCAGTTCAATAATCTGAAATTAAACACTTGTTAAATGTAAATGTTACTGTGGTTAAAATTATAATTGGTATAGTATTTTCTAAACAACCCTTCAAGAAACTCTGTGGAAGATTGTTATGCAGTATAACATTCAAACATAGTCATACTTTATGGACATAAACCGCAAGTGACATTTCAGTACAGATCTGCCAATCACACATTCTTTTTGAACAGGAGTGCTTACTCAGTAAAATCACTGCATACAAGTCAGACAACAGGTGACTGACTCAAGAGGACAGGGTGGGTATAACTACAATGTACAGCTTTCTAAAGATCTATAAAGTGGAAATGAAATTTGACGTTAGGTGTAAGTTTACTGTACTACTTGTGATCAGCACTGATGCAACTGGGCATTATGTGTTCATGGTACAGGGATGAACATGAAGGATCACCATTATACAGACATTCTGCATCATGTAAAGGACATGTATGGTAAAAACAGTGAGAGAAATGGTGCATTTGGAGATTAATTTCTTTTCCATAACACAACATTTTTGCCCATTTTACTTTGTGTACGCGTATGCATAAATTTCATTATTGTCCACCACAACCCCTTCTCTAGATCTAGCCATGTATCTTTGATTCAGATTCCAGAATGTAGGAATATGTCAGTACGCATGGAAAAATTGAAAATTACACACATGGAACCTTCCATCTTCTGGGATGTGATACCGTGCAGTTTGACACCCATCCACCGGACTGAACAGTGTCACAACCTAGAAGTCGGTGATCTTTGTAGTCACCACTGTTAGAACCTCAAACAGTCATGGAGTTAAAAACATATGGCTTCGAAATATGCTTCAAACAATTACAGAATAAAAGGGTGGATGTACGCTATCAGGTCACAGAGAACAGCTCAACACTGCCATGAAATACATTAGCACAAAGAGAAAATTTCCAAACATGTCATATGGTTTACAGCACATCATTATTTATATAATATTATGAATATGATGTAAATATGGTTTCTTGCCATTTCTTATGCTTCACTATGTAACCATTCTTTGTTAATACATAACACACAGAATGACAATACATGGCTACATGATTAAAAACAAAACAATAAACATACCTGCCTACTTATCTGCCCCGTAGTCTCACCATAGTTGACAACACTCAGCCTGTGGACGGCACTATCAGAGAAGTGAACCACAAATGTTGATGTATCACATTCCAAAGGCAGAATATTTGCTCCATCCAAGTACTTAAAGTCCTTTCTTTTAACGCCTGTTGCTGCATCAGCTCGGCTGTTGAAGTAAGTTAAAACACCACGTTCTAAAACAGCCTGAAAACCAAATATGCAACATTTATTGACACATCCAAAAGAAGAATTTCTCCAAAGAACTAGTGAGAGACTTCTTTGCATGTTTTAATCTATATGGTGAAACAAAATATATTATAGATTAATAATTATAATACTTGGCAATTCACTGTAATATGTAAGAAGCATGCAAAGTAGTATTCTACCAAAAATAGCATATTTAAATAATCCTAAAGAACAAAGAGAAACAGTAACACCCAGCAACACATCCTAAGTGAGAAGCAGTCTTATAGTACTACAGTTCCAAATGGGAACCATACTGTTTCCTGTGTGTACCGTTACAGTAATCTCTTATTTTAAAACATCAAACACAAAGAAGAACAATCAAATGATACCAGATTTCATTGCTGGGGAAGTTGCTAACATTCATCTGATTTCTCTCATTAAATCCACACCTAAAATGAAATTTGGAACTCTCCAAAATTGGGTGCCCAATGATGTACATTAAAAATCAATAATATTCAGTATTTCACATTTATAATGTTTTTTAAATTATATGTAATGCCATACCAGTACAGCTCAAGGTATACAGCATTCACATTATGAATAATGGTACCTGGTGTGCAAAACAGAAAATCACACCATACTTGCATGGCATTTGGAGGTTGACATATGTGTATGTCAATTGACAAGTACTTTAATATGTACAGCAGTTAACCAGACTGACTGGAATAGAAACTGTATCAGTGTGGCACCTGCTGTAAACAGCACTTCCAGGAAAACACAAATGACTAACAACCATCATGAAAAGGTTAAATTTAGGTTCAAAAATGAAAGGACACATCATCATACCTGTTCAGTACTTATTACTAAAGTTATCTGCATACTGTTAATGCTTCATGCTTGAACTGCATGAGGTTGCTCAGTGATGAAAGCGACGGACACAGACTGCTCTTTATATTATTGTACCTCATATGATCTAGCAACCACCAAGCAAGAAGAGAAAAAAGAAGGAAAATGAGGTGACAGAAGCCAAATGTGAAACTGACCCATATGGGTTTCCATCCTAGGAATCTTGATCTCTTAAGCAGTTGACCCTCAAATCGCGTGGCCGACTTTTGTAACTGTCTGACTGGACGAACACACAATACTTGCTGCATCTGTGAATCTCGTGCAAGTTCTACTGCCGTATGTCCTGGTAAGTGTCAAAAAACAAGAGAACTGTATACAGAATAATGTGCCAACAACACCAAGTCCACACAACTCGTAACCACATTTTCAATCTACAGGAATACTTATATGACAGTGAAATGCAACTCATTTAAATTCAAACAGTTTATCTGGCTGGGACAAGCTGAAAAACCTTAAAATGAATGTCACAGACATATTTTGGGTGGGTGGATGCAAATGGTATGGCAGTGAGTTACATGAAACTAAGCACTGCAGCCTAACCTAATTTTGTCCAGGATTTTTAATTTTTATGTTGGACATCAAAAAGGTTGTGTTATATGTTATGAAGTATTATTTTATCAGGGATTAGTAATTCTGTGAATAAACATGAGTTTATGATTTAACCTATAGACAAATGAGTCAAACATCCCAGAAGGTTTAATAATTTCCAAATACGCCATTTTATAAATAACAACCAATAATGAATCCAAGGACACCTAAGCTTTGTACACAGTGTACCATATTTTCAATTCACTACATGAGAAATACATTCTTCCTCCCTTGTAATGCTGTGCTTCTAATATCCTACTGACAATCTGTCAACAGCATACATCAGAAACTGCACAATTATATATCTGATTTTTCAAAGAACAAGTAACTTCATCACATGAGTAACACATAGATCTTCCCAGTTTCAGATAAATTCTGTTTACATAAGCACACATTCCCAGATGGAAATAAACTGGAAACAAGCATATTCACCTCTTGTATTCCTGATACCAGTGTCAATACCATTCTGCAACAGTAACACTGCTGCCTCCTTGTGACCACGATACGAAGCACAATGCAAACTCGAATTTCCCTGAGCATCCACACAGTTAATGTTGGGTGGGTGATTATCTCTCAGCTGCACAAAAACAACGCAAAGCACATAAATACTTCATTCCAATTTCATTCACATTTTTAATATTTATCACACCACTAATTATCCCTATATTTACCATTTTATACACCAAACAAATACAATATGAACTCAATTTCCTCGAAAACCAGATCTACCTTATTATTCCTACTGCCACGTATGTCCGTGTTAATTGTCACCTCATTCTGCACAAATCACTCACCTCTTCAAATATTTCCGCATCAGGATTCGGTCTTCTGGGTTGTTACTCCAAGTAGCAGGGTTATAAATTCCAGACAGTTTGAAGAAACACACCACCTTCATCTTCAAGAGTCTAGGAGTTCTGAGTAATCAATGACATTGCTACTCAGGTAGAAAGTCTGAAGACCTGACTCCTCAACACCAACAATGTTTAACCTCAAATCTCTCACTCCCATATCACTTTATTTACAAACAAGGCACCAAAAATTAGGTACCTATATACATTGTCATCAACAATCCTACCCTAAGATGAATTTCTGCTACATGATGTACCACAAGTCAGACTCTCTGGTCCTAACCTCAGGCATCCAGCAGAAATTATAGTTTCAGCCAGGCACTAAACTGCTGGAAATAGAAATAATTATTACTTCCAGCAGTTCATCATTTTTGTAACACTTTTTTTTCTTTCTCCTCTACCTTTGCTGTACTATCCTTTCCCATTTTTCATATTTACATTCACACAATCCTGTTTTTTCCAAGCATTTTATTATCCTTTCAGTATCTATTTTTGGATAAAAATTCCTATCTCTCTTTTCACATCTATGTTCCACATCTTTCTTTCACTCCCTAATATGTTGCTCTATCCTCCTCTTAAGCTCCTACCAGACAAATTCCCCACCTATCAAATTATATAACAATTTTCTTTACCAGATTCTTGATTTTCATACACACACACACAAAGCATAATGAACAGAGCAAATTACCCACCATGATCTAAAGAAAGTGGTAGTCAACAAATGGTGCCAAAGACTACAGAAATCCACATATACTGAAAATAATAACGAAGGAAAACAAGAAAAGCTAAATAGTCCTATTAATAAGATAACCTATTTGTTTTAAGTGTGTTATTTAAGAATGCTGTCAATTACTCAGACTATATAACATCAGCAACGGAATGGATGACTACAGAGCATTGGCAGATCAAAACTGACAAGGAAAACAGATGCAATTGAACAAAAATGTGTCCCAAGGCCACTCCATCCACTACAAATCTCACATACCTTAACCTGGGATCAAATCTGGGCCTCCAAAGTGAGAGGCTGGCAACTAATTGCCTGAGCCATGGCATGGCCAAGATCACATGTGATACGCGATCTCCAATGCTAATGATCATCAAAATGAGAGACCAATGTGAATGCTGAAATGGCAAGATATGGAAGTAATCGTGGAATATTTCCAAGCCACACAGAACTGCATTAACAAGATGAAGGAGTACTAATCACTCAACCACTATGTTCAGTGATGCCTCAAAAATCATGCAAAATTCATACAGGCACACTGTGCCATGTGATGTATGAACAGTGCACAAATAAATCATGCCTTTATCTAAGGTATCTCACTGTGCAATAACTAAATATACCTAAACACATGTTCAGTAACCACATCTACATACATTTTTATTTCCAATAATACACAATTTGGTGTAGTATTTTACACCTCACACACTTTTAAGATTTTATGGTATTATAACACTTCTGTGTAAATGGTGTGGAATCCTATCATGATAGAAATGGCACTGTAAAGATGTAATGATTTACACACAATTTAATGGAATGACTTCAGACAGTCATTGACAAGTGAAACGTGTAACAAAAATTCAAAATTAAAATGAATACAATCATGCTTACTGAAAATGTGTTTATATACATAAATCATACATGACTATCTGGCACTCACTTGTAACTTCTATAATCATCAGCACAAGCTTGACTGTTATGACACACAATGGGCAACAAGATATTTTCATTTTAAAAAAATGTGAGTTGTGGGTATTCCTGGATTACCATTTATTTTTCAGTTTCCATACTTTTCATACACTTAAATTTTCACTTATGTTAAGATTTGAAGACCCTGTATGTTTAATCAAATTTTGTAGCCTAGACAATTTCAATTTATTCAAAACACAAGTACCACACATTCTACATCTGAATGACAATATCTAAACAGAAAATTCTCAGCATGGCAAAATACACTTCTGCATTTTAGGATCACAACACGCAGACATTAAAAAAAAACAATATAACAGAAAGCAAATGCCGGAAGTTATAAAATTAAGCTTTGTAATATGTCCTATGGGTGATATATTGTTGACCAATTTGACTTGGAATATCCAGAATCAGTTATCTTGATTTAATGATTGCACAATAAAAGTAAACAGCCTCCTTATGCCATCTACCTTACAACAGTAAATGTATGATGTTACCAAGATCCTCCACAAAGGAAAGTAAAGTTTTAGAGTGGTAGGTGGCATGCACATAACTGGCTTCAGCTATAGTAATGTTGTGAAGAGCAATGGAATGCTTGGAGCAAACAAGAATACTTAAAATTTCAATAACTCAACTCTAAAGCACAGCAGCAAACAAGTTAGTGTTCTCTCTGTATTTGAGAGGTTTATAATTTCCACAGGCAGCACACAGTGTACTGCAGTTTATTTAAAATATACTTCAAATATATGATAAGGGAAGTATTGCTGGTTTCCATTTGTGCAAGTAAATTACATTTCAGATTAATTAACAACACTTAACAGCTCTCAAAAATTTAGTACCTTTTAGAAATCTCCTACTCCTCAACATTCCAATCACCCATATTACCATCACTACATCATAATCCACATACCATCAGGCATCAGACCATGTCATATTTTCATGTCATTTTCAAATATTTTCCTTCTCCCTAGGCTTGTGTGCTCTACCTTGCACCAAACAAAAGTTACAAACATGCACGCGGCACAATGTGCATGACCATGTAACTCCGTCACACATATGAACTTTATCTTTCTGTCCTGAAAATATACAAGGGCAAATGTCCAGTGACTGTTTAGATAAAGTAGAGCTAGGACAGTGTAGTCACTACAGTAACTAGGTAACAGGCTGGAGGGAGAAATTTTGGTTCAATTCCTGGTAGAAGACAAGAGACTTTTCTTTTCCCTGCAGCATCCAACTGGCTATGGGACCCACCCAGCTCCCCAATTCAATTAGTCCCAAGGGCCCCTCCATGGGCCCCTTCCCTGCACATAAATCAGTGAAGGCGTGAAACTGACAATTCATCTCTAACTAGTGCTGAAGTTAAAAATGAGTGGAGTTAACATTTCCACTTTCCCATACGCCTTCATAGTGTGTGCATGGACATCTTTAGCCTTCTATGGACCTACCATACCACAGCCCTACACTACATCTGTCCATCTGCATAGCCTGCAATGCATTAAGATAGAAAAACTGCTCTGTACATTTCAAAGAACGATTTTTGCATCCAATTAAAACATGAAATTTTGTACTGGGTTCAATTCATCGTAAAAATGGTCCATATGATTGTGATGGTAATGGATAATTACATGAATAACTAAAAGTTTAAAAATTTTTTACACATATTTCATAGCTGGACACATCTAAATAAATGTTGGATATCTGTTAATAAACACTTACGTACTAGCCAAATCAATAAATCTCCACATTTTATCAGTTTACTGTGCATACTGCCTACACCCCTATAACTTTCCTATTATCTTTATGTAGGTAATGACCACTTACCAGCATTTTCAGGGTTTCAAGATCACCCTCACGCGCAGCAGCCAGAAGACGCTCTTCTTTTTTACGTGCTTCTGTCTGTTCAGCTGCAAGAAGAAGTTTGGCAACATCTTCAAGCTTGGCAACATCTCGAGGTGTTTGACCTTCACCATTTATAACATTCACATCTGCATTGTGTTGAAGTAACAACAGTACTAGATCCTGCAATACCAAAATTGACATAGAACTTCAATACTCATGTTCTATAATATCAGATTTTTTTATTACACACATTTTTGCTGAATTTAAAATACAGTGATACAAAGCAAGCCAATCAGAAATGACAACAAGCTATACAATAATTTAAAACACTAAACCAATTTTTAATTAAAAATATGGGAAAACTAGAAAAATCAATTCTGCAATATAAAACCAATTCCTATCCCCAAAAACAATAATTACAGTAGAATACGTTATCTGGGCTAATGAGGGAGGGAATATTTTTTAATAATTGAAAAGTCAAAAATATCACAGTTTACTCCATAGTTTTGTTTTACATAAATAAAGTTTATTTTCAGCAGCAGTTTCTAATGGTTCCAGAGAAACTTGTTAGTGCAATCCCTGCTATAGTTCAAGGTGTCTGTTATTCAGGCCAGCAATGTGGTGAAATGCAGGGATGGCTGAGGGACGTCAACTTCAGTTAGCTCTTTGGTTGGTTGGTTTCAACAGCACTCATTGCCCAGCATTCTACACAGTACTCACTGCTCAGCACTGAATGGAGTATTTACCACTCATCAATCTACACAGTATCCTACTTGGCACTCTACTGAGCAACCTACTCTGCTCAACCCCAACTTAACAGCCTCTGGTGGAGCTTGTGACAGAGGCTGCAATGAGCCCAGGTTCCATCACAAGATCAATCAGAGGCTTTTCGTTCAGTCAGAGCTGAGCAGAGTTTGCTCAGTAGAGTGCTCTGTAGATTGCTAAGTGGTAAATACTCTGTTCAGTGCTGAGCAGTCAGTGCTGTGTAGAATGCTGAGCAATAAGTGCTGTCGAAGGCCTGAATGGGCCGGCTTTTATCCCCCACTATTGCTCAGCTACCTGCTCTGTAACTGGCTGGCAGGCACAGCTCGTTACAGCAGAGGGGTGAATGCCTAACAGTGTACTACTGGTCAGCACTCACTGCCAGTCAATGGAAAGGGCCGTTTCTGCATTGGTGGGATGTTCCCACGTATCAGCATCTAGATCCAGAGAATCTGCTGCTTTCACTTCTTGAATATACAGATCATTACAGATTACCAGCATATTAATTACAGGCTTATCACTTACAGATTTTATGAATTGAGATAAAAATTTAGCATCTGCTTATTGAGTACCAGACATTTGTTTGTCATGGTAAATATATGTCCTGAGAACTCTACAATATTACTTACATCTTGCTTAGCAGTTATCAATGAGTATTACCAGAGAAGTAAAACAGTTTACAGGCTATGTACAAACTGGATGGTACACGAGAAGGAACACACCAAACACAGGGCCTTGAGTAACACTGGGTTCAACTTCAGAATACACAGTATCAGGAATACAAAAAAAATGTTACTACAATTCTTTGATCATAAGATATGATGTAAACCAGTAACTAGTACTTTCACTTACTTTAGTTTGGTTGCATGCTACAATTAACATAATCACAGACACTTCCTGATATATTACTTTTATTATTCAATGTCTCTACTATTTTACATGCAAATTTCCAAGTAGCTTTTGTGAAAATTCCATTAAATTTCGTAATATACATTACCTTCTGGAAACAAATTTGTTACATTGTTTAGAAGCCCCTTTTAAGAGGAACTGTAATATTATGCCTGAGATATGAAGTCATGGTGAACTGCTCTAAACAACTACATAACATGCACAGTCTGACAGAAACACACACATTTTAGTTGGCGGACACAACCTAAACAATTCAAACTTCAAGGTAACACTGATCCTTCACGAAAAGGTCAAGTCATACCTCTCTGCCAATTAATGCTGCTTTATGGAGTGGAGTGTCACCGGCATCATTAACAGCATTGATATCTGCACCATGTGCCAACAACTGTTCTGCTACATTATGATGTCCAAAATAGGTTGACAAGTGTAGTGGCGTCCAACCAAGATTACTTTTGCTCTTACCTATATATCACATAAGAACAAACTTTGAATCTACCAGTGTAAAAAAGAAATATACAGAATACTAATGAGAAGACAAGGCAGAAACCAAGACATGTAGCAATAACGGTATGCACAATATCAGACCAGAAAAGATTTTCAGGTTAAAAATACGCAATTAAGTTTTAAATCACAAATAAACTTTGAGTAAAAACACCTTCAAAAATAAGTACCTTTACAGCTTATATCCAAAATGATCTTATTATCCTGTCGTGCGGACAGCAGTTCTTGCACCATGGTTACATCTCCATGCCGAGAACTATATAATAAAATTTCTTGCAACTCCACTTCTGTACAATCTTCGTTCATTTTCTCAACTAAACCGTGCAAGCATTCATTGCTCTAAAAAAATACAACACAATGCTACAGACTACTTTGAACCGAAGTACGGTATACAACCTGAAATACATCTGCCATAACCTTACTTTTATAGTTCGTCCGCACTTACAATCATGCACCTAGCGTATTTCGCACTTCTTGTGACATTCAGCCCCGGTAATATACACACAGATGCACGTACGACCAATAAAAATATCCAATTTCGTCATCACATAACACAAAAATTTCATCTCCACTCACGTCTAACGCATGCATCGTTTTCACACACAGATCACGCGTAACCAGATCAACAGAACTGCTGCCATCCATGTTCGAATCATGGTACTAACATGTCGATGACGACATACGTATGCCACTAGTTAATCACCTATACATCAAAACAAACACAGAACAATCCAGTAAATCAACGAGGCGGTAAATGGGTCAGTAAAATTCAAACTACCGTCATATACGGTTCTGACGACCGTGTATGACATCTGAACGCTTAAGACATTTTGGACTTCTATCATTCATCTTTCAATTTACAATAGATAGCTGTCATCCGTGGCATTACGACTGGCACATGATTCATGCTAGACAGCGACGGTAATATATGTACAATGTGAAACTATTAATTTCGAGGTCCGCACAGGGCCTCGGTTCGTAGGGCAGTATTGCGGTATTAGTTGTTATCTCACTTATTTTTGTTTTATTTCTTTTGGCCGACCGGCGTCTCTGTATTGTGAAGAATATGAATATACGATATATATACACACATCTGACTGCCTAGAGACTGTATACAATTACCGTTGCTACCAAAAAATACTGCGAGTGAAACACTTTTACACAAATAGGGAGCGGTGCGAAGTGGTGACTGGATATTTATCACTGGGGCGCCAGCCTGTCAGTGACTGGGCGAATATGACATTGAACAAAACATTTTACAATGTTCTTTTCAATCAGGATGCAGCAGTAGACCCACTTCCTTTATTTTTCATTCCTCGAGGGGGCCTTTATTAGAAGTATAATAAATTAATTATACCATTATGCAATTATAATTATACTATACATTAATAATAATAATGCAATGATTAACAATAATTATGGAAGGCTCCAAGGCCTTATTTTGCTCAACATTCCCATGGACACACAAAAGAATCTTCACAGTTTGTAGACAATTTGGGCACACATGCTCAACAAGGTTCGCTAGTACTACTCTAGGAGGTGGAAAGACTTTGGGCCCTATGCACCTATGACAGCGGTTCTGTGATCAATTCCTAAAGAGGCTTTTGCTGACAGTTTCCAGAAGCTTGAACGTTGCCAAAAGTGTTGTAAAGGATGGCGCTTATTTTGAAAGCCAATAAATTTAATTTGTTTTTATCTTCTGTTTTGTTTGTTTTACGATACCATGCACCGAACTTTTTAGACACACCTTGTATGTATTACAGGCATGATTTTCTCTAGGTCATACTTTGTAGTACTATATAAACCTATAAAATATAGTGCCTATATTTATTCATGCCATGGACAATATAGTAACATGACCAAATATGACAAATTCAGAGTGATGCAAGACAGAAACAAGCTACAACATTTCAGTCACAAGCAATCCGTGCCACCAAATTTAAACAAATAAAACATTCTTAAAGTAATTTAGAGCATTCTACAAAATCAAACAACATAGACAAACAAAAACAATGATAATTTATTTAATGTCATATGTACAAATACAAATCATACAAACATCATGGTACAACACTTAACAATATCAAATATATTTTAAGTAGCATTATGTAACATCATAAAATCATAAACCCCATGTACAAAATATAGCACTCTTTCCAGTCATACTGTCTTGTTATAACTGTACTGGTAACACTAAGAGTCATTTGTATAAGTTAACAATTCTAAAAGAGCCACTGATTCAACTGCTTGTGTGGAAGACAAGATAAATCACCTTACCATTATATGGTCATAATTTGATGACTGTGTGTACACAATCTGTATATATCCACTGCACACACTGGTATATACCGAATGGGGCAAAAATAACATTAATAAGAGTTCTAAATCAGGTTGCAATATGTGATGGCAAGAGGTTCTTTGGTTCTTCCATGTTTGCTGGGAAGTTGGCATATAAGCAAGCGGTATTGTAATATGCATGCAAGAGCATCTACGACAGCTACAAGCCATGTTACCTACCACAGCAGTCACCAGCCTAACAATTATTGTAGAATATAGAGGGAGTCTTGAACTGCAATGTTACTTTTGTTCCATTCTGTACTTAGGACACACTAAAGGTAACTATAAGCATAAAAATTCAAAATACTAACATTACTTTCAATTATGAACAATACAAAATTACCAATGTACAACACTATAAAAATTCTCCACAATTATTTTCCAGCTAGTCTTGTTACCTTTGTAATGAAGATTTTCCTCTATCATCACAGAATATCAAGGGCACATACTTCTGTAGCTAAACCTGTAATAAGATTTAAAAAGTGTCAAACATCTTTGAAATTGAAGCTGACATTTTAGCAATTTTCAATCAATCAAGAGTGTTAACATTTTGGTATTCTGAAGAAACAATTTATTTTTCTTCAAGAAGCATTCCTGAGCATAAAGGGTATCACTAACATTAACAAGAACTTCTTCCATCATCACCAATACTGAACACAATCACAACATTTCACAAGCTACCTCTGTCCCCAGGCAATAAACCACACAAGCTGTGATTGTGTTAAGTAATGGTGACAATGGAAAACATTCTTGTTAGTGTTAGTGATATTATTCACGTGAAAACACTGTTAAGAATTTGTATGTTACTATTCTTGAGCACAACCAAAAAAAATGGCCACAGTGAAAAATGTTTTAAAAGTTGCAGAGAAACATGAAGTACACATTTTATGTTCAGTAAAAAGTCGCTATATATCAAAGTTTTTTACACTATTAAAGAAATGGAATTTTCTTCCATCTACAAGCAATAACAGACATTTACAGACCCCAGAATGTGAAAACTATGCTCACATTTCCTAACTGTTAGCTTTTATTTACAGACATATCATCCAGGACAGTCTGCAAAAGTAATATTCTTGCACCCTTCTTTCATAACTTTTTTAAGGGAACACATCTTGGCCAGATATCTGATAACCAAAAACATTCACTTATTCTATTTTTTAACACAAAGGACATAAATTCTTAACTGACAGTTTGGTAGCAGAAACATTTCTATCATCCTTACCTTTCAAAAACAATTTTTATTTTCTGCATGTAATCCACGTTCAAACCTTGTTTTCTCAACCAAAAAAAAAAATATATATATATATATATTTTCTCACTGTT
>Ga0209755_10005969_pt1 | contig 13647 bp, 5 predicted proteins | sample TergutCo191P1_FD_187301 | JGI IMG/M metagenome (GOLD analysis project Ga0209755, IMG submission 187301) | Cornitermes sp. P1 segment gut microbial communities from Petit-Saut dam, French Guiana - Co191P1 (SPAdes) (version 2) | ecosystem: Host-associated > Arthropoda: Insects > Digestive system >... | reverse complement strand
AAAAAACTGACAGTAAAAAAATGGCAGCACATTATCTGGCGTTAAAACCATGAATCAGGCTACAAAAATATAAAAATAGTAGCAGATAGCAAAAGCAGGCTAATCAAAAAATATGACGAGACAATCGCACTGTATCAGCTTGCTCATTGTTGGTAAAACAACAATATTTGAAGTCACATGATAGAATGTGTGCTCCGGCTACTCTTTGAGATATGCGACAGCAAAAGAGTAAAATCAGACAAGAAAAACCTTTATGATCATATATCAAAACTGTAGAAGCATTTCACTAAAGTAAGGAAAGTTCATGATTGAATCAACAAGTCAAATATGACAGAAACAACCATAACAATAAAACGGACATCATAATCGGTAGCAATAAAAAAGGAATATGTCTGCTAATAGACACTGCAAATTTAGGCGATAGACATGTTCAAGGCAGAAACCGAAAAGATTTTAAATTTTAAAAAATAAAATAACAATACAGCAGATGTGGAATTAAAAAAAGTGACGTAAGTAATAAAAGTGGCAATTGGAAGCTTCTTTAAACCATTCGGAATATACCTGAGCAACATACCTAGAAAGTACGACATCAAGGAAGTGAATAACATGTCCGTTATTTTTTTCAGTTTAATTAACTGATACATCTGTTGTAGTTTACTTTGTGGCTCATTGAATAACGCTTTCAGTGTCTAGGAATATACAGCGTGGTATGGTAAGAGGATTAAGGAAATATGAGCTGTAGAAGGTATAGAAGGAAAGGTCGTGGCCTACAGCAAAGTGTTATCCTTGGACTTGTTTTGCGGGCCCGAGGAGCGCCGTGGAAAACTACAGGAGATTAGTGTGGCGGCCGAAATTCCAACAGGTTACTTCCTGAATAAAATTCAGAAAAGAAATTCTTGAGCCATGATATTCAGCCCTCCGTCTCGCCTACTAGCTCCTTGCTGTGACAGTATTGAAATCAAACAGATATAAAGTTCAGTCACCTGAAAAACACGAAATTATTTCTTGTGCAGTAGGGAATAACACAGTTTGAGACCCACTCTTATTTACAACAGCTGGGGTCGCAACCGAGCCGCTGTTCCATCACTGTAGGTCATGTTTAGGTTTCAAAAATATGTCTGCCAATGTGTGAAGTCTAATGTTGCGTTAACTATTATTGAAGTTGGTATTTGCAACACCTCAGTCCGATCTTCGCGGCACGCGGTGGCACAGATGGTTAAGGTACTGTGCTATAAGCCAGAAGGTCGCGGGTTCGTTTCCCGAATGTTTCATTGACATAATCCTTCCAGCCGCATTTTGGCCGCGGGGTTGACTCAACTCCTGACAGAAATGATTACCATGAATATTTCCTGGCTGTAAAGGTGGCCGGTGCTTAGGGCTGACGACCTTACCACCTTCATGTGCTGATTTTCTTGAAATCTGGGAGCCTCAAACTCCTGGAAACCTTAGGGCATGTCCAGGCCTGTAAAGGGACTGATTTACTTTTACCAATCCGATCCTGCCAACTGTCAAATCCCTCCAGTAGAACGCGTCGCTCCTCTTCATACGGCCGTACCTAGCCACTCGTTGGCGCTCATCATTCAATGTTGTAAAAGACAGAGCTAGACGGAGAAAGAGCTGTTTTATTTAACGACATTATCAATTCTAAGGTAATAATAAACTCTCGATGGTAAATGAATGAATGATGCAAGGATAACAGACCGGCATGAGGCAGGCGGTGTAGGGTCTGCGTAGAATTGTTAGAAGACAGACGGGTGTTTAGATTCGAATTTCATATGTTGAGTTATGGCTGCGTCGATGCCGGTGTCTAAGGCGTCGGTCTGAGACTGCTCGCTTGCTTGGATTGCGGCTTTGAATCCCGCGGATGGCTTGGAAGCCTGTCTCTGGTGAGTGTTGTCTGTTAACAAGTAGAGGTCTCTACGACGGACCGATCCCTCGTCCAGAGGAGTTCTAGTGAGTATGTGTTTGCCGTTGAGTGTGATGCGATGCAATTACAATCCTCTACGCCTACAGTGAGTAGGTAGTAAGATTTCAGAATAAGAAAGAAAAAAGAAAGAAAGAAAGAGGTATAGTTGTGTCGCCTGGTAACAAATTTCTTAAGTTCCGAACTACCACTTGTTTATACGTAGAAATGAAGCACTTATTTATTTATTTATTTATTTGTAGTTTACTCAACTAAGCTAACAGTAACTCAGACTGTGTATCTCCAAACAGTCCGACAATAAAGAATAATAAACTGGAAATATATGGCAATGTAAGTGGCATGTCCAACCCAAACCTAACTTCTGTAGGCTTATTGTAATGCAATAAATACTGCGAGAATCCCATCGATAAGCCGTTAATATGTTTTGTCTAATGTAGTTCAAATAGAAATTGATTTGTTTTGAGTTTTTTTTACATATTTTGTAAGTACTACATGTTTGATGGGTCTATTTATTGTGCAGTATGTTCCACAAAATAATGGTATATATTCCTAAAGGGATAATTTTTTCTTGATGATATTTGTTGCAGCCTCGTGACTTTGGAATTCTATCCATGCAGAAAATACTCTGTCGATTTCACAGACATTTAAGAAATTAATAAAATTCGTATAGCTATAAGCGATATTGTGCCAAAAAAATGAGCATTAAATATTCCGAATTGGGAACGTTGGAAGTTTTTATTAAATGCAGCTCCATGTCATATCACCTTTATTTACTTATTTATTTCCTTCTTTCTTTCTTTCTTTCTTAGTCTGACCTCTGTCTACCGACTCATTGCAGGCGTGAAGTGTTATTGTTACATCGGAACACACACACACACACTCGGTAGCACTCCTCTAGACGAGTGATCAGCCCGTCTCAGAGACCTCTACATAATGGCACACAACAATCCCAAAAAAGAGTTGGCCCCGGCGGAATTCAAACCCACAATCCCAGAAAGTGTGAGACCGCAGACCTAATCCTTACATAGCGAGACCACCGGGATCGGTTATTATTTTTCTAAAAAATCAAAATACATGTACTACTATACCTAAAATTTATTTTGCCACTCGTCATGACTGCACCCTACAAAAACTCTTCATCTCACACGTGCTGCGACTAAGCGGTGTGTTTCACTCTGTACCTGCTTGATATCTTTAAAGGAAAATTTGGTTTTTATTAGACTCACGAAAAAGACAAAAGAAAAATTTTTATCCCCTTCGATGTAATTCAATTCGCAGCCAGGTTTTTACTAACCGAATTATTGAAATTCATAAGGAAATTTAGTCGTGAGTATTCAGTAGTGAGTTTTTTAATTTAAAAGTAATAGACTGTATCTTCTATATATCTAATTATGTAGTAATATAATATTTATTGCTGTCTTTGCAATTTTACCCGCACTGATGTTTCTTGGTTTTGTCGTGTGTTCCGCACTCTGGGCTAATCTTATTCAAACAATAATTGTTTATCAAATAAACATTACCAAATTATTTCAGTGGTACAGTCCAGATATACAAAACCATTTTTCAGTTTTGATTACAAAATGTATTACTTAAAGGCGGATTATCGAATTAAATTTCAATGTGATACCCTTCAGCTGTTTCAACTGTAGGCGTCTATGATAAAGATTTTTTTCGAAATTTTCGTTAGTCACTATCACTAATTGTGAATGAATAGGAATAAATTATTAAGGCACAATATTTAACAAGACAACGAGTGAATCCATAAGAAGAAAGCGCCATTGTGCTTTTATTTACTTCCCATTACTCTACCACTCAGCTTTTATTAGTATGTTTTATTAACTTATAAAAAAAAAGAGTAGTGCATCTCAATAGTCTGTAATAGTACATTCACCTAAACGTAACTTCTTATGTCGAAACATGTAGGAACTTCTTAGTACGAATTAATTTTCAAATAATAATTGCACTGACTGCAAAATTGAGTAATGAATACTTCATCATTTAACAGGTATGCCTTATGTGTGAATATGTGATTAGTTGAAATGTAACGAGTGATAATAGAACTACGTAACATTTTTCGAACGCGTATATCCACCTCTATAGACATAACTTTTACAGCCTATTGTTACTCTCCATCCGTCGCCCTTAGCACCTTATCTAGACCACTGTTTCCGAGTTTATTTTAGGCATGCAACACGTTTGGGCGTAAAAAGTTCTTCCCAACTCCCAACAAATCTTCATATATGAACCTAAGAAATTAGACCAGAAATAAATAAGGATATAATATAAACATATTAAACGAAGATATGAGAAGGTTGAGACATTATATAATTGCAAATATTTAGAATTAAGGATCTCATTTTATGTAGCACAAAAATATATTTTAAATCTCAGTGTGCGCTCCTACGTTATATTCTGTTCATAGAAAATTTATTATATTTATTCTAGTATTGAAAAGAATCAGAATTGCTTGAATGAATGAAATATTGTCAAAGAAGTTTACAAAAATTAATTTGAAATTGCAATTTGTCTGCGGTACTGTTATTTTTGAGTCGCCAAATCCCGTAGTTTCGCGAGGCAAAATTTAGGAATCATACTCTAAATATTAACTACATCTATTGTAGCGTGCTGTCCTTCCCATAACTGTATTACTTTTCTGTATATTTATCAGCAGACAAGGTTCCATAATGCTTGCATTTCCTGATCAGCTGTCATCAAACATAAATATAAAGGTTATAGTCTCTCTCTCTAATTTAGAGTTTCAGCCTCACAGAATGAGGCCAGGCTTATGTGGCTGAATCTAATTGAATCATCTGTGTTACAGGCAGCAACGTCCGTATTTAGTCTTGTACCATTACATTCCATGGATAAACTATATATGATGATATAGCGGTTGTTTGGGGCCCCAGGGGGATTAGAGTTTGGGAACTGAAAGGTATGAGGGACATTTTTATTTTGACATAAAAGTGGCAGGTGGCGAGAAAGGAAGAGTTGCCTCTGAGGCAGCAAGTTGAGACAGATAGATCGACGGACAGACAGACAGACCACACACGCCACAACCATGCGCATACGTCACATTAATAAAGCTGTAGTGGAGGGTCAGCATTGCCACCCAATACGTCGTTATTAGTGTACTTTAATCCTGCGGCAGGGCTGGTTATTAGGCCTATAGCGTGACGGTGATTAATACGAATACCTCCTCTTCACAGGAGTGGACCGCATCTCAGGGCACCGGAACCTGTTCCTTACTTCGAAAGGACTAGGAATGCGGGGTTTCCTGAGCCCAAATAAAAAATAACACGAACGGGAAAGTATATGTAGGTTTTCATCCAGCACCATATTCAATTAGCAGGGAGGTAAGGTGGTTGGAACGTGAAGCTCACCGCTCACTTTTATCGAGACTTCAGGTTAAGAATTGGCCTTCATATATTCAAGGCACGTACAGGGAAATTTTTTATTAAATTTATCTTTACGTGGTTACATTTTGCAGCCGTCAGAATACTATTAATTTGCGCGAAATATTAGATTCTGACAACGATGTTGATGAGGTTTTTTTTCTGGGAAATGACGTGGTTTAAATTAATAAAAGTAATCAAGTTCTGTGTGGCAAACTGCCTTCATTTATGACGTAAAGTTCTGTCCTTAAACCTATTTACGCGGCGTCGTAACCCAAGAAATTGGAAAATATTTATTTGAAGTGTAGCCTATTCAATGACACTGTCGGCCACGTAGCCCAAAATACAATGAATGTGGTGACGTACAGGCAATATAAAATTCCTCATTACGCAGGTGCCTGCAGCAAGCGAGTAAGGTAGTATATTATGCCGCTCCTTGCCAGATATTTTGTACACTGTTTGAGGGATATTGTTGACAGGAAATTCATTGTTGTTATGCTGAGAGGAGGCGATATTTGGAGAGAAGCAACTTGTTTTTGTCAGTTTCAACAAAATTGGGTTTCAATTTATAAGAAATATTTATGCGTAAACACGGCTCCTGCAAAAGAAGGACAAGCGGCCATCATACATTTGGTTAAAGGTGTGGATCCGGCCAACCAGTGCTAATGCTGTTGGCGCCGCGCTACAAAATTGGGCAGTTCAGAACGTATTTAGTGGATTGAATGGAGTATCCCTTTAATGGCTTGTCAATACAAAACGTGTCTTTATTGTACGTAAGCAAAGACGTTAGTGCCAGTCGACTGGGACCTCCCTCATTACCATTTAATACAACGGTAAGGCACCGTTCCTACGAAGAGCGGATGTTGCTCCGTGGGAGGTTAGGATGACCTCTGTTTTCACACGCGCTGCCAAGGAAGCGGCTGAGAGTAGAGTACTTTCCTGGAATGTATACTTATACTGACACTGTCTTAAGGATTTTTAGTTTTCTTATGTCGTAACGTAAAACGTAAAGACAGCGTAGTGTAACTTTTATAAAATTTTGTACACTTTGTATGTGTTTATGTACTTATGTACTTATGCATGTATGTATGTCTGTATGTATATATGTATGTATGTATGTATGTATGTGTATGTATGTATGTATGTGTGTGTATGTGTTTATGTATGTATGTATGTATGTATGTATTCACAGTACCGATTATTTCGTAGACTGGTAAGTATAGTGAATAGGTTATGTCCTGGACGATCCGGGTTTCAATTTCCTGTAGGCGCAGGAAATTTATGTCTTTTCGAAAAGGTCCAGATGATTTTTTGGACCCACCCAGCTTCCATTTCAATTGGTACAAGCGTACTTTGCTGCAGATAAAACGATTAGAACGTGAAGTTGCTGCTCATTTTTATAGAGTACCAATATTACGATGCATTTTAAAATTTTTCGTTTCCTGAGAAGTGCGACTTTATAGACCTTTAGTTGATACATCCCACTGCGTTGTACTGCCGTAAGAACACAGTTCATAATGATATATTGTATATATTCGGCACACGTAATATATTTTATTACTGGAATTCAGCTATACGTTTCTATTAAACGTAGTCATCGTAAAGATAACAATTATTTTATATCAAACTAGTAATTATTCCATTCCACAATAACAAAATTTTCCAAGATTTGCGAACAAATTTAGGTGCAGTATTAAGTTTAAAAATTTAAATTACAATCTAACCTGAAACGTTACTGTAAACACTGCTGATTTAATTTAGATTTTGTCACACATTATTTTGTGTTTTTTGTATCAATTAAAATTTGCCACTATAAGAATACAATATTTTATATGAACGTCATGTATACGCTTTCAGTTCTGATAGCTCGCCATAGTTTCCTGATAAAAAAAACCTTTACTAAAAATAGAAAACTTTAGAACGAAATTTACATTTTGTAGCCAAATACACAGACTGAAAAAGGATCTCAAAAATCCATTCAAATTTAGTAACAACAAATCAGTAACTTAAGTCTGAATTCATTAAGAAAACAAAACCTTGTAACTTAACAGTCTCTAAGAAACACAGGGATGTAGAAATTATGAATAAAGTAGGTTGATATTCAAAATATAAATAATAACGGTGAGTGACGTAGACGGTCTAAGAATATGGCTGCACCACATGTGGTGTGTTTATAATCACATTTTATATTAAATATGTCACGTAAATCGAACTTTTTAATTGTTGAGTAATTTACATCTATTTATAAAACATTTTATCCCTAGTTATTGTAGGAAAAGTGGCACTGTGAGCACCAGAAATAATGTATTTAAATTGTACTGAAAATGTGGAACATCCCTTTTTGTATTTTATATTTATTTAACTCACACGTTTTTTTTAATAGTCTGGAATGTGTTTCCGTAAGGTGAAACTGAATTTTTATAAACATTAGGTAAACTTCAGTCTTCATACGGTTAAAACCCATAACATTGAAACAACACAAACAAACTTAAAACGCGAAGTTTCAGGTTTACCTGTTACATCGTACGTGAGTCAGTCGTGGTTTGTAACTGTTCATAAAGAAGGTGAAACATTGGTTGAGGCGTTGCGAAGCAGGGGGTGATAAGGTTGTATGAAAATAAGAGAGATAAATTAGAATATAAAAAAGAAATAGCGTAATGAAATCCTTTGTTGCCGATCCGGGTTGCTGTGCTGTCGAAGGTGTGGGTGTGCGGACCCTCGCTTGCTGGAATTGTGTGTTTGAGTCCTGCCGGAAGCACAGGTGTCCGTCTTTTGCGAACGTTGTCTACTTGCAAGTAGAGGTCACCGTGACGGTTCAATCTCTCGGTCAGAGGAGTCCTACCGAGTGGTGTGTGTGTGTGTGTGTGTGTCGAGTGTTAACAGATGCAACAATGTACCTTTACACTTCCGTTAGTACCTGTAGAGAGATCAGAATAGGATATAAAAACTAATTTTGCCTAATTTTACTCGTTGACAGATATATTTGCACGAAAAAATCAAGAAGAGCGATGTGTTCAGCTTGTATCTTTGAACTCAAGAAAAATTCGTAATCCTCAAGTGAACAATCCAATTCTGACATGTAGACGCATTTGTAAGAGTGCCAGTAAACACTGCTTTTATGGAAAAAATAATGTGTAAAAAGAGAAGGTTTTGCTGGCTGTTTTGTTCATGAAAGGAGACAAACTTTCGGATGACGTAGGGCCAGCAAACTGCGGCATATGTAATTAAAATGAATGCGCGATGAGTACAACAAATTTTTCTCAACAACATTAAGCTAAAATATTTCTACAATATTTTAAGATTTTGATTTGAAAATCTTACCTCCCCTCACTGCTAAAGCAGGGGGGGGGGGGGGGGGGGTACTTGAGTACTTAATAATATCACAACTCTTTAAGATTTCTGCTCCCCGAACTGCCATTTTCTCCGGCATTTCTTTACCGTGTTGGTTTGAGGTTGTCACAGCACAACATTTGAGAGGTCCTGTCTTCTTGGATGTAACGTCACGTAGTTGTGTGTTTGCGACGTTTCGAAGAAACATATTTTTTTTCATCTTTAAGTGAAGAAAGGTCCTTGGATATTCTGTCCCTGGAATATAAAAGTACTACCATCTTCAAAATGTCTGGAAGAATTCAAGCAGAAACACAGCATCACAAGTCAGACAATCGAAATCTTTCCATTACATTGCTAAAAAAACCGGTAACTTGTCCTGTCCTCTGAGCCAGATAAATTCAGGCTGTAAGACTCCCAAATGTCCCACTAAGCACCCTGTTTTCGCTAAACCACAGCCTCTATTACTACCTTAATTTGACAGATTGTGTTTTACATGTAGATAACACAACAGGAAATCTACATTTTTTATGTAGCCTGTATAAAAGCAGTTTAAAAATATCTGTGTTTGCAGGATCGGTATCGATTCAAGCGTGTTTTCCAATAATTTTTAATATTTTCAAGATGTAGAAACAGTGCCAAATTGTTATGTATTCTGTCATCTTTTCCTTTAAACAATTTTTGTAAAGGGCCATACATTTATTGAAACCACCAGAAAGTCATGGTCTCACACTTGAGTGTGAAGAACTGTGGAATATATAATAAATAACTTAAGGATTTCTTTTTACGTGGTCGGTTGTGTAGCTGGGGATAGGAAGCAACTGGTTCACACAGAATTGTTGATACGCTCACTTGGGTGGCACGACGAGGTGTGGGCCCCAGCAGGTGAGAGAGCCTGTGCTACTTCCCCATTAACAACTTCACAGGTAGGTCGGGTCGCGCCCCCACTCTATGACGAATCTCTTCAACAAAATCGAAGAGCTTGCAAGGACGCACAAAAAATATCCTCATCTGACATCTTTAGAGACGTCTCTCTTTATCCTGGTAAAAATAAATGAATTGTTGCTTCCTCCTTTTTGGTTTTGAATTTTTAACAGAGTTTCTTTCTTATGGTTGGTTTTGGGGTGGAAAATTAAAATTATCCACTCAAACTGACTTATTACCTCAATAAATTTAATTAAATTTAGATAGATTCTTACATTCTTGAATCATAAAACAGTATTATTTAATGGATGACTTATATTATTACATTTTATAAAATTATATTTTTGCTGATAAAAATGTGTTTAAGATACGGTAAAGGAAGGCGTATTCAACAAAATTCATTTATATGAGAAAAGTCATTGTTATTTACTAGAAGTGTATTTAAAATGAGTAAGTAATTTCATAGGAAGAGTCTCTAACAACGATGATACCATATGCTACGCTGAAGAGTGGTTTCATAAGTTAGATCATCTTACAATTAATTGGTGCAACGTTTGTCATCAATTCGTCTACTTTAAAAAGTAGATATCAAGATATTCTCATGTAAATATACTTTGTAGATCCCTTTGTGTTTTTAAACCTGGTCTTTGCACCAATGTCAGGATTTAACCAAAAGAACGTGAGACTAAATTTTCAAAAACATATTCATGCCTAAGGTGAACGAAATGGACAAATAATTTGGTGCAGTTACGAAATCGGGTCTCCTGGAATATGATGCAGTTCCATTTGATTAGTGTTGAACAATTTTGCGAAGGAATGCAGTGTTTTCATCTTTAAGGTAAAATGACTTACTTTTTTATTAAGACCATTCCAGTCTTCATGTAGCTTCTACTGCAATACACAAACAACAAATAAAGTATTGTAATTCAGCTGAACACAACCCTTCTGTACAGCCTACCAGTACAACCCAAATTTCATTACCGTGATAACCAAGGCCCGCTGCTAAATACAGAACTCACGGAATCCAATCCAAACCTTCAAATTTTATTTTCTTAACACGTATGTAAATATAAAAAATGAGTCTACCTCTTTTTAATATCCTAATTTTATTTTTCCTCTCATTGTGACCCTAATCACCAACATACTGCATCCAATTCATAAAATTTATATAAAATAACATACCATTTATATTCCCAAAATTTCGTACAAATTTTAGCGGTAAATCATCCTCCTCAAGGAGACAAGTAGGAGAGTTCATGTACACGGATGGTTTGTGATTTTGCATAAACTGTGTGCATTTGTAGTTATTTGTGTTATTATAGCCATCTCTAAACGTGTCATTCATATCAGTAAAAGCAGCCACTGAATTGTGTTTCCATTGAATATAGTCCATATAATCACATTTTAGTCCTTCAATATATAATCTAATTTTATACCTAGAAATGTTAATTTGTATATCCACGTTTGAAACTTACAATACGCAGATATTTTCTACATCAAAATATTATTTGTAAATATGAAGTGGAATAATTTACTTTTTTGATCTCGAGTATATACACTACCTTTGACGGCTGTAACAGCAAACACCAGCTGTCTTGTAGTATGTATATATATATATATATATATATATGTGTGTGTGTGTGTGTGTGTGTGTGTGTATTTGAAAATAAATTGGGCCATGCAAATGTTTGCTCCAAAACTGCTATTACTACTTAGCTGTGAGAAGAAGTGGGCTGCACATTATAACTCTCTATGCGACGGGAAGTTATGGGATGTAATAGAACGTAGCTATTTAACACAAGTCTGCAATACAAGAGAGAATATTTTGTTATGCGCAAGAGCCTACGAGACCATAAGAGATTCTAAATTTCAAGCGGTGTATTCTTATGGTTGTACGCATTCAGCCAATTTCATTCTCAGAAATTTGTTACCTATCCAAGGGTATAATTTTCTTGAAACACCATCTGTATGCCTTAAAGGAGAAAATAGCCTAATAATTAATAAGTGTTGAGACATGTCACAGTTCTGTTTTCTATGGTTTCTTTTTCAAGTTCGAACGCTGTGATTATCACGAGTGTTCAGCAATATATTGTTCTCAATTCCATTAGAAACAACCATTAGTGAAAAATGTGTTATAACGCAAAACATTCATTGGTTGGAATGTCAAGATCGCTGGTAGCTTGTCCCACGTCTGAGAATTCGTGCTACACAAAGGCGGGTTCACAACACGACAGTGATGGTAGGTACAGATTGGGTAGACCTATCAGAAAAATTACAGGTTACCATTCCTGTCGGAAGCAATATTTTGTCTCACACTTCACCATACATTTCGCCAATTGTGTAAGGATTAGTATATTTACTGGTGCAATATTCTTACTTCGTTATAAAACGTTGCAATAATTACTGAATTTGAGTGGGAGAAACAACAAAAAAAAAAAGTTGCTCAGATTGTAGATAGCTCAAATGGAAAATTAGTTAAATATGTAAAATTTATAAGTTACATTTTGGAGGCCCTCCTTTCGAATTTCGTCCTTAACACCGAATGTCCTTATTGAGAATTTTCGTGATTTTCCTCAGACCAGTCTCATGTTCTTCAGTTACTGTATATTTCTCAATTAAGTATTTATGTCTTATCTTTATTGGACCGTGCATCATCTTGATAGTTGAATTAAGACAGACCAACTTGATGTCACTTCTTTTTTATTTCATTATTTAATGCTTAACATGTTTCGGGTGTTAATACATCCGAAGCATGTTGAGCATTAAATAATGAAATAAAAAAGCAAGTGACATCAAGTTGGTCTCTCTTTATTCAACTAAGTATTTATAATTTGTTATCCTAACATTCGACGTCGTAACAACTACTAACAGCGTCGTTAGCTGAACTATAAATAAAGAACATATGTAATGTACGTATAACGTAAAAAGACGCCCGTTCACGTAACTATTTTTGTGTCGAAGAGTAATAATTATTATACATTTCGAATATGTATTTGTAGCCTTAGTTATCCAGCAAGCAACGCGCATGCGCCGTATTGTGTTGTGTTGTCTTCTGTGAACTGTCTGGCTCTATCTATTGTTTTCACATTATCACATAAAAGGCATGATATTTTTAAAAAATATTGAATGCAAAATGTGTGTTTTGAGTTATTATACTCCTTGCGTTAATATGTCTTATTGTAAGTAGAATTCAGCGAGATGTTAAAATATAAATGTACATTAGTTATTGAAGTACAGTGCCCGCTTTTCTTTTCAGAGTTTAATGAAACTTGAATTTTGTTGACAGACTTTGGAAAAATACTTAAATACCAAATTTTACTCAAATCCGTCCGGAGGAAGCAGAATTGTTCCATGCGGATGGACGGAAGAACATGACAAAGTTAATAGTCGCTTTTCGCCTTTTTGAGAACAGGTCTAAAAATTGACACTTTTTATGCGCTGTTATCATAGAAAACCCTGCCGATGTTCAACAGATAAAAGACAAAGATTTCGTGGGTCTGCAAAACATAGTTGTGAGAAATCTCTCTACACTGACCCCAATATCAGACCGGTCATCCACACCTTTCTAGTTTACGGTACTGAGAAACATTCTTGAGATTTTGTTGGTGTGTGAGAGAATCTTACTTCCTGATACAATCTAACGGGAACGACATTGTTTGATGAGGGATGGAACAGCGTTTAACATATATTATTTCATTTTGAATAGAGACTACAAAGTAAAATGGAGCTTAATTGACCTTAGGTTACCCACGGGCACAATTTTACTGTAGAAGTCATGTCATTTCGAAAGATGTAGTTGGAAGATAATGAAAGTATATTAGGATTTAGAAGGTAATGATTCAGTATATTCATTTTATTAATATATATTCCAGTCAACACAACGATATGATAAAAGCCTAAGTTAAAGCGACATGTTTCGACTTAAAACGTCATCGTCAGGCTAAGCTAAGAACTTCATGGTTCTTAACTTAGACTGACGATGACATTTTAAGTCGAAACATGTCGCTTTAACTTATGCTTTTATCATATAGTTGTGTTGACTGGAATATATATTAATAAAGTGAATATATAGAATCAATA
>Ga0209755_10005968_pt1 | contig 13648 bp, 11 predicted proteins | sample TergutCo191P1_FD_187301 | JGI IMG/M metagenome (GOLD analysis project Ga0209755, IMG submission 187301) | Cornitermes sp. P1 segment gut microbial communities from Petit-Saut dam, French Guiana - Co191P1 (SPAdes) (version 2) | ecosystem: Host-associated > Arthropoda: Insects > Digestive system... | reverse complement strand
GCCGGCATTATCCGGATCAGGCAAGTGGGTTGAGGCTTCGCCTTCAGCGAAGTCCCTCTCAGCCGCAAAGCAGCACCCCAGGATCTGCGTACAGGATAGCGGGTTTTCGGCGAAAGGGTCAAGGGGGGCAGGTATGTCAGCAATTCTAAATTTGCCCCACAAGCTTGACAAAAGGCATTTTATCCCTGACACTGACAGCGGTTGCGTGCAACATACACATTCAGGCAGGGGGATATTTGCCATGAAAGAAAATTTGCTCAAGGATGGCAAAATTGCGCGTTGGCCAAAAAAGGTCGCAGACAAAAATTTCGTCCTTGGATATATTGCGGCAAAAATACCTTGCGGAAAAACATTTGCGGAAAAAGAAATCAACGAGATAATAATCAGCAATATTCTGTTTGACGATTACGCTCTGGTCAGAAGGGAATTGATCGAAAACGGATATTTGAGCAGGACAAAAGACTGTAGGAAATATAATCGGCAGAAAGAATGTGATTGGACCTCTTGCACGCCAGAGGCTTGCAAAATTGAAATTTAGCAAGAGCTCTATTGAATGCAAAAGGGGCAAACATGCGCATAAAAACAAAGACAAGCTACAACATGGACATCCTCTGCTTTCTCAACGTGATGACAGCCGACCGGTATTACACCGATTTCCACAAGGACGCGTTCGAGAAATTTTACCCGCTGGTTAGCGACGGATTAAAGCAGAAAATGGCTGCGATGGTTGCGGACTTTCAGTCCGGAAATTCCCTCCATATCCACGCATCCGCACTGACGCGCAGAAACCCCTCGGCGGAAACCCATGTGTCCGTCGGCGGCCTGACGGGAAAGACCGGGCGGCCTTCGAAAACCAGCGGAGCGGCAAAGGGGGAAGTGCCGACCCAAGGGCCGGTGCCAAGGGGGATTTCAAGGGCGACTGCGGCCGCGGGGACAAGGCGGCGGCGGTCGAAACCAGACTGCGCGGTTCTTTCCGCGATGCCGGGCCAGTCGGCAAGCCAGGGATCGGCGCGGATTTCTTCGTTGAGCGCGGGATCGTCGAAAAGCCGGCGGAAACGGGGCCAGTTGAAGTTCCAGGGCAGGCGCAGGGCCGCGGTTCCGCCGGGGGGAAGACCGCCGTTGGCCGCGCGGGCAAGCTCCAGAAAGAACGCCGCGTCCACTCCGCCCTGCCAGCTTAGGGCGAGCCTGTTTCCGGAAACGTCAAACGGGAAAATCGCCCCCGCGGGTCTGAAAATACCGGGGGCGATCCCTTTTTCCGGCCAGAAAGGCAGGGCAAGGACGGGATTCGCCAAGGTTCCCGGCAGGGAAATCTTCGGCCGGGCCTTTCCCGACACTTCCGCCGTTTGCCTCCGCCCTTCCCCATCGAACCACTCCACCCGCCACCGCGGGCTGCCAAGCATTGACTCCCATGTATATGGAAGCTCCGGCAACTCCAGAACGTATCCGGGGTCGGCGGCGAGGAACATTCCCCCGCAGGAAACCGAAAAAAGCCACGCATACAAAACAACGATGGAAAAACACGTCTTCATACCCTTATATATGGCGCAAAATCGCGTTTTGCTTGCATTTCGGGCATTTGCTTGTTCTTCCGTTTTCTTGTATACTTAAAGAAATGGCCGATACCGCAGCTCCCAGTTACGTCGAGGTTTTGTCACAGGTACTTCTTTCTAAAAAAGACTGGCTTGAAAAAATCGAAATTCCCAGACTCAAGGAAGAACTCCGCCTCTTTCAGATATCGTTTTCCGTCCTGTACGGTATATTCATCAAGAAAAAGCTCATCAGCGAGGATCCCTATAAGCAGGAAAGCAAAATCATCGAGTTGGAGGTTCCAGACTCGGGGCCTCTTAACGAGGCGAGGCGCAGGGATCAGATATCGGTAAGGCTGGCCAGTTTCGACAGCCAACTGGACTTTCTTGTCAACTTTTACCAGTTCAGCGTGGACTACCTTAACCTTGGGCGAATACGAAAGATAGCCGGCCTTATCCGCTACATAGACTGGATAAACCTGACGCCGGATTCCAAATCCCCCAACACCAAGGTCGTGGCGGAGATAACCCTTAACTCCAAGACTGGGGATCAGATAACCCTTAGCGTTATAGGGGAGGCCCTGACCAAACTTTCAAAGTGCACGGCCTCGGTCATGGGGATTTTACGGGAACTCACCGTCTACCACAGGGAAAACTACAAACTGGCCGTCCGCGGCGCGATCAAGGGCACGCCGGCATCGGAAGCGACCGTGCCCAACGTAAAGAAAAAGATAGCCGCGGTTGCATCCGGCGCGCCGCTTTACCAGGAATTCATCGAGGAGGTGATCGCCGAGGATTACTCCGCCGATGGCCGGGCCCTTAAGGAAGCGGTTCTGAAGTCGCTCAGGGTCTCGGAAGGAAAGGCCAAATCCAACAAGCCAAAGGTGGATTACAAGGCCATATTGATAGAGGGGATTCGGGCTGTCGGCATGAGCACCTCGGTGCTGACCGAGATAGTCCAGAAAATAGACGAAAACGAGGCGACTCTGGCGAACGAGAAAAAGGGCTTCTGGGTAAAACTGAAGCAGTTGATCCGGGCGATGCTGAATTCCGAGCCGGAGGCCGTGATTTACGAACTTGTGTTCACCGATCCTGTAAAAGCGACGCAGACAAAGGAATACCTTAACCTGGGCCAGTTCCGCGCCGACCTGGAAAGGAAAATCAAGATTTTCTCGGGAATGGGCGGTCAGGGGCCGCTTCTGACGAAACTCAAGGGCATGCCCGAGGATCAGATACTCGGATACCTGGAACGGGCCATCAGGGACATTCAGAATTTCTACCGAATTCTGGTGGCCCTTGACGACTATTTCAAAACCACCGCAAAGGAATCTCGCGACAGAATAAAAGGGATAAAGCCCGAGCTGTCCACCATAAAAAACTGCATTGTCAAGGCGAACCAAGTCCAGCATGAGTACAATGCGGCGAAGGAAGAGGCGGAACAGTTGAAGCGGCTGGGAGTCAGCCCGGCCACATGATTAGGGGGCTGTCCGCCCTAAGGGGCATAAGTCTCGGCCTTTTGGTTCTGATTTTCCAAGGTTGCGCGTCCATAGGGCCGGAGGACGCCGGAACGCAGGCGCCGGCTGAACTTCTCATTGCCCGCGGTCGCCCCAGGGCGGCGATCCGGGACGAGCTTACCGTGACATTCTCCAGAAGCAGGGTCGAGTTGGATTTCCGGCAGTCGTTCATGGCAAGCGAGGCGCAGTTGTTCACGGCGATTTACGAAGGTCTTTTTTCGTACCACCCGATCACCATGGCGCCCGTTCCAGCCTTGGCGGAATGGTGGGATGTCTCGCAGGATGGCAAGCTATGGACTTTCACGATAAGGCAGGACGCTAGGTTCTGGAACGGGGATCTAGTGACGGCGGAGGATTTCCGCCGTTCATGGCTTTCGATACTGTCGCCGCAACGCGAGGCCCCTTACGCTAGCATGTTCGACATCATCGAGGGCGCGAGGGAATTCCGTACCGGCGCGGCGGCCAACGCCGACAACGTGGGCATTATCGTGAGGGGGCCGAGAACGCTGGTGGTAAGGCTGACTTCCCCGGCGGCCTTCTTCCCGTCCATGCTCTGCCACCATTCCTTCAGCCCGATTCACCGGTCCATGGTGGACGTGGAGGACTGGTCGCTTTCGCCGCCAATGTCCAACGGGCCTTTCCGCATAAGCGAGATGGACGAGGACAGGATCATCCTTATCCGAAACGAGTATTACTGGGATGCCGAAGCCGTGGCCCTGAGAAAGATAACGATAAGGTTCACCACCGACGACGAGGCAAGCGCACTGTGGAACTCCGGCGAGGCGTTGTGGATCTCCGGCGGCGTGAACCTTTCCGCGCTGACCGACAGAAGCGGCATCCGGGTGCACACGCTGTTCGGAACCCATTTCTATTTCATCCGTTCGCAGGAAGAACCCCTGGACGATTACCGGGTTCGCCGCGCCCTTTCCATTTCCCTGCCTTGGGACGAAATACGATCCAGACATTTTATCCCGGCCAGGACACTCATATACCCCCTGCCAGGTTACCCAAGAATTCCCGGGGTCGGCGAAACCAATATCGAGGAAGCTGTAAGGCTTCTGGCGCAGGCCGGGTTCCCCGGCGGAGTCGGTATGCCGGAGCTTGTGTTCCGCATAACGCCCTCTTTCGAGGCGGCCCGTATATCCGGGCTTATGGCGTACACCTGGGCGGAGCATCTGGGCATTTCCTCGCGGGTGGAGGTGGTGCCCTTTGAAGACTATTTCGACTCGCTGCGTCTGGATGGCTACCACATAGGCTCTTCCACCTGGATTGGCGACTTTCCCGATCCCTACAGTTTCCTGAAAAAGTGGCGCAGGTATTCCAACCTTAACAACGCCCACCACTGTGACGACGATTTCGAAAGGCTTATGGAACGATCCCTGTTCGAGCAAGGCGCGGCCCGCTGGGCGACCCTGGCCGAGGCGGAGCAGTTGCTTCTGGACCGCGGCACGGTTCTGCCCATTTCGTTTACCCCCGCGATTAACGTAATAGACACGTTCGAGCTGGAGGGATGGTTTCCCAACGCCCTTGGCATTCACCCTTTTCGGTACTTTGCCTTTAGGGAATTCCGCCCATTGTCCAGCGTGGTGAAGGCCCCGGGAAACCGCTGATTAAATCAGTGGTTTCCGCAGACTTTTAGGGGCGGCGTTGGAGGTGCAGATGAAGGAGTCGGCTGCGTGGGTCGGGAGGCACGGCGGGCATTTGTGGTAATGGGCCAGATTTGTTGATGTCATTCAGTCATCACCCAAGCCAAAGAAACCCAGAATACCGGAAACGACCTCCCCGGCGGTGTCCTCGTCGACACATTCTGCGGCAATTTCCCCGGCAGTCTCGGCGGCCGCGCCCCCGCAGGCCGCGATAATCTCGCCGCAGGCCGCGGCATAGCCGGGGTTCAGCCGCATAGCCATGTTGCTGTCGGCGATCGCCAATTCCTGTTGCCCAGTATGCGTGTAGGAGATTCCGCGGGCATAGAACGCGTCGGCATTGTGCGGCTCCATCCCGATAACCCTGTTGAAATCCTCGATCGCCTTGTGGTGCAGGTTCTTGTTCGAGCGGGACGTTCCGCGGATATAGTAGGCGTTGGAATTGTTCGGATTCAGTCTCAAGGCTTTGTCGCAGTCATCGATTGCAAGATCGTGCCGGTCGGTATGCATATAGGCGGTGCCGCGGATCGAATAAGCGTCGGCGTTGTTCGGATCCAGCCCGATGGCCACGTTGCAGTCATTGATCGCCAGATGGTGCTGACCGCTGTGCATGTACGCGGTTCCCCAGATCGAATAGGCGTTCGCGCTGTCCGGGTTCAGGGCGATGGCCCGGTCGCAGTCGCCGATCGCCATGTCGAATTGGCCGTTATGCATGTACGCGGTTCCACGAATTGAATAGGCGTCCGCACTGTTCGGGTTCAGGCTGATGGCCCGGTCGCAGTCACTGATCGCCATGTCCAGTTGGCCGTTATACATGTACGCGGTTCCACGGATGGCGTAGGCATCGGAATAGGTCGGATTCAGCCTGGCGGCCTCGGTGCAATCCCGGATCGCCTGATCGTGTTGCCCGGTATGCAGATAGGCGGCTCCGCGGGTGCCGTAGGCATCGGGATGGGTCGGGTTCAGCCTGATCGCCTCGCCGCAATCCCGAATCGCCTGATCGTGCTGGCCTTTGTTAAGGTAAGCCTCCCCTCGACCGGCGTATGAGTCGTGGTTGCCTGGGTCCAGCTTGATCGCCTCGTCCCAAAGCCCTATGGCCTTATCGAAATCCTGCATCGCGGCATCATGTTGGCTTTGCGTAAGGTAAACCGCTCCCCGCCAGTTATATCCGGACGCATCGTCCGGGTACATCTTTATAACATCTTCGAATTGCCTAAGGGCTTTGACATAATCCCCGTCCCGGTAATGCTTTTCCCCTTCGTCAATCAGCGTTTTGACGGGCGGCCTGCCGGCGTTGGACAACACCGTATGCGTCACGGCCGCGGAGGTCGCCGCGACCGTGGCGCAATACGGGCAAATCATCGAACCTATCCGCAGTTTCGCGCCGCAGCCTTTGCAGTCCCCCCCGGCCACCGGCTCCGGCGTTGCGCCCGGCGCGTCCTGCCGCGTCTCGGTTTCCTTGGGCGGGCACGGCAATCCGCAACCGTTGCAGAATTTCAGCAGTTCCCCTAAAGTCGCCCCGCAGCTCGCGCAAAGACGTTGTTCCGCAGGCGGCTCAGGCGAAACCGCGGGTTGTTCCCGCGCGGCGGCGGACGGCGATCCGCAACCCGTGCAGAATTTCAGCAGTTCCCCTAAAGTCGCCCCGCAGCTCGCGCAAAGACGTTGTTCCGCGGGCGGCTCAGGCGAAACCGCGGGTTGTTCCCGCGCGGCGGCGGACGGCGATCCGCAACCCGTACAGAACCTTATCCCGCCGGAAAGTTCCTTTCCGCATTGAGTGCAGAAACAGCGTTTTATTTCCACCGTCGCGGCAATCGCCGCCCCGCAACCCGTGCAGAACGCCGACCCTTCCCCAAGTTTGGAGCCGCATTTCGTGCAAAAAGTCATGTCAATTCCGCCTTTCGCATGTCGTTTTTAAAACCCCAGCAGGAATGAATAAAGGCTTATAATCAAAGTGAAAGCGCCGCCGATAATGCAGGCCACAAGCGCCGGCTTGCTTTTTTGCTTGTACAGGGAAACGCCAGCAAGAATCATACCAGCGCAGAAAATTATGCCGGCAATTAGCATCGTTGTGACAGCCTCCTCAAACGCAGTCCAGTTAATAGAGCTCCCTTGCCGAGAAGCAGATATCGCCATATGAACGGCCTCATCAAAAAGAATCCACCCCACAGTGTTGAGAATACCGCCTATGAAAACCAGGAGCAGGGAGAAGATGGCAAGCCCCGCGCCTTTGCCGCTTCCCGACACCGGCACCGATATCGGCACCGAGGCCGCCGGTGGTGGCACGCTTGTCACCGGCGCCGCCTGTGGCAGCGGCGGCATGACCGGTGGCACCGCGGTCTTCCTTGCCGCGTTATTCGCGGCGGCACCCGTTTTCGAACCGCAACCCTGACAGAACAGCGCCGTATCCTGCACCTCTTGTCCGCAATTCCCGCAAAAAGCCATGTCCTTCCTCCTAAATCCTTCGTTACGCCAAAGAGCCTAAAAATTCCCCATCCATGCGGGAAGGCATCGCATATGCAAAGGCATAAACATCCCCCATTGCCTGCGGGAATATTACGCTCGGAAAGGCGACATTTTGCCTCACATGACAATCTTGCGGATTTTCAGAGCAAAGATCAACCCCATTGGCAGGACACAGGGGGGCAAATAGCACTGATTTAATCCCCATTGGATTAAATCAATGCTTCCTTAGGAAAAGTTGGCCAAATATTTGCGATTATCAGGCTCAAGGGAACATCATCCACCGTTCCCGTCTTGCGACAGGGTATACGCCCAGCCCGCCCTTATTACAACATCGTCCCCCAACCAGAACCTGACAAATTGACTGCGATCCGCGTTGTAATAAAAAATATGGCTATGCTGAAAAATCTCTTCGACATGATCCGGCCGGCCGTACCTTCTAATGATCTCCTGCGAACGCATACCCACATGCCGGCCCAGGAAATGCCTGTCAGTATTTTGCAACAAGGATATGAATTGCAGCCGATAGGATATCGACTCGCCGAGTTCCCCCTCCTCGGGAAAAAACGCAATCACTATTTCATCGTTCTGCGCCATGTACCAGTAAGCGGGCAACTGCCCGGCATCCTCACTGGTTAACGGCCCTGTCGGGAACACGTCATAATCAGGGTTGTTCCTGAAGTGTTCGATATTATCCGAAATACCCGCCAACAACAATTCGCGATCGAAAAGAGAACTTGCATTCCTGTTGCAGGACGCAAAACCAAGGGCCAATATGGCGAGCACCAATGGAACACTGTAAAGTTTTCTTGTCATTTTAATCTCCGTTGCCTACCTCGGAACCGACACGGCCACCGAACCGTAGTCCAGGGTCACATCGATAGTACCCGTGCTCCTGGCCTGTTGAAACCAGTTTGGCGAGGGTTCAATCTGGGTGAGAAGGCCGTTTCCATCTTCGTTTTCGTTTTCGACCTGCACGGCAACATCCATTGGATCATAATCCACCTCTCCATATTCCTAGCCATACGCAACCAAGCACACTGCCAATAAAACCGGAAAAAGCACGCTTTTTTTTCTCATACTGACTCCTCGCTGATATTGTTGTTTGCAAAATGCAAAAGCAAAACCTCACCTCTGCATCCAGTGGAACTCGTCCACCTGCCGCTGGGCCTCCGCCATTATCCTGTCCAGGCCAGCGGCTCTAAGATCCTCGATAAGCCCCGGGATAAGCACGTCCGGGTTGGCCGCACCCACCATTAGATCCGTGGCGTGCCTCTCCCAAATAATCCTTGCGTTGAGCAGCTCCACCATAACTGGCTCCAGATCCATCATGAAACCCATCGTCACCGAAGGCACAGCAATCTCGTTCTGGTGCTGCACTTCTTCCCAGTAGGTGGCAGGAACCGTGTCCTGCGGGGTTATTATGAAATAGTTGCCCTGCTGGTAATTCGTCAGCGACCAGTTTGGGTTGAACTGGCGCACCGCCCTCCCCCTGCCCTCGATGTAGACATAGTCGAAGTGGCGGCCCTCGATGCCGTAAGCAAGCATGTCCCTGAGCGTGGCGTCAGTGTTGACCAACTGCAGAAGGCGCAAAGCGTCTTCCTTGTGCCTGGAGTTCACGCTTATTGCGTTCATGGATCCCTGGATCGTGGCCGTGGTATAGACTGGCCCGAAGAACCGCACCGGCTCGAAACGCTCCACGCCTTCCATGGCCGCAAAGAGGGGCGCGACCGACGGCCATGCCTGTGCCATCATGAAAGGTACCCCCCGGGGGGTCTCGTGTATCAAGTTCGCATCGGGGTTGATTATGCCGTTGCGGAACCATGAATGAAAATACCTTAACGTCTCCAGTATGTCTGGCTGCTCAAGCGTAAGTACCACCCGCCGATCTGGGTCGTCTATGCGTACCCCGATGGGCGGGAAATTGGCCAGAAGACAGTCGTAGTCATCGAAAATCCATGTGTTGCTTGCCCTTGACAGAATAAACGGATAGAAACGCGGGCCTTCCCCAGCCTGAACCCTGCGGAACACCTCGTCCAGGAAGCTCCATCCGGAACGTGTGGGATCGATGTCGTACCTTTCGACGAAGGTGCTGTCCCAGAAATAGAAGCCTGTCTTGGACGAGTCCTTGTAGGTGGGTACCGATAAAATCCTGCCATTGATCCTTACACCGTCCCACAGCACGCCCGGGATCAAGTCCCACAATTCTGGCGCAACCTCTGGCACAATATCTGTGATGTCGGCAAATGCCCCCAGCGCCGCAAATTGGTTGTAGTTAGTAGCATCGGTAAAGAGGATGTCGAAATATTCACCAGTGTTGATCACCGTGTTGAAACGCGCCGAAGCCTCGGCCCATCCGGCTATCCTGAATTCGACACGCACACCAATTTGCGAATACACATAGTCGCTTATGACTTTTTGGTCATGAGCGAAGTTCATTTGACGCGTGCCTATTTGCCACCAGATAAGCGTGGGAACACCACCCGAGCGATCGCAACCGCTCAAAGCAAAAACGCCCAAAGCAAGCAACGCCGCAACAAAAACCCTGGAACCGCGGTTCCCCGTCACCGATTTTCTCATAACACCACTCCCCCTAATATGTTTTTCTCTGTCTCATTAGACTGCAAAAAATACCAACAAACCGCATCATGCAAACACAGGCTTTACTTTCTGCCTTGAACGCATAAACATTAACATACAATAAGGCGGCCCGCAACACAGAACATGTTTACCTATGGCTGTTGTTTCGTTAATATACATTATGGCCGTAATAATATACTATTTTATGGGCGGCATAAGACAGGCTGGATTTGTGTACAGCATAAGTGTAAGGAGATACCATCCCCCAAGAGAGAGGGATGGTAACAGGACATTTTTTTACTACCCTTTGATGGCACCAATCATAAGGCCAGAGATGAAGTACCTTTGAAAAAACGGGTAGGCGCAGGCAATCGGGAATATCGCTACGATTACTATCGCCATCCTTGCCGCCTCTTGGGGCATTGCCACCAGCAACTGCGCCTGGGTCATGCCCAGCACCGCGGCGTTCTGCGCAAGGAAGTTTATATCCTGAAGCAACCTGTTAAGGTATGCCTGCAGGGAAAACAGCGATGGGTTGTCAATGTACAGCATAGCAAGAAACCAGTCATTCCAGTACGCAAAACTCATGAAAAGGCCGATTGTCGCCATCACTGGTAAAGACAGCGGAAACACCAGTTGAAAGAAAATCCGCAACTGGCTGGCACCGTCCAGCTTTGCCGACTCGATAAGCGAATCCGGGATGGTGGCGCGAAAGAACGTCTTGCACAGAATGACATTAAACGACGAGACGGCAAGGGGCAGAATCAAAACCCAGATTGTGTCGTGCAGACGCAGGAACTGCGAGATTATAAAGTAGGTCGCAACAAGGCCGCCAGAGAAAATCATGGGGATGAAAACGAACCACACATAAAATTTCTGCAACTTGTATTCCCTGCGACTAAGCACATATCCCATAAGGCCATTAAGAACCACACCGATTAAAGTTCCAGCGACAGTTATAAACACCGACACCAACAATGCTTGGAGTATAAGAGGGTAGTTCTGCGCAAGGAAAGCATAGCCCTCGAAGGAGATGGTTCCAGGAATCAGGCGGTAGCCGTACTCGATCAGGGAATCCCTTTCGGTAAGCGAGATACTTACCACCAGAAGCATGGGGATTATGCATATAAGGCTGAGCGCAATCATGATGAGGTTGAACAGCCCGTTCGTCAGGGGGCTGACCCTCATGAACCGAAGTATACTGCTGGATGCCACATTTTTTTCTGCCACGATTTCCCCCCTATATCATTGCCGACTCTGCATCGACCCTTCTGACTATCCAGTTCACCAGCAAGGTCATGATACAGGCCGTGACCGCCTGGGCCATTGCCGCCGCCGCCGCCATTCCCGCAGGGGCATCGAAGAGTCGCTGAAACACGAACACGTCCAGCGTAACCACAACATCGTTCAAGGCCGCGTTCGGCAGACGCGGCACCTGGAAGAACATCCCAAAGTCTGAATAGAAAATCCGACCGGCGGACAATATGAACATCAGCACGATGATCGTCTTCATCATTGGCAACGTTATTCGCCATATTTGCTGCCACTTCGATGCGCCATCTATAAGCGCGGCCTCGTAGACCGTCTTGTCAATCGAGGCTATTGTGGCAAGGTAGATGACCATGCCGTGCCCCACGTTTTTCCACTGGCTTATGAACAGCATGAAGCCAGGCCAAAACCTTGGTTCGGCATAGAAGTGGTGATCCGCCAGACCCCAGCTCTCGGGAAGGCTGTTAACCACGCCCATGGTTGGGCTAAGGAAACCCCAGACTATAGCCGAAACCACGACCCAGGACAGGAAAAAGGGGAAAAACATGATCGTGTGGTATATTTTCGCCAACTTTCTACAGTACAGCTCATTGACGATTAGCGCCAAGGTGATGGCAAGGACGGTCCCCACCACTATAAATACCGCATTGTACCCAAGGGTGTTGCGGATAGCCAGCCAGATGTCGCGGCTGGAGAAAATCATCCGAAAATTTTCAAATCCCACCGAAGGGCTTGAAAGAATGCTTCCGATAAATCCTTGCCCAGGTGCAATCTGAAATCTGACGAACGCAATTATTATACCAAACATGGGCAAATAAGAGAAAAGCAGATACCAGACCGTAGCAGGCAACGCAAGAAGGGAAAACTGTGTGTCGTCGGCTGTCCATGGTTTCCTGTGTTTTATACTTGATGACATACCTGTGTATTAGCACGACTATTGGAAACACGCAAGCGTCAAATTATGTCTTTTGCGTGTTTTCCGTGGTAATATACCTATGACCTTAAATGACATCTCATTTGCGGATTTCCATTGATTTCCACGAGGACATAAGGAATTACGGAACCGCAAATTTGGCGGTAAAAAGACGATGGGAAAACCAGTGGTAAATTTACACAATGGATTCCACCGCGCTGAGCGTGTGCGAGAGCTGGAACATAAAGACCCACAAGGTCACGGCCGGTCTTGCCTCGCTGGGGAAGACCGGCAAGGGCTGGTTCCTCGGCTTCAAGCTGCAAGGGGCCTGCGACGCGCAAGGGAACCTTGTGAACCTGTGTTTAAGCCCCGGCGGCGATCACGACGGCAACCATGCGGAGGCGTTGACCGAGGGGCTCAGCGGCCTGTTCGTCGGCGATGCCGGCTACCTTCTGAGGGGTGAGGCGCTTCAGCGGCTGCGCAAAAAGCACCGGCATGTCCTGGCCGCGGCGCGCAGGAACATGAAGCGGCTGATGACGGCCGAACAAAAGCGTCTTATGAGGAAGTGGGGCGTGCTGAAGGGGCGTTTCGGGCTTGTGTTTCACCTCGCCCGGACGGTTACTGGTCTTTTCAGGCATTACACATACAGCCTGCTCAGCCGCATGCTCAAGCCCGTTCTTTTCTCGTTACGGTTGCCGGAGGCTCCTCTCGCTCTTGCCGCTTAAAACTCGAAGTTCGGCCGGTTAGATTATTTTTGAGGCAACTCGCGGAATTGACAGCCTCCTATTGTTAGTATACGATGGAAAATATCTTTCCATTGTAGAGGAGGTAGAGAGCGATGGCAGTATCCCGACGGGAGTTTATCAAGGGCGGCCTGATGGCTGCTGGGACGGCGGCGCTGGGGGGCTTGGGCGCTGTGCGCAACCTGTTCGCTGGCGGTGTTTTTGACGGAGCGCCCGGCCAGCCCGGTCAACCTGCGGGTGTTGGGGGGGTGACGCGGTATGTTGATCTGGAGCGCATAGGCGAACTTGAACGCCGCGAGCGGGCGCTCTGGGATATGTTCGATCCTTGCCGCCTCTGCCCGCGCGAGTGCGCGGTCAACCGCACGGCGGGCAGGGCGGGTGTCTGCTCCGCCACCAATACCTTTAGGGTCGCCTCTTTCGGCCCCCATCACGGCGAGGAAGGCCCGCTTCGCGGCACTCGCGGCTCGGGGACGATCTTCCTTTCCAACTGCAATTTGTTGTGTGTTTTCTGCCAAAACTGGCAAATCGCCCATCGCGGCGACGGGATGCAGGTCGGCCACGAGGAGCTTGCCAACATGATGCTGGATCTCCAGCGCAGGGGTTGTCATAACATCAACTTCGTCACGCCCACGCACTTGGTGCCACATCTTGTCAGGGCGCTTCGAATCGCTGTGGGTCGCGGGCTGAACGTGCCGCTACTCTACAACACCGGCGGCTACGATTCGCTAGAGGTGATTCGCCTGCTTGACGGCATTATTGACATCTATTTGCCGGACTTCAAATTCCAGAACGCGGAACACGCCGCCCGTTTTGCGCAGGCACCCAACTATCCGACACACGCCGCCGCCGCGATTAGGGAGATGCACCGGCAGGTCGGTTTTCTTAATGTAACCGGCGGGGTCGCGCAGCGCGGGCTCTTGATTCGCCATCTGGTCATGCCAGAAAACCTAGCGGGCACCGACGGTTTCGTCCGCTGGGTCGCCTCGGAACTTGGCACCGA
>Ga0209755_10005967_pt1 | contig 13649 bp, 7 predicted proteins | sample TergutCo191P1_FD_187301 | JGI IMG/M metagenome (GOLD analysis project Ga0209755, IMG submission 187301) | Cornitermes sp. P1 segment gut microbial communities from Petit-Saut dam, French Guiana - Co191P1 (SPAdes) (version 2) | ecosystem: Host-associated > Arthropoda: Insects > Digestive system >... | reverse complement strand
TGAGGGGAACCTGGTGTCTGATGGGGAGGCTCGTGTACCGGGGACTTTGAAAGATTGATGAAGGAGGGCTCTAGGAAATGGGTATCTCTCTGCGAGGGATTCCATGAAGTGGACCTTGTGGTAGGGTTCCTTTACTGGGAAACCCAAGATATGTTAAGCAAGGCTCGGAAATGAGCGTCTGCTTCAGTAGGGGCCCCGCTTTAGGGAACATGGATGGGCGATTCTTTTTTTTGGGGGGGCCTTCTTATTACAGGAATTTTTATGAGGTCTTTGAGAGATATGCAAAACGCCCTGTAGCTGAGTAGCTCTCTCCATAGGGGCCCTGTTGGGGAACCTGGAGGGGGTTCGTTTGCTGGGACTTTTGAGAGAAAAGAAATAGTGTATCTGGGTTCCTTTCTTGGACACAGAGGCCATTAAGATTTTAAGTATGGGGGTTATATGGAACTTTTAGTAAAGGAACAGAGCTCTTCTGGGTTGATATGAGATTATGGGGCACAAAGGGCCCGTCTATTAGGCCTAAGTGCATCGGGACCGTAAGAACTCGAACCCAGTGTTAATCAATCAATCAATTAATCAGTACTTTCCTCCCTGTACGTTTCTGTGGTGTGATGTTTAATTACGCAGAAGACTAGTCTTACCTCTGTCCTTTACTTTGAACTGCACAGTAAGGCACCATTACTGTGGTGTTCATTACATTGGCAACCACCAAAAATATTATCCTTTTTCTGGTTAATTACAGATATGGATTGCTGGGTGCCAGTGGATGTGGGAAGACAACACTTCTTAGCTGCATTGTGGGTCGCCGTAAACTCAACTCAGGGGATATCTGGGTGTTGGGTGGCAAACCAGGTTCTAAAGACAGTGGAGTACCTGGCCCCAGGATAGGGTATATGCCTCAGGTATGTCATACATCCAAAAAATGTATGTTATCTGAGGATAATGATGTGTAGTTTTTGTACGAAACAAGATGGTCAGTGTTACCACATCACACGAGACTTACCTGAGTTTGTATAGTTTATGCTTTAAGAGATGCCTGGATGCTGATTTTTCACCCACTGTGTGTATTGCTCCAGAAATATGCTTGCCCACTCCTTAAGGATGAAGTAATATAGAGTGGTGGTGTGTGTTATGATATTAATTATTTGCACATGAATTTTATGTTGCACTCATATACTGCAAGCCCCTTAACAGGTGGTTCTTTTAAACTTTCAAGCTCTATTTTGGGAGTCCTGGTTGAAGACACTAATTAGACCATAAAGACAAGTTAGATATGTCTTCAAAAACACTGCTTCATATAAGAATATGTATCTTGAAACAGACGTGTTTCTTGCAAAAATTTGTTTTGAGTTAATTCATGTACTTCAGGTAATTCCTGCCCACCTATTTGTCTGCAAGTTTCACCTCCTAAACAACAGGAGAGAGTGTGGTGAAGTTTGATATTCAAAGTTTGTATTGAACGTTGATAACATTTTTTTTTAATATCCAAAATATCCTCTGCTCCATATGAAGCTCTAATTTATTTCTGCAGAATTGTCTGATCTGCAAATTTGTGTTGGGATATGAAATAGATATTTTATCCTGCAACTCTTTATTTGAAACATTTTTCTTATGAAGAGTGTATAGTGAAATACAAATCAGAAAACTTCCAGAGTTTATGTGATTGTGGTATCTAACACGAGATTAGGTTTATATCTGCAATGAAGAAATATACAGACCAATGAGTCACACGCATAGTTGCAAATAATTTGTTTGTAAATGTATGTATATTGCAAATTCAGCTCACTTTTTCCTTTTTGCTCTGCTACTCAGGATCTATCTTTAAATACTGAGTTCACCATACAAGAAACATTCTTGTATTTTGGATGGGTCAATGGAATGAAGAGTGAAGAAATCAAAGAAAAGTTACATTTCCTGCTGAAGTTCCTACAGCTTCCATCACCAGAACGTTTCGTCAGAACTCTTAGGTTAGAACCAGGTGTTGTATGCCAATACTAAGGTATTCATATCCTTTACCCTCTAAAATGTTCTGGCTTATAGACAAAACAGCAATTATTTTGTCTTTTTCATGCTTTTGTATGATATTTTGTACATTGTTTGAATGAAATTTGACACAAGAAAAGTTTTTAAAGGAAGAGTGTTTTAAGTTGTATGTTGTAATTTATGCTGAATACTTCATCTGTATTCTGCTGGGATGTGAAGGCAGCTGGTGTTTAGGGCTGACAACCTTACCACCTTCATGTGTCGATAATCTAGAAATTCTGGGAGCCCCTTCCTCCTTGAGCCCTAAGGGCCTGTCCAGACCTGCCATGGAATGGGATGGATCAACCACACCAATGTGAAAACCTAAAAATTCGTAATTGCCTATATTTACCAATTGTAACAACATAGGTTTCATGGTAAATAATCTTGAATATTCATAGTATTCATCTGAAATGAAACAACTGAACTGAATATTCTAAATGATACGGTCAAAATAATTTCTTCTGAAATCACTTACAATCATTAGCCCAGAAGAAATACAGCATTGTACAGTAGTGTATAAAATATCTAACATTAAATAAATTAAATTAATAAATTAAATAAAGCAAGAAATTCTGGAAAGAACTTGATGTTGATTATGTACCTTAAAATGTTTTCCTGAATTGATGGTAGTAGGCACTATAAATTCATTACATAATTAATGTTGTACTTATCTCCATAATTATCAGTGACACAGATTTTCTTTCTGTTAAATTTATCATGCATTACTTTAGCATTTATCTACATTTGTCATTAATAACACAAAGACAGTGTGTTACTTGTAGCATGAAGACATATTTGCCTTATATAGAGGTGTCCATCTTCTGTGGTTCATTAACAATCACAATGAGACAGAAGAAAACTAAGTACTGTATAAATTTAATGTAACAACCATGTTGCTGTTTTATATGTCAACAACAGCAATATATATACATACTGGATATGTATTAAATTTATGACCACAGAATTTCAGTACTTTGCATTGCATGTGGTAATATCACTTCCTTCTCAGGCAGTTGCTATGTAGCTCTTACTGAAGGCAGGGAATTAAGTTGCACAAGCACTGCATATTCTCAGTTGTGTGATATAGATAGCGTTTCTCATGAAAGTACTGAGAAAGGGTCTGCCACCTACACACATGTGTAATGGAGGCTATGTCAAGGACAAAGTGGCCAAAGCCTGAAGTTGGCTACTGACCTCCATGTAGTGCTGAGAATGAATGGCTGTACACTACCAGTCGCACATACGCAATTCGTAGCATAGATGTGGACAGTTTTACCTTAATACAATACAGGAATATTTGCAGTTAGAAGAAACAAATACATAAAGTAATAGCTTTTACTGTCCTGTAGACATCAGACTTGTCTGAGAATAAAAAAGAACATATTATTTTGGAGATTTCTTTGTTTCTGGACTCTCTGTCCAATATTCTGAATGGACATCTCCAAAATTTCGTGAACTGGCGCTGCTTCCATCTTCAGGTGAATAACTGGAGTGGCATGGTCAGTTAGACAAAACCACCCTTTTACGTGTCAATGTAAACCACTCTGGCTTCCGAAACATTGTATTCTGTTTGGAATACTAGACAATGAAATAATAATTAAGTAATCCTCTGTAACAGCCCTGTGTAATAGACACTGTGTGTTTGTATCCTAGCGGAGGGCAACAGAGGCGGCTCTCCCTTGCGGCAGCCATGGTACAAGATCCAGAATTGCTCATCCTTGATGAACCAACAGTTGGTGTGGACCCACTACTCAGACAGAAGTGAGCTAAGATGAAAGACCTTTTGCTGACTGGATACTATCAGAAGTATTTGTATTCCCTTTCAGTTTGTTTCACTAGTCTGCCCAAGAAATGGAATATTATAGTCATACTTTCCTACTCTCTCCTCCCCTCATCATTGTTGGTTTCATTTGTTTGCTGCCTTCATTGTTCACAGCAAACGGTTTTCCCAGTCTTCGTCTTTCCAAGCTTGATTACCCCATAAAGGACATTATACAGGGAGTTCAGTTGAAAAATGAATGCAAACGCATGTCAAGCTTATCAGCCTTATATCTCACATTTTCACACACACACACACATGTATATGTATAATTAATTCATGTTAAAGTGCTGGAAATGACCTCATCCAGCTCCCAGACTTTGTTGATTTTGAAGGAATTGTTACATCAGACAACCATATTCTAAATCTTATATGATAGTTCTTGTATGCTTGCTTCCTTATATAGGTTAGCAGAATTAAATTCCTTGTACTAATCAGCACTACCTCTTCATAAAAAACAAGCGTATGTTACACAATGCTTCACACATCTGTTACCCACAGCAGATTAAACAGGACTGGGTGACTTTGGACGTCAGATGATTCAGTGTTACTTTATGCTTGGCGACAGTACTAGTTGTGTGTGGGTCATGCACCAGCTGTTTCATGAGGCATGCTGTATGGGTATTATATGCATACACACATATATATATATATATATATATATGTTATCAGAGGAAGTGTAAGGCTATTTTAAGCATGCTGTATGTCTGGGTGCAGTTTCAAACCTCCCTCCCTCCTTGTATATAGGTCTCTTTCTTTATTTCACCTTGTACAGACCAGTTCAAAAAATCTTTTTATGATCTCCTTTTCCATTTATTCATTATGGCCATATTTTCTGAGCACATTTCTGTGTCTCTTCTCACTGATGGAACAACATACATTATTAAATTTAGTACGTTCTCTTTAAAGTTTTCTATAAGTTTATTTTGCAAATATGTCATAATTAATACTAATGCTTTAATATTTTTTTTTTTTTTATTTTGTAGAGAAGGTGTAAAGTAGTCGTTCCCGTTCTTCATAACAGTTATAAAAGCCATAATTTTATGTCAAGTGGCATGTTACTTGACCATGAACAACTCCTCAACTGAGCTGCACATAGAATTAGATTGATCTGTGTAGCCCATAAGTACACTGTTTTTCTTACACTACTTGGTAGTGTGAAATATTATATTCTGGTTGTTTTATCCAGCATCTGGGAATACCTGATAGATTTATCACAAACTAAGAAGACAACAATCATCATCACCACTCATTACATTGACGAGACCCGGCAGGCTAACATGGTAAGTGAAGGATATCCAACCTCACATTCATGAAGCTGAGGTTTAATTCTCTGTCAAATATATAGATCATTGAAGATCATTAGGTATTGAATAATATGAAATCTAAAATATATATTATACCATTTTCTATTAAAATTTGGGTAAATTTTAATCACTTATCACTTCAATTGTTGGATAGGAATGTTGGTGCATAATTTCTGTATTAATTTTAAAAAGTATTCCTTTTTGGAACTATTGACATTCAGGGATGTAAGTATCTTTTCAGAACTGGGTAGATGTTAATGTGTCAGTTGAACCCAGGGTATGATAAACATGTGTAATAAGGGAAATTATTACACTACAGTTTTATAAAAAATGTATGGTCTATGTTTCTATGCTCAGAAGGGCATTAGACCCTGAAATAACATCTTAAAAGGGAACGTTTTGAGACTAAGTAGATGGTACCTTCCTGCATCTGTTCCCATTCCAGTCCTGTTGGCATTACTGGATAAGTCCTGACATACCACACTGTGTGCCTGGGGAGTGCAAAATACAGTGAACTTTGTGGCAACTATGCAAGAACTGTGATAGTACACTGTAGAAATTATGTTGAAAATATCATTTCTTCCATGGTTTACAATAACCATGACAATTATGTAACTTGTCATTCAAGATCATACAGTGAAAGATTTAAAAGTAAGCAATAGAGGAAACGTACGTATACATAACTTTGAGGTACATTCTTGCAACCATTGTGGCAGTGGAAAAGCAGTAAGTATTACATATTGTGAGTGTGTTTGTGTAGCTTTATTTATCTATCATGCATTTGCATGTGTCATATTGTCATCGGTGGCCTACCCCATTCTACAATATTTTTCCACGTTATCTCATAAGTAGCACGGTTTTTTAAAAAAAAAAATGATTGCACACAAAATGTGTTTTGATATCCTCTAAAAATTTTGTCTGAAATACTTTTTATTCTAAGGATAAGTGAGCGATATGTGATCAAAAATGTATATTGGTCTTCATGTAAAATAACCATTCTTTTTTCTGATTTAAATTAAACTTAAATTTGCTTGACAGTTTTTCGAAAAATTACGCTAATAACAAATTTCATGACAATCCGCCCAGCAGGAGCCAAGTTGTTTCATGTGGACGGACAGATGGACAGGTAAAACAAAGCTAATAGGTTTTGCAATTTTGTGAAAGCGCCTAAAAGTGTTGTCCGATTACACACCATGAAGGCAAATAAGGGGACTAAGTTTATGATTCCATTCATTTTTAATCTCAGCACTAGATGGAGGTAAGTGGCAAGCCTCACACTCCGGTCGATTTACCCCTGCAGAAGGTGTTACCAATAATCATTGAATGGGTAGGTGGGTGGGGATCGGAGCTAATCTGGACATTATGGAGAAGAGGAATTCTGTTGCCCCTGCCCACATTTAAACATTGGATTGACTAGCCCATAGTCTAGTCACTACACTATATGAACAGTAAAACATTAAAGAGTGGAATAGTCTGTAGGAATACGAGCTAAAGAAAGCAGCTTTTTGTTGATAACCTTGGCATATTCATGTTGGTGAGCATCACGATTGATATGTGCTGGACTGTGATGCCACACAATTTGTTAGCTACATATGTAACAGCATTTTGTAAGAACCTTGTTCTTTACCAAACTATGTGGTACCTCATGCCTGGAGTCTGCAATCATGGAGCTTTTCACTTGCATTGTGAATAACACTGAACACTAGATATAACATTTACATATATATGAGGATCTCTAACAAATTTGAAACTGTAATTAAAAATCAGACTACTAGGGAACAATTAGAAAGTTATGGACAGTTAAAAATTTAGAGATATAGCAGTTGCAGAGGCAGACCCATTTGTTTGTACATTTAATTCTTGTATGTCTGTGTCATACTGCTTGAAATAAGGCAAGGCAAATGTGGCTGAAAATGTAGGTGTGTGGTACTCTAGTCAGTCACACTTGAGTAAACTTGATTTACCTTGTAGGTATTTGATCTTCTGGAAGTTGTGCAGTGTAGCTTGATAGATGATATTTGGTATTTGGTTGTCTTGAATAATCTAGTGTTTCTGCAACCTTAGAATTATTGGTTAGTGGCAGCAGACCCAACAGTGACGCTGCTTGAAATGACGTACCAAACCAAGTGTTAATATTTCAATGAAGATGCATGGTATGCATAAAATATGATTGGATTTCAGAGGTATTTAAGGAATGTTATTCATTAACCCACCCAGTGATGGAAAAGACAACAGAAGGAGATAAAACTTTACACAGTGCAGAAGTGGCCATTGAGGTTTAGTTACATCTTTTGTTTTCTCTTCTTCAAGATGGTTATGTTCTTAATTATGCAATTGCTGCTTCCTCCTGACATTTTGCAGATTGGTTTGATGAGAGGTGGGAAATTCCTTGCTGAGCAGTCACCTGATGAGCTGTTAGAAGCACACATGTGTGACACTCTTGAAGCTGTGTTCCTCAAGTTAAGCAAATTACAAAACCAGGGCAAGCGCCGGCGCAGCAGTTACATGCTTGAAGTAATGGGACCACCAAAACCAGAAGAGGTAAGTTCACTTACAAATATTAACCCTTATCCTGCTAACGTGGAGAATATGGTGAGCTCCTAATAATGCCAGCAGATGGCAGGTGGGATTTAACTTGGTGTTTAAAGGGTTAATTGTGTTTATATCTGGGGCTCATGAGTAAATATATAAGGAGATCAGGAGTGAATAATTGGTAGCAGCATTTGTATCTTGGAATGTTGTTTGGATGTCTAAACTTCAGGCTGTAATAATTTGGTGACTCATAATTATTCTGTAAATTGCAATACCAAAATGTGCTTGCATTGCTTATGAACTAATTGTTATTTAGAGAAGATTTTAATGCATAACCATGAATTTGATCACCCTCTTTATCCCTCTATCCACATTTAATCTCCTTTGTGCTCATTGGATTTGGTACTGGTGTCTTCATTGAGATGTCAGGTGTATTTTTGCACTTGTGAGTAAAAATCCATAACTACAATGTTGATGAACCTGAAGAACATCCTCATAAAAATTCTTTGATAGTAAGTTATGATGCCAAAATTAGTAGGAAATACAATATGCAAACTTAATAACATCTACAATGTTACTGTATTTACTCAAATGTAAAAAAAGTTTTTTCCTTAAATTTGGTTTTTGTATATGTGAGGTAGTCTTAAATTTGTATATGAAGTGCTAATCCGGACCTCAGCAAAGTGGTTTGTTCTGAACTGGATCATGCAGAGTCAAACCAAACTCTGCAACATCAAATCATGGCAAGATATGCGCCTTTCTGAGATATTACACAGCGAAGAGTGGTATTCTATACTGATGTTTCAGAAAGCTGGCTGTTTCTCCTTTCAGGCAAAGAAGCACCTAACCTCACAGACCCCTTAGATCACAGATTATCTAGTATCCTTACCTCAAGCTATTCTCTCTTACTGGGAATGACACATCATCTACTAGGCAGCCAAATATTAACTGATTAAGATATGCACCTGAGAACAGATCTAGTTATAGAACAGTAACAAGAAAATGGCTGTTGAAAAATTAAGGGAAGACCAAAATTAAACCTGGACCAATCCAAAAACTATAAAGACAGCCATGATCTCAAATTTATTAGATCACAGGCACGACACAAAACTCCAGAACACATGTATTTAAATTCGTAACGCAACTACCACCCTCCGTGGAGAAAATTTTTAATCTTCATGGTTTTAAATAAGTTTATAAACCAAGAAATATAAAACTGTAGTATTTAGTCAATGCAGACCAGAACAGTATGGCAGTGCATCTCACCAGGAATGGCTGTGAAGGGTTTTTTAAGAAGTGCTTTAGGTCCACTGCAGTGGATGGTACTGATGATGATATGCTTTGGAATGTCAGGGAAGAGGGTAGGAACTTAAGGAATTAGTGTGAGGAGATGAAGGCACTGTGTGTGAAGATGGAGTTAGTGACACTGATTGGTAAAGGTAGATAGAATCTAACATGCTTTGTGTGTTAAGTGTATGCAAGTAATAGGAAAATATTTCTTCTTCGCAGATATTTTATTTTATTTTTTTTGGGCGGGGGGGATCTTAGATTTGGATAAATATGTTTTCCCTTGGCAGATATGTTTTTTGAGGGGGCTTGTCTTAGATTAGAGTCATCTTGCATTTAGTTAAATACAGTATTTGAAACTTTATGTGGTGTATATTTTACCAAATGACAGGGAAATGTGCTTTTTTAATTAACCCTGTATTAACACCACAATTTATGAACACGTATGCTGAAATATCTTTATTGTTGATCAGCTCTGTCAACAGCAGTTTTGTTTTCAAAATGACTGTCAAGACCAATGGCAGATAGAAAACTGCTCAGAAAACTTCTGGAAAATTTGTCTATTCTTAATTATTTTACATTTTTGTTATCTTTACATCTTTAGTACATTTAAAAATATAAATAGCTGCAGTTTTAGGGCATCCTTTATTTCTTGAATTTGAGTTATTTTTGGAAGATGAAGCCTCTGAGACCTTAATTTAATGTGTTGGGTGTTACCTTTGAATGACATTGTATGACATTAGATAAATTGGTTGATTGCCATAACTAGTGTGATGTTTTGAAAGCTGTTGAATAGTAATATGTGTTTTTGAAAAAGCAATCATGCTGGGTGTTTTCTTCTCCAACTATGTCATTATCTTTATCGTAGTTCTTTGTCCTAATGTAGGGACCTTCAGCATTTGATACAACTTCAGAAATCAGTGGTGAATATGGAGACAGCATAAGTCTCTCCAGCAAAGATGTGAATCCAGCGACCAGCGTAAGTTGTCCTCATTCTTCGTTACTTCTGCAGAAACTGTTTGTTTTCCAGCTACAAAGCTGCATTATTTGCTGTGACACTGAACTTTCAACATCAGCTTCTGTTCTTACTACTTCTACCTCATCACTGCTGGGTGCTGGAATAATGATGGACCATGTTATTAATGCAACATGTTTTGCTACTTCATCATCACTTGACGCTTTCCTTTTGGTGCTGTGACACTCGTCTCATGCTGCTAAAGATCATACATTTTATCACTGAAGTTTGTATTTTCATGAAATCAAGGGACGATTTCTGCAGTATATTTGAACACAACATACCCTCTCTTCAAAAATCATGCTCTTACATCCTGCATTCCACTTTCTGTAACAAGAACTACGAGCATTTCTTCAGCATACTCTACTAACGCTAACAGATGGCTTATCATTTTGTGTATTTGATTTCTGATTTTCATTTCATGAGTACTGATGCTTCCCTAACCAATAAATATACCAATAACTATACCAAAAACTATTTCAGGTTATGACTACTCTATTTCTCAGAGCAGCACAGTTACCGTTAAGCATGTTAGATTAGCAGTTGGTCATTGCGTGGACCATTCAATAATGTTGTATCTGCTACAGAGGTTATTTAAATTGTGGTGTTCTGGATCATCACACCATGTTGACTTCTAGGTGGTTACTGAAATTTCTAAGAAGAATGTTGTTGCCATCTTCTTGAGAGAAATACCAAAACCTGTAGTTGGAAACAGTAGGTTCCTTTGAGGAGCAGTGGTGTCTTGTTTGCGGATGACTGGCCAGGAAACTTTCATTTTATTCATTTACCATGAAAGCTGTAGATCTTCCACTGAAACACTGGAAACCACCTTGAGGACCTCATGGTGTCATTACCCAGAAGGCAACAGTCTAGATGTTGTTTTAGTTCATATATTTACGTGATATTTCTGGGGTACTAAATTGGGAAAGATGAGATGGAAGAGACGTGGGTGTAAATTAGAACTGTGTAGAACATTTTTGTCAGAAGACACATGATACCTACATGTTTTCTTTGACAGACATAGTAGTTTTATAGTATATGAAGCCTGTCTCTTCCAAGAGTTTTTAGTCCATATTTGCCCAGCAGCAAATATTACCCTACTTCATAGGAAAGTATCAAAGTGCCAACCACCAGTTTCTAAGCCGACTATTCATCTACTGGAAATATTTGCAGCACAATATAGAATTCTTGTCTTGAAATGTTCAATTTCTCTTCGGTTATTGTCTTTCAGTTCTTATGACATTTCATTTTCTATCAGTACTTGTCTTTCAGGTTGTACGATGTATGCAGATCATTCACATAATTTCTGTATTTCAGTGTCCTCACAAATGACAGTCACACACATTCAAATCTGGAAATGTAGTAGGTCATAATTTTGTACAACATAGTGTCAGAATTAGCAGAGCATAATGGTATGAATTTATTGTTTTGTAAAAGCATAGACCCTGTGATTTTGCATGTACACACTGTAAAAGACTCATAATTTAAGATTAATTTAAAGGAAATCATGAATTGCATGTGGATTTTCAGAACACAAATATCTACTTTTGTGGTTTAATACAATCTTGTTTAATGTGAAACATGCTCCGTCTGAGAAAGACATGTGTTTCAAACTGAGAAATCCATTGGTTACTAATTTTTTTGAAGTAGCTGTTGTACAACTGTCTTGCTTCTGAGGCTAGAGGAAAGAGTTTGGGTTATAGGACCAAAATTTTATATGAGCATGGTTTTCAAGCCTTTTGTTCTGTGAGCTGAGGACCTTGTACCCCACTTGAGTTAAACTGTCACATTTTCATATTTCCTTTTTTTCAGCACTCAACCACCCATTTGAAATATTTTCATTACTATTTGCTGTTTCTATGGTGTACAAGTCACTGTTGGTGTAGCATATATTTTACAAAATTTTGTTTTTTGTTTACCATAACACAAACTTGCATACATATGTATGAGATACAAAAGATGTGGTATGCATCACATTCTAGTACTGACATGATAACGTAATATTTGGCAGTCCAACCTTGAATCACCCAGGAAATATATCTCTGCCCTCAATACTGTGCTTAAAGATACATGTTAAGGTGCCAAAACCCTGGTTCACTGCCATGTTATCAGTGTGGTTTTCGTGGTGGACAGAATTGCAGTGAGGCTTATTTTCCTGTCAACATATATATATATATATATATCATTTTTTTCTGTTTCAATCAGTGGTCTTTATTCATCTGTCATCAGGGACTGGTATATTAAGAACACTTGAGGCTGCAGTACCACTTTAGTATAATTCTTAAGTAATTCATCCCCATTGTGTCTTTTAAATAGACAAATATATATAAGAAATTCAGTCAAACACAACCATGTATTTGTTTCAAAATCAGCATAGATTTAGTTCAAGTCAGTTACATGTTTCAGCCATACATGGACATCATCAGGCTGGCCACAAAATAGAAAATAACTGTACTTATTTTCTTTCTTGTGGCCAGCTTGATGATGATAATATATGGTTGAACCATGTAACCTGACTTGAACTAAGGCTAAGCTGATTTGAACTAAATATACAGTTGTGTTTGACTGAATTTCTCTGACATATTTCTGCAATGTGAATTATTATGCAAGGTATGAGGTACTCATGGCAGTTACTAGGAAGATAACTATTTTTTTGTTTATTTATTTACATGCAAATCGATAAAAAAAATTGTAAAATCTACTTGACACAGAAAAGTCTAAATGAATTAAATGTACATGCAAAACAGTTGCTAAGAAATATTACAATGAGTTACATTATTACAAATTATAAATTTATATAAAGGTAAGGCACAATGTTTTGAATGTATGATTAGATATGTAAAAGTAGGAAACAGAATAGGAAAACAGATAACAATTTTTGATTAATTAAAAATTTGAGGGAAAACTGATACAGAATTACTATACATAGAATGATTAACTATGTACATTTTTTTTCTCTTAACATTAAATTTTTCATCTAGTGAACATACAGGATTTTTATGTCAAAAATATTTAAGGCTTTTTTTTTTAATTTTTAAAAGTGTGATACTATATAATCTCTCTGAAACATACCAGTGCTTTGGAGGATAGTAATGTCTCCATCATCAGAGTAGAAGAATTAAATTTTTAAGAAACAAGTCTTATAAAGGAGTAGTTACTGTTCTGGATATTTTGGGTAGGCATTGTTTTTTGTCACTTTTTTTTTCAGTTTATTTTCCATCTTCAAGCTGTATTATGCTTTTTCTTCTGAAGCCCAAATGTTCCTGTCATTACATGTTTTCTGCTCTTTTATGACTGTTGGTGTAAATAAAACATTGAGGTAATTAAAAATTTTTGAGTGGTCTTTAAGGTGACTTCAACTATGAATGGCAAGGGAGAGGAGTTTCTTGACTTGGTCTTTTATTTCAGGGAGTTTCATTGATGAAAATTGGAACCAATCACAGTTTCTCTCAATCTGTGTCATTTATATTTGGTTCTGGACTGTTACCTGTGAAGTATGTGACAAACTTATAATGCGATATTAAAGCTTTTCATATTTTCCATGCCTTAGACAGTTATTAATGATTCCCACAAAATGCGTTTTTAGTTTCAGCTTGTGCATGTTTAAAACATAGTGAAAGTTATAAAGTTATATATATATATATATATATATATATACACACACACA
>Ga0209755_10005965_pt1 | contig 13652 bp, 11 predicted proteins | sample TergutCo191P1_FD_187301 | JGI IMG/M metagenome (GOLD analysis project Ga0209755, IMG submission 187301) | Cornitermes sp. P1 segment gut microbial communities from Petit-Saut dam, French Guiana - Co191P1 (SPAdes) (version 2) | ecosystem: Host-associated > Arthropoda: Insects > Digestive system... | reverse complement strand
CCGATCCCGCCGCGGCGATAGGTGCCGACAGCCCCTGCGAACGCGAGGCCAGGGATCGCGGCGCGACGCTCTACGTACCCGAGGGCAACTACCGCATGTTGACCGAGGAAGCCCTGCCGCTTTTCGCCCTTGGCTTGGCCGAATCGTCCCCAGCGTTGACGTTCAAAGTGATGCTTGATTCGGGCGGAAAGATTCTGGGGGCCGAGATCTTTCCTTCCACGGTAAATGTGTCGCGTCTGACTTACGAAAGGGCGGACGAGTTGATCGCAAGTGGGGAAGGCGAGTACGCGACGATTCTGCGCGATCTTTACTCGCTTGCACAGCGTAACCTTGACCGCCGCACAGCCTCTGGCGCGATAAACATAGAAATGCCGGAAACCCACATGGACCTTATCGATGGGCGGGTGACGATAGAGCCTATCGTTCGGTATGAATCGGCTGTTTTGGTGCGGGAGTGTATGCTTCTTGCCGGGGAGGCGGCCGGGGGATGGGCGATGCAGCGCGGCCTGCCCATTCCGTACATAGCTCAGGAAACCGGGGAGCTGCCCGGCGAGATACTTCCAGGTTTGGCTGGATCGTACCAGCTTCGTCGGTGCATGAGACCACGGATGCTTTCGGCAAAGCCTGGGCTTCATTCTGGGCTTGGCCTTGACACTTATACCCAGGTAACCAGCCCCCTGCGACGCTATACCGATCTGCTTAGCCATATACAAATTCGCGCGTTGCTCCAGGGCAACCCCGTTCTTTCCGCCGATGAGCTTGCGTCGCGGATGTTCGCGGGCGAAGCGGCGGCGATGGCCATTACCCAGGCCGAACGCGCGTCGCGCAATCACTGGATCATGGTTTACCTTTCCGATAGAAAGGATTCCATCTGGGAAGCTGTCGCCTTGGAAAAAAGGGGAAACCGCTGGCTTACGGTAATCCCGAACCTTGGTCTGGAAACCCAGGTTTCCCTGCGCGGCGATGTCGCGCCCAATGACGACGTAAGGCTCGCGCTGAAGTCGGTAAGCGTTCCAATTGGGGAAGCGGTTTTTGCCGTTTCGGAGTAGCTAGGAAGGCGATACCCCATCAACGGATTCCTCTGCCTGGGCGACTTCCACGATGCATTCCACCGTGCGCTTCTGGTCGGCTTTGGTTATCGTTACAGTAAGGTTTTCGTAAACGAAGCTGTCCCCTTTTTTGGGGATTTGTTTCAGCGTATCTATGATCCATCCGCCCACAGTGGAAGATTCCGATTCGCCTACCATGCCAAAGTATTCGTACATCTTATCTATAGCGGCGGTACAGATTACTTTGTGCCGGTTGTTTCCCAAGGGCACAAATTCCTCGACAATCTCGTCGTTTTCGTCCCAGATATCCCCGACCAACTGCTCCAGAATATCCTCCATGGCCACAAGGCCCTCCGTCCCGCCGTACTCGTCGGCGACGATAGCTATATGGCTTTTTTCCTTTTGCAGCATCTTGAACAGCTCGGACACCGGGGTTCCCAGGGTGGTGTACATGACTGGGGCCATTATGTCGTCCAGGGATGTGGTTTCGTCGATGGTGCATTTCAGGAAGTCACGGATGTGTACCACGCCGATGATATTGTCGATGCTTTCCTCGTAGACTGGCAGGCGGGAGTATCCGCTGTCCAGAAAGATCGCCGCCATCTCCTTGATGCTGGAACCCTTCGAGATGCCCACTATATTTACCCTGGGTGTAAGTATATCCTCGGCCAGCAGATCGTTGAACTCGATGGCGTTGCTGATTCGCAGGGAATCCTCCTCGGTAATGGTGCCATCCTGCTCGGCTTCTTCCACTACGTACAGCAGCTCCTCGCCCCTAAATCCCCGTTCTTCCCCGGCGGACTCGTCTTTTTTCGAGGTGAAGTGTTCGTTAATCCTGGCCTTCCATTTGACCAGCAAGAAGTTGAAGGGCTTCAGAAGTACCATCAACAACTGCAGAATCGGGGCGGAAAACAGGGCTACCTTTTCCGGGGAGCGTTTCGACATGCTCTTGGGCAGATCGTCGGTAAATACTACGACTATTATGGTAATCACTATAGTAGAAACGACCGGCCCAGCTTCGCCGATAAGCCGCACGAACAGGAAGGCGGACACCGTGGCGGTGGTAAGGGCCACGCCGTTGTTGCAGATAAGCAGGGTGGAGATAAGCTCGTCGAAGCGTTCGTGCAGTTTAAGCACCAGCCTGGCCCGCTTGTCGCCTGTTTCCGCCATGTGCTTGATGCGGGCGCGGTTCAGGGACGCGAAGGCCATCTCGGTGGCGCTGAAGTAGGTACCCATCACTAATAGGACTATGAGTGCAAGTATTGTGAAAATAACATCCATATCTATCATTATGTAAATAAACTCCTTCCGTATGAAATTTTAAAATAGTCAAACCTAGCCAAATTGGTGTTGGCTAGGTTCGCGAAATTGTACAGATCAATTATAGCATGACTTATGCGGAAAATCAACTTGCGCGGCCATGATGTATGCGAATTGATTTTCGTATGGAAGCAGAACGGCTAGCAATCTTTTATGATCCGAAAGCGCGAAGCGTTTTTTGCCTCCATCACGGAATGATCCCACATTCTATTGTGAGTACAGCCAACGCCTTCTTTTTCCCGCCCATGCCACAAGCGCCAGCACCGCGTTTTCCTGTTCCGGGGGAGTGAGTTTCCGGTAGGCATTTATCAGCCTTAGCTCCTCCTCGTTTAGGCCCTCTTGGCTGGTGCCGGTCACCAGGAATTCCGCCGAGGTTTCAAGCAGTTTTGCGAGATCGACTCCTTCCCTTAAATCGGGGTAGGTCTTGCGGGTCATCCATTTTTTGAATGTACTCAGAGGAACACCGATTTTGCCAGCGACCCATTCCTGAGTCGTGTTTTGGGCTCTGATTACGTTTTTGAGCCTCATCCAGAAGTCCATACGGTAATTTTATCTCTCTTGACAGAGCAAAAATGGTGTTTTTTACTTGACACAGTTCCAAATTTGGGTTTACAATATTGTACTCGGAGAATATTTGGAACTATTAACCATTCTCATGAGCAATTTTGGATACTAATGGAATTTCGTATGAAATGCCAAAACAGACGGCGGGAAAGACCGCAAAAGGGGACTTTGTTATGAAGAAAAATGTTTTTTCGTTGGGAATGGGAGTGCTTGCGCTCTTCTTCGGATTCGTTTTGACTGGTTGCAATACGCTCCAGTCTATCGAAATCAGCAGGGGGCCTGAACGGGCAGTATTGGGGCAGGGGCAATGGCTGGATCCGGCGGGGTTGGCGGTCACCGTGATCCGAAGTAGGGATACCGAAGTAATCGCGGATGCAAGAGGGATGGCAATATCGGGTTTTAACCCTGCCATGCCGGGGCAGCAAACAGTGACGGTTACCTACGGGAGAGGGAGAAGGGCGCAGAGTGCTACTTTCACCGTAACGGTGGTGCCGGCGGTGCAGTTATCCATTACACAAGCTCCGACAGTAACCATGATCATGGAAGGTGATGACTTTGACCCTACAGGGCTTGTCGCATGGGTTGAATTTGAAAATGATGCAGTCCCGGGCGAAGAGCTAGGGCCAGGGCGGCTGAGTTTTTCCGGTTTTGACAGAAATATTTCCGGGGCGCAGACGGTGACCGCAGACTTTTTCGGTAGAACGGACACTTTCGAGGTGCGCGTGGCGGCTTTTCTGGGGATCGATATAACGTCTCTGCCAGTCAGAACCGAGTATTTTGTGGGAGAAGATCTTGATCTTAGCGGTCTTGCTGTACGAGGTAGATGGGATGGCTATGAAAGAACCCTTGCTATTACGCAGGCGCATCTTTCAAACTTTGATATCAACCGCAGCGGACAGCAGGATGTGCTTATTACCTATTTGGGTGGTACGGCGAGTTTTTCCGTAACGTATGTGGGATTTGTGGCCATTACCATCGCAAGCCCGCCGTCGAGGTTGAGTTTAGGAAATGGGGAGCATCTTAACCTTGCTGGTATGCAACTTCAGGGAACGCGGGAGGGATCGACCACAATAGAAATGCTGGATGTTTCGCGTGCGCAGATTTCAGGGTTCGATAGATTCAGAGGGGGAGAGCAGACAGTCACCGTTTCATTTGGAGGCAGAAGCGATACTTTCAGGGTAACGGTTGGACCCAATCCGTTCATAGCGACTTGGACTGGAACAAGAACAGCAGGGAGAGATGAACTGTCACTAACACTTACGATGGCGGCGGACAATACATGGACCCTGTCTTGGCCAGCAGTCCAGGGGGGTACCCATGCGCAAACTTTCAGCGGAACATTCACGCGAGATACCGAGACAGGGAGAACTGCATCGTTAACAATTACGGGAACGGAAGGCCCTAATCGTGCTAATACTGGGCCAAGCAATGTCGAGATCCTTTCGCCTCGCGAATTGAGACTTACCGGTGGAGTAGGAATATTTAGCGGTGCTGGGGCAACGCTTACTAGGTAACAAAGGGAATGGGAAGCGGCTTCCGAGTCGTTTCTCATCCTTGCGGTTTATTGCGGATTACAGCATGGGAATTTTAAATATGTCGGCGGCGACAATAACACCGTAAAGGAGTTTTTCATGAAGAAAAAATTGGGTTTCTCGGTGATGCTGATTTGTCTATTGGCATTAAGTCTGGCTTTTGTTAGTTGTAACATGGATGCCGATGAAAGCAACGTTTTTGAAGGTACTTGGCGTGGTGTGAGTAATTTTCATTATCACGCAATTGTGATCACGGGCAGAGATGTCTCTGTTCATAGGCTTCCCAGTGCCAATGCTGCTATTACAAACGGAAACAGGCTGGGCTATGGTAGAATTACCCGCTTTGGAACAGCGGGCGAAGATCCTATTGCAGACTTAGGGGAAGGTCTTACCGGCGGCTTAAGGCTTGGGACTTTTGGTTTGTTCGTTTACAACGTCGAGCATGGCGTAGGCTTTGCAATGAACGGCCTCTTTTCTAGGTAATGACATTAATAAGAAAAGCCGCAGTTTAACCGTTGTGGCTTTTCTTGGACAATAGCTTTCGCAGCTTATCGTCAGAGGGGCGGGAAAATCCCCAGCTTGTATGGATGAGAATGCGACATTTTTGATGAGGAATGTCGAAGGTTGGTCAAAATGCAAGGCAATTCCAGTCTACTGTTGCAAAAGAAGAGGTTTTGCGCTAGCATAAAGGCATGTTTTCGACCTATACCCTTGATACAGAGGAGTTGACTCCGCAGTTTATTAAGGTGTTGCAACAAACCTACCCACACAAAAGAATAGAAGTTTTTGTGCAGGAAGCCCAGGATGAAACCGAATATTTGCTTGAAGACCCGCAATTGCTAAAAGCCGTTCAGGACATAAACGACGGCAAAAACATGGTATCGGTTTCCATTGACAGACTGTCATGAAAGTTCTGTTAAGCGCAAGTTTTTTGAACTGGTAGAAAAAATATTTCGCTTGACCAAAAAATGCAGAAAGCGTAATATAAGAGCATAAGATGGCATAAAATCAAAATTGTTTGGTAAACACCATTTTAAAAATATTGTCGGCGGACAAAAACGCAATGGAGGACTATTATGTCGGTAAATGTTGGTACTCTCCCGCGATTTAGGGAGAGGATTAAGGATGCATTCGGTGTTACAACCACAGCTACAGCAGGAAGTGTTTTTACGGCAGGTAAAATGGAACTTTTCATTAAGTTGTTCATTCTCTGTCTCCTCACTGTTGTTACATTGGGCATCGGTTTTTCGTGGTTCTTTGTGAAATTCATGAAATGGCTTTACTCCCATACAAAGATAAACGGCAAAGCAATAACATTTCATGCTACTGGCGGGCAGTTGTTTGTTAAATTCCTTATTTGGGGCATTTTGTCTGTTGTGACATTTGGAATCTATCTTGTATTCTTTTATCTCCGTGGTTTTGTTAAATTCGTTGTTGAAAACACGCAATTTGAGGGCGAAACTGGTGCATCAGAATTTCATGGCGGTAAAATTGAATGGTTATTGATGCTTTTGGCCTACGGAAATCCTATTGTTCTGATTTTTGCCCCCACTCTTATGTTCAACTACATTTTTGGGAATTGTGTGATTAGTGGCAAGAAACTCAATTTCCATCTCAGCGGTATGGGTTTTTGGGCTCAGTATGTTTATTGGTCGGTAATGGGTTTTATTACCCTTGGTTTCTACTTCATTCTTGGCGCTCCGTTTTATCGCTCAAGCATTGAGTTTTTTGTGGAAAATATTTCCGTTGGGGAATAGTAAAGCAAAAAACCTGCGCTTAACATACGGTAACTGTACGCCGCCTTACGGCGGCTAGGTTCCGCAAACCGCATTTTGCGGTTGCTGGTCTTGCTACGCAAGGTAAGTCTATGGAAATGCGACCTTGATAGGCGATACATCTTCCAGAATCATGTTTAGTTCCACCTTCGCTTTATCCGTTGGCAGCTCGTGGGGTAAATCCAGAAAAATACGACGATTAGCTGGGATTTCCACAGTTTGCGCCATGACCACAAGATAAATATCGCATAAACCTAGGTCTGGGGCAAGCACGGGAGGCAGGAAAATAATCAATAGGGATGAGTCGCAACGGTATCTGTCACTTTTGCATCGCCCGCTTGACAAAATACGGGCAAATCGTATATATAAGTAAAGACGGCTTTTAAAATTTGAATCCGCTGAAATTGGCGCAAACTTAGGAGGGCAAAAATGCAAAACAATAAAAGAGTGGTCACCGTTATTCCAGGGGATGGCATAGGTCCCGAATGTGTCAACGCGGCCATGCAGATAATTGCCGCTGCCGGTGTCAACATAGAATGGGAGGAACGTCATGCGGGTGCGAGCGTCTTTAAGCAGGGCATTCCGTCGGGCGTTCCCGCCGACACGATAGAATCCATTAAAAAGACCCGCGTGGTTTTAAAGGGACCGCTTGAGACACCGGTAGGTTTCGGGCAGAAAAGCGCGAACGTAACGTTGCGCAAACTCTTTGAGACCTATGCGAACATTCGCCCCGTGCGGGAATTTCCAGGTGTCACGACCCCCTACAGCGGACGCGGGATAGACTTGGTCGTGGTCAGGGAGAACGTGGAAGACCTGTATGCCGGAATCGAGCATATGCAGACTCCTGGGGTGGCGCAATGCCTTAAATTGATTTCGCGCAAGGGTTGCGAAAAGATAGTCCGCACGGCCTTTGAATTCGCGAGGGCCGAGGGCAGAAAATCCGTTGCCTGCGCCACGAAAGCCAATATCATGAAACTTACCGAAGGCTTGCTCAAAAAAACATTTGAGGAAATAGCCCCAGAGTATCCCGACTTGGAATCCTGGCACGTAATTATTGACAATTGTGCGCATCAGTTGGTCAAGAAACCCGAGCAGTACGATGTAATCGTCACCACCAACATGAACGGCGACATTATCAGCGACCTTACGTCGGGGCTTGTAGGCGGTCTTGGCTTCGCGCCAACCGCGAATCTTGGCAACGATGTGGCTATTTTTGAGGCCGTTCACGGTTCCGCGCCTAAATATGCCGGCAAGGACGTTATTAACCCCACCGCGGTAATTCTTTCCGCCGTAATGATGCTTAGGCATATCGGCGAATTTGACGCGGCGGCATTGATAGAAAACGCGGTTATGGTCACGATTGAGGAAGGGAAGGCCCAAACTGGCGATATAGCCGGCTATGACAAAGGGGCCCCGACAAGCGTTTATACAAAAACGATTATTGAAAATCTGGGGAGGAAGCCAACAAAATGGCAGGCCAGGGATTACCAGGCGATCAAGATGCCGAATGTACCTGGTGATCCTACTTTTGTCACGGCCAAATCAAGGCGCGTCATAGGCGCGGATATTTTTGTCGAGTGGCAGAAGGATGCCGAATCCCTTGGGCTTAGTTTGGATAAAATCGCAGAGACATCCGATTTCCGCCTCAAAATGATTTCAAACCGTGGTACGAAGGTCTATCCCTTGGGCGATGCTTTTCCCGATTGCGTTGACCACTGGCGCTGCCGCTTCGTTCTGCGGGATGCGAAGGCGGGCGCGTCGCCCGAGCAGGTTATGGAGCTGCTGACTAGGGTTTCCTCTGTTCACCAATGGATGCATGTGGAAAAATTACTGGAATTGGATGGCGAACCTGGCTACACTATGGCTCAGGGTGAGGATTGATAGCAGCAATAAGGGGCGTGGCCACCGAAGGGGGAAACTCGGCGGTGGCAGTCGTGAATCCCATCCTTTTTGCTCATGGTGCTGGACCGGATATACCGCACTAAAGACTGTATCCATTCGTTAACGTATAACCAGCACCATGTAAAAACCTTACGGCCTACTCACGAAAACACTTACTGGCCGCGTTTATCGGGGACGAACGCATAGTGATTTTCTTGATAGGCATCTTGTCTTTAAGAAGCTCATAGAATAGTTCGCAAAGGTTTTCAACCGTGGAAACCTTCTTAGTAACAACGATTCTGTATTCGGGATACGACCATGCAAGGGGATGGTCTATCTTCTTAAGAGGGACGCAGTTTTCAGGATCATTGGAAATCCCCTCTTTTTTGTAGACGGCAAGAACCGCATCAAGAAGCGGATCCCCTTCCTGAAACAAGCTGGCATGATGGAAATGGTCGATAACCTCCCATGCCTTCTTGAACCCGTCCTTACAGGCGTGGGCAAACCCAGTTACAGGATCTACCTTATCCTCAAGTTCAATGGTCAAAAGACCCGAGTGCCCGTGAAGGTGCTTTGCTTCCCTTGGCCAGTTCATAAATCTGTGAGCATACTGGAAGTCCAGCTTTACTATTGACGTGTACAATTCGTTCATAGCTGAAATCTCCTATTCTTTGGATAATGATTTTTATTATATTCGATTGCATATGTGTGTCAAGCGAAAAAAATCAATTTTGCACATATAATCCTCCAAAAGTTCGATTTTATGCCACATAACTCCTTAATAGGGGGCGCATATCCCGGAAATGCGACATTGACAGGTATTTAAATGTGGGTGTATAGTAGTATTATGGGGAAATCGCTCGGGCTCTTCCGAATACGCAGCTTTAGGTTTTGCGCTATCGCCATGGTCGTCCTGATCGGATTTTCGATTGCGGCTTGCGAGATGTCGGGAAATGGGCTGGAACCTACGGAGCTGGCGGGGTCGGTTAGCATAACTGGAATACCGAGGGTGGGGGAAACGCTGGGTGTAAATGTAAGGAACCTTGATGGTAGCGGGGACGTTTCCTTCGAATGGATGGTGGACGGCCAGCCATTTGCAAACAATCGCGGCGCGACTTTGCGTCTTGATGCACTCCATGTGGGCAGCACCTTTACGGTGACGGTAAGTACCTCTGACAATTACGGCGGTGTTACCAGTTTCCCGGTAGGTCCGGTAATCGTCGCGGGTGGAATCCTGCCTCCGCTTACCGGATCGATAGGCATAACTGGGATTCCGCAGGTGGGCCAAACGCTTAGGGCAAACATAGACTATCTTGAAGGTAACGGGGCCATTTCCTATGAATGGAAAATAGACGGCGACCCATTCGAAAACAACCGCGGAATGATCTTGCCTCTTGACATACTCCACCGGGACAGGAATATTTCGGTAACGGTAAGGCGCGAAAATAATTCAGGCTGCATTACCAGCGATTCGATCGGCCCCATTGGGGCTGGAACAATGTCCGCGCTTACAGGGTCGGTTAGCATAACTGGGAGCCCGCATATGGGGCAAACGTTAAGGGTAAATGTAAACAGTCTTGGCGGTAGCGGGGAAATTTTCCACGAATGGATGGTGGGGAACCAGACGGTAGGCACTGGCGGCACCTTGTTTCTGATACCTGGCGATGTAGGGCAGCCCGTAACCGTAACGGTGAGGCGCGAGAACAATTTCGGCTACGTTACCAGCCTATCGGTTGGCCCGGTAACCCAAAGGCCCTTGCTTACGGGAACAATCGGCATAACCGGAATGCCGCAGGTCGGTCAAACGCTGAGGGTAGACACCGCAAGCCTTGGCGGCAGTGGGGCGATGTCTTTTGACTGGAAAGTGGGGGACGCAATCGCTGGTACGGCCAATACATTATCCTTGGTGGATGCCCATATAGGACAGTATGTAACCGTAACGGTGAGGCGCGCCAACAATGACGGTTCCGTTACCAGTTCGGCTGCTGGTCCCGTAGTAGCCATACCTCCGCTTACGGGAACAATCGGCATAACCGGGATCCCGCAGGTGGGCCAAACGCTGAGGGTAGACACCGCAAGCCTTGGCGGCAGTGGGGCGATGTCCTTTGTCTGGAGAGTTGGGGGTTCCCAAGTTGGTACGGGCAATAGTTTGTTATTGCAATCTGTTCATGTGGGGCAGATGGTAACCGTAACGGTAACCCGTGCTGGCAATACCGGTAGCGCTACCAGTCCATCGGTTGGTCCTGTAACCGCTGCACCTCTGCCGCCACCTCCTTCGCCGACAGCCATAACCATAACGGTTACGGGGATACCTGGGCGTTATATTCATCATTGGGGGGCTATCGACTTGGAATCTAGCTGGGCAGGCTGGGTCGCCGAGTCTGCTTGGTTAAGGATAACTGGTTCCTCGGCAACGTTTACGATGCGTACCTTTGACGGAGCTCCGTTTAACATATCTGGAACTTATAGGGTTCACTTTAGTATTGACGATGATATGGGAGAAGTGGGCAACTATTCCGTTATGAGAGGTATCTCCGCTGGAAACAACTCCATTCCGTTTACTGCTTTCACCCCAGTTTTCTCTGGCTTTTCCGAAGGCCTGGAATCCACCGAAGAGGGAGGCGGATCCCGTGCAGGGGCGCGCCGCTGGCGGTAAAAACGATAGGGGCCCTAATTATGGATCGTTTCATTGACTTTGCGGAAGCATCTCTGTTACAATAATAAGCATAGGTGCATTTCGCGTTAGCCAGTGCCGCGCAAAGGAGGCTGTATGTTCCTACGTGTCGTTTTCGTACTTTTCATGACGGCGATGTTTTTCACCCCGCTTTCCGCGCAAGCACAGGCCACGCGAACCCTTGACGCTGCGGTTCGGGACGGTGCTAGGCACTTGCAGGATCGCATTCCCAACGGTACGCGGGTGGCGATTGTCGCAGTGCAGGGCGAGGATCAGGATATCGGTGAGCTTGTGCTAAGAAAACTTGGCGAAGCTCTGGTGAATGCCAACAGGCTTATAGTGGTCGAACGCGATTCGGCGGCGTTGACCGCTATCGATCAGGAAATGGACCGACACTTGAACTTTTACGTGAGCCAGGAAACCGAGCTTTTTGTTGGAAGGCAACTTGGTGCCGAAGTCATTATTTCGGGTTCGATGGCCCGTGCTGGGCAGAACTGGCGGCTGGAAGTGAACGCCGTAACCGTGGAAACCGCCCAGCGGGTGGTGCAGTGGTCGGCTGCGAATATCCGCCCAGATCCCTCCTGGGATGCCGATGCTCGACCACCAGTTGCAGCCCAGCCGCCGCTTGCCGAGCCTGGTTTTGTTGAACGCCCTTTAACAAATACCCCACCTGCTGCCGCCCGGCCGCCGCACCGCGGTCGACCGCCAGTTGACCATTAGGTGACAGACACGAAATCCCACCCGTTTATTAGGGTGCCAAACAATTGACGGTAAAAACCAGGTATCGGTTTAAGCGTAGAGGACACGGAGTGTCTTTGCAGCCCCGCATCCTCTTGCACAATATCCCCACTACTTCGCCAGTAGTCGGTTAAGCCTCTTAACAAAATCCGCAGGGTCTTTCAGTTTGGCCCCTTCCACAAGCAATGCCTGATCCAGCAGAACCGAAGCCGTGTCCGCGATGCGCTCTTCGTCCTCGATGTCCTTAAGTGCAAGCACTATTGGATGCTCGCCGTTCACCTCAAGGATGGGCTTGGCATCGGGCGCGGCTTGTCCCATCGCCTTGAGCATCTGCGCCATCTGTATGCTGGGATCGTTTTCGTCGGCGACGATGCAGGACGGCGAATCGTGGAGGCGGCGGGAAAGTTTAACATCCTTCACGCGATCCCCCAACGCCTTCTTGAGTTTCGCGAGAACGGGCTTGGCCTCTTTTTCGGCGGCCTTGTCCTTCTTCTCGCCAAGCTCCTCGTCAGCGCCGGCGCGGTTCACCGCCCGCAGTTCCCAGGTTTGGCTTTCGGACTTGCCGTCGGTTCCCGGTGTTTCCTTGCGGTAACTGTGCAGGGACGGAATCACAAGCTCGTCGATCTCGTCGTCCATGATAAGCACTTCGATTTCCTTCGCCCTGTACGCCTCCAGCAATGGGGAAGCCCGCAGAGTTTTCTCGTCGCCGCCGGTGATGTAATAGATGTACTTCTGATCGCCCTTCATGCGGGAAACGTAATCGGCAAAGCTTGTCCACCCAACGCTATCGTCGGAGCTTTCCACGGCGGTACTTTTGAAGCGCACAAGCTCCTGGATAAGCTCGCGGTTGGCAAAGTCCTGGTAAAGCCCCTCCTTGAGCGGCCGGTTAAACTGGCCGACAAAGCTTTCCCACTTCTCTTTCGCCTCGTCGGAACCGGAAGCGGCATCCGCCATGTGCTTGAATTCCGAAAGCAGCTTCTTCACCGATGCGTTTTTGATGTTCGCCAGAATCTTATTCTGTTGCAGAATCTCCCGGCTTACGTTGAGCGGCAGATCCTCGGAATCGATAACGCCTTTCACAAAGCGCAACCAGACGGGCATAAGCTCCTTGTCGTCGTCGGTGATGAAAACGCGCTTGACGTAAAGCTTAACCCCGGGCTTGTAATCGACGTTGAACAAATCGAAGGGGGCCTTTTTCGGGATGTAAAACAGCGTAGAATATTCCAGCGAGCCTTCCGCCCTGGTGTGGACGTAGTGCAGGGGCGGCTCGCTGTCGTGCCCAAGCTGCTTGTAAAATTCGTTGTAATCGTCTTCCTTCAATTCCGACTTCGACCGCCGCCACAACGCCGTACCGGAGTTGATCCTGTCGGTCTTTGTCTTGCTGCCCTTTTCCTTGCCCTTGTCGTCCCATTCCTTTTCGTCGTAGGTAAGGAAGATGGGGAAGGCGACGTGGTTGGAATAACGCTTGATGATATCCTCGATCGACCAGCGGTTGGCGTACTCGGTGCCTTCCTCAGTCAGGTAGAGCGTCACCGTCGTGCCCTGGCTGTCACGCTCGGCGGTCGCGAGTTCGTAACCCTCCTTGCCGTCGCTCGTCCACTTCCACGCGCCGTCCTCGGCGGCCTTGCGGCTTACCACGTCGATCTTTTCCGCCACCATGAACGCTGAATAAAAGCCCACCCCGAACTGGCCGATCAGGTTGGAATCCTTCTTCGCGTCCCCGGCCAGCTTTTCCAGGAAGGCCTTGGTGCCGGAACGGGCGATTGTCCCCAGCGAATCGATGAGGTCCGCCTCGTTCATGCCGATTCCGTTGTCGGAAATCGTCAGGGTTTTGGCCTCCTTGTCGAAGGAAATGTCGATTCGGGGATCAAAACTGATGGATTTGTAAGCGTCGTCCGCCACCGTGAGGTATTTGAGCTTGTCCAGCGCGTCGCTGGCGTTGGAGACAAGCTCCCGCAGGAAGATCTCCCTGTTGGAATACAACGAGTGGATGATCAGGTGCAGAAGACGGCTTACTTCGGTCTGAAATTGATGCTGTGCCATGTCGGACTCCTTATCTTGAAACAGATTATCGTTTGTTATATCGTAATTTTAGCAAAAACGGAGCGGAAATGTCAAA
>Ga0209755_10005964_pt1 | contig 13653 bp, 11 predicted proteins | sample TergutCo191P1_FD_187301 | JGI IMG/M metagenome (GOLD analysis project Ga0209755, IMG submission 187301) | Cornitermes sp. P1 segment gut microbial communities from Petit-Saut dam, French Guiana - Co191P1 (SPAdes) (version 2) | ecosystem: Host-associated > Arthropoda: Insects > Digestive system... | reverse complement strand
AAACGCCCCTTTATCCACGAGGGGCCGGGTGTTTTACCGTTTGCAAAGCTGAAAACAAACTCGTGCCTTCCGTTTTCGGCCCAGAGCTTCTTTATGGCTTCCTGTAGAATGGGGTCAAAGGGCGCGTCCCGTTCCCTTTTTCCCTTGGGCGGCCCCAGAACCCTGTCCTTTTGGTCAAAGTTCTGCCATGCGTTTTTTACGGTTATCTTGGGGGTATGCCAGTCAAGGCAGTCGCTTTTGAGGGCGAAGATTTCCGCGCGACGCAGGCCGGCAAAAAACATGGCCGCGCACACGGCCAGTTCCATCGTGTCCGTAAGAATCCCCGGAAGGAAGAATCCAACCACCTCGTTCTCGGAAAGCGCCCCTCGGCTGGAACCCCTAACGGGTTGGGGAGCGTCAAGGCCCTGGAAGGGGTTAAACCATCTGTGATGAATGCGCCGGTATTCCTTGAACGCCATGCGGACGAATTTCACCACGCCCTCGAAGGTTCTGGTTCCAACCATTTTCCTTTGTTGGCCCGCTCTGCCTATGCTTTTGTTGGCAATCCTGCCGATAAACTCCAGGACGTCCGCTTCCTCCATCTCGGACATTCTTATGCCGGCCATGGGATCGTTTTTGATGTGGCAGCGGTAGTAGGATTCGTAGTTGGTGATGGTTTTGACGGAGTGGGGGCGGTTTTTGCCGCGACCAACGCGGAGCGCGGGTTTCGCTCCGGCGACGTGAACTTTTCAAGCCATGCTCCCGCCGTTATATCCTCCGTGGGGATGCGCCTTTTTGTGCCTTCGGCAAGCTCCTGCTTCAGGTGCTGTATAAGCGCATAAATTCCAGATTCCGCCTCCGCCTTGTTTTTGGGAAGGCGGTGCATCGCCAGAGAAGCCGGGAATTTCTGGAAGCTTGCCCTCTGCCAAAAGCGGCAGACCTTATCGGGCAAGCCGCTGGCTGGGTTAAGCGTGAACTGAAACGTCTTTGAATCCGCCCTTCTGGTGACGGTAAAGGGTCTTTGCGGCCTGGGCATAACTTTTCCTCCTGAAAACAGGGAAAAAATACGTGCACGATAAGCGCACGATGCCGCAAATCCTTTGGAATACGTGGTTTCCACGTTTGGCTAATTCCTTGTCCCACAAGGAATTAGCTACCGCGACACGAGGGACTCGAACCCCCCACCTACTGCTTAGAAGACCCCACCCAGAGTGTATCGCTTATCTTTTCTTATCCTAGAGTAGACCACAGTATAGAAGAATGTCAAGCGAAAATAACGCAGGATAAGCGGTGACAACCGAGGAAAAAGACCAAAATGCTACAGTTTTGTGCTACAGTAAAACCGATACATAAGGGCCTTCCGTTCGAAGCCCGCCTGAGCGAGGCGTCCCTTGCTGGAAGCAGCGGGCAGACAGTCGAGGAACGGCTTGCCTACATTAGAAGCTTGGCGGGAAAGTACATGGACCGCGAATTCTCGACAGAGCGGTTGTTTGAAGAACGGCAACACGGCAAAGAACGTGAAAATGCAAAACGATTACATCCTTGATGCCTGTGCCCTCTTCGTCTATTTCAAAAATGAAGAGGGATGGGAGGCTCTCCAGCCTCAAGGATTCAGGTGAATTGACAGGGATCCTGCGAGGTCGTATATTAGGTATATGAGGGAACATGCAATGACCGAAATCGAGCGGGATCAAAACCTCATGCTGGTATATGCCGTGGAGGGGTATTCGCAGCGGCATAACCTGCCAGAAAAAGACACGCTGGCTCTGTTCCGAAAACATGGGATCAATCAGTTAATCCGCAAAAATTACAACGCCCTTCATACCCAGAGTTTGGATGAAAGCATATCGTTTGCCGAGGATATTCTGTCATGGAAACAAGCCTGATTTTGTACCACGGCTCCAACCATGATTTTGACGAAGTCGATCTTTCAAAATCAAAGGACAAGCGTGATTTTGGCAAAAGTTTTTATACCACAACCCTCTGCGAACAAGCGGAGGATTGGGCGGAAGTCCTTAAGGAAATATCGAAAATGAAAGGAAAATATATCTTCAAAGACCAGGATATAACCACGGATATACTTTTCAAGATTGAGCAGGTCTCAAGTATTCTCGCCAAACGGAAACGGATATCGTTTGATGATGCTTACGACAATTTTATTTCCTCCGATACCTATGCAATTATGAAAAGGACTGACAATCTGTACTGGGCCGAAAGTGCGGAGTTCTTGGCGGATGAATATTATCGTGAAAAAAACAGCTGCCCATGACGCAACCTGTTTCTACACCCATTTCAAATACTTGGCGTTCCATTTTTTTGCATACGCCTCTTCGGATACAAACGAACCAAAAACAGGAGACAGAAACCGATCCATCAAATGCATAACCTCGGATAAGGACAGCCCCGTCTGGTTTATTGTCCTTTGGAAATACCGCCAACGTACCTGAATATCATGGTTGTCAACAAGCCGACATATCCTGTCAATACTTTCCTTGTCATACTCCGTCCCTCGATTCTTCAACGTCCCCTTTATCGCTTCCCCCAGCTTGTGGCCATCAAAATCAAAAGTCTGGGCAAGATAGTAAATGTCGAAAAAATCCTTCATTCGACTAGTCAATTCAAGACGCTGGAGTATTGCATCGAGCTTTTCGGCGATGGTGCTTTCAAGGGAATAGGTGTACACCTTTGGCGTTTCATAGCCTCCAAGCTGGGTTTGTATCGTGCGCATCTCGGGTTCGGGAACAATTATGTCGCCGATGCCAATATCAATGCGAAATGGCAGACGTATTTTTTTTATTTTTCCCATTATCTGGCAGCTTACGCCATGATACTCCCGTTGCATGGCGATGGGGGTGCATTTGCCCGCTTCCAGGATAACGGTTTCATTTAACCCCGTTGGAACATCGATAATTTCGGCTATCACCTTTTCCATGCACTCAGGGTTGTTGTCAATGTGTCGAACCATGAAATCGATATCGACAGTCGCCCTGCTTTTTAAGTCGGTCAACGTATAGATAAATAATCCGCCTTTCAGAATCAGATTACTGGCATATGGGGATTTCGACAGCCTTCGCAAAAACTCCTCTTGAAAAAAAAGCTGTAGACACTGCTGGTAATCCGTAGCGGTCGCCTTTTCCCTGTTTTTCAGCCTTGCCAGAATCGAAGCCCCAATATCCGTCATTACAACCATATCCCTATAAGGTTTTTCGCAGTATCACTCACTCGAAGTTTTTCCGCATAACCCATCATTCTGGGAATATTTTTTGACGTGTCATTTACATACCCCTGAATAGCCTTGACAAATATTTCCCTGTCCATTTTATTGCGGTAACGCAGACAATCGCAGATTGCCCTCTCCTTATCGTATATTCTTACGGTGTCGCCATCAATCTCCCCAAGGGTAACCCCCAGATTCAGCAAATCAGGCTCAACATAGTAAGGCCGTACAAAGGGATAGTCTATCTTAAACCTTGATTTGCCCGAATCCTTGCTGACTGCCAGATGCCATTCATGTGGTATTCTGTCGCTGTAGCCATGATAAAAAAGAGCCGTATCCATGTTCAGGATGCCATCCGGGAAAAGCCGATTGATGATGCGCGTGTCGCTGGGGTTGTCCGTATCAAGCCATTGGTAATAGCCGTGGCGAATTTTCTCGATAAGGCCCTCTTCGACAAGCCGCTGAATGTCGTGATAGAAGACCTTGTTGGCATACAGTTCTTTCGTCCGAAGCATTTCTCCGTTTTCGCCAAATAGCCTTCTGATTTCTCCCATTCGTTTCATGCCATCACCCTCTATTTTTTTGCTCCTTATTATACAAATAAGCGGACGAATACATAATACAATCATACTTTCCAGGTAAGTTTTTGTCAAGTCGGCAAGATACCCCATTTTAAATTGTTATCGCCCCCCCGTGCCTATGAAACCAGGCATCGATGTAGTACAATACTATAAATTAAGAATGGGATCCTCGGCAAAATCACTGCTAAATTTTCACTATAATAGGCGATGACGAGCATTTTAACACGATTGCCCTGCAGATTGCCGCCGCATCTCCATCAAGATACGTCGTTTTTATCCAAAAAATCATAAAAAAACCAGATGTAGAAATAATATGGAATTTGCTTATACAAGTGCATTTTGCTTTCTAAACAAAAACAAATGAAAAATTATCTGAACCACTTGACAAAAAGCCAAAAATGCGCAACGATCTAAATCGTTGACGAGGGTGAGTAAATGTCTATCAGCCCTGCGTAGCTTCATTACTGCCACCATGAGCAACAAATTCGAGCCTTTTCGAATTTAGCAAGAGTTGCCCAGCTTGGGTTTCTGTGGAGTGACGTGTGTATGGAAAGTGAATTTTCTCTCATTGTACACGATATTTTTTATGAATGGTTCCTGTCTGTTACTGTACACCTCAACTTAAGAAAGATTCGGCGATCAAAGCATTTGCGAGGACTGGGAGACATACAAAGAGCATCAGTAGGCATCTACATCGGATTTTGTCTTTGTTCCAACCGCCACACCACCAGGCAATTATCCATCAGGTTGTTGAATAGTTGTATGGGTTCTTCGTCTTTACTTGTTGAGAATTTGTCTCGCATGGGGTAACTTGATATGGTCAAATTGAAGGGCAAAATAGTAATTTTTACTATTGCTATGATTTATAGTTCTTTGATTTTCGTGTTGCCTGATAACGTGTATTTAAAAGCATTAATTCCATTGTTTGTAGCTGTTGTATCCATAGATATGTCAAAAATCAGAAAAATTTGATTTTACTATTAATTTGGAACAAAGCCCAGAAGCAAAAATAGGGATAAAAATTGACATACATAATTTTACAACAGATACGTATCATGTTCATAAGGTGAAAATTGGAGAATTACCAGAACAACCAATGAACCGCATAACAATTTCACCCAATTCGAATAAATCAATAGACACAACCATAAATGGGACTTTATCTTCAAATTTAAAATATGTTAAAGGAAAGCTGTACCTCTTTGTAAATTCCAATAGTAAACCGACAGAATATTCCAAGAAAAAAATATTGAATCCCCACTTATGAATGGCCACAAGAAAATGCAAAAGAAGAGGTGTTTAAATCATGAGTATAACAGAAATAAATCAACCAAGAAAGAGAGCATTAGCGCATATAAACAAAGATGACTGGCTCAATCATAATCCACTGTTTAAGTCTTTTATTCCTGAATTTAACAGTGCCTTCAACAGAGGCTCTTCTCTAAATCTTGATTATTATCAAGATAGGGAAAAAAACGCAAGCCTTATGCGCTATGAGGATGAAATATGTGAATCATTATTTCCAACTGATAATAATCCTAAATTGAGTTATCTTAGTGCAAAAGTTGGAAATGGCAAAACTTGTTTGTGTAGATATATTACTAAAGAACTAAATAACCAAAATGATTGCTTTGCTTTCCGTGTAGAGATTGGATCCCTCAAGAATGATACTTCCAACATAATGAAATTATTTACAAATGCGATTTTAAAAGAATTACAAAAAAAGACGATCGTTGAACATAAAGGTGATTTTTGCAAAAAAGTTTTTTGCCTAGCTGGCTTTCCAGATTTAACGTCAAGTGAAATGTTTGATAGGTATTATAACTTGCCGTACACGGATATAATAAATTATATAGATAGTTTGCCTGAAGTAAAAAATATTCTTATTATTATAGACAACATAGATGAATGTAGCTTGAAGGTAATTAATTACTGTAAAGATTTTGCAATGCGATTGAAAAATCATTGTACCAATTTAGATAAGAAATACAGTATTTTGTTGCCAGCAAGAGGACATACGGCAAGAAAATATTTTGATCAAAAACATTTTGCTGATTTTAAGTTGCCTAAAATTGACGAGACAGAGTTAATCAAAAAAGCATTGTCTCAAAGCATAGATGAAATAGAAAAATCAATACGTCATTATTCGCAACCAATAGAATATCCTAAAATAAGGGGGCCATATAAATTTCCTTCTTATACTGTTACAATAACGAATGAATCTGCAAAAATTTTTTTCAACAGACTTATCGATACAGTAACAACAAAAGAATCAATTTTTTGGTTTTTGTGTCGTACATTATCTAACAAAAATTATAAAATCATGATTTCCCATATGTATAATTTTATACATAGTTGCAAACTACCTTTAATACCGTTGTTCAATCAAATTTGGCTAAAAGATTTTTATTATACGCATGATTTGACAGTACCAGATATAATACCCTTTGATCTAGGGTTAGAAACGTTATTAGCAAGCCATTACCCTTTTTATGATGTGGATATATCTCATGTCGTTAATATTTTTAATTTAAAGAACAGTACAATTTCAGGTGATTTTAGAAACACATTAATTACAATTAGATTATTGTGTTTTTTAAAGAACAATAAGCATCGGAATATAATATTAGCTGAAATACAAGAGGAATTTAGTAAATATGGGTACTTGAGAGATGATGTAGATATAGCAATCGAAGAAAAATGCTTTGCCTACGGATTACTTGATGCACCCAATGGAAATCATCTAAAAGATCTTGAAGGGACTTCTGAAATAAAAATATCGCCAATAGGTGAATTCTATATCGACATTCTTATTTGTAGCGATACCTATTTAAGTTTCATGGCAGACGACACCCCTGTGCCAAATAATTTTTATCGTGATATTGGCAAAAAATATGAGAAACAAAAAAATGTGGATTTCCATAAGATCAAAAAAAGAGCCACAAGTATTTTTATCAGATTTGTTGAAGCTGAAGAAAAACTAGAAAAAAATTTTTTGGAGAATAAAAATTATAACTACAATGATTTTTTATCACGCATGTCTATGCCAATAGATTCTAAACCACAAACCATTAGTAAATACATAGAATCGAGACGAAATCAATCCATTAATATCGATATGTTAAATGTATATCTGTAATTAGTATATTAAAACAATTTATCGCATATAATGAGGTGTTTTTTATAATATTATATGTAAATTTATATTAAGCTTATCTCTTGGGATTTGTACTGCGATGTGGATCATATATTCGAGAGTGAAGGCAGATATCGGCTTTTCGTAACTCAGAGGGGGTGCTAGCATGAGAAAACTGCACGAACAATCGCTTGTACATCGCCGAAATTATAAATGCAAATAAAGTGATAGAGCGGCTTCATTTCAGCAAAAACAATGAACCTCCCCGCAGCAAGCTGCGGGGTATCGAAGATTTCACTTAGAAATCTTCGCATATGCGGGGGAACAAATCCCCCGCACCCCCAGCAGTAACCGCCCCAAGGGGCGGGGTATTAAACCCCAATGGAGCTACGCTCCTAATAACCAGGTGTCATTTCATACTCCGCCGCCCGAAAGTGCGGAATTTTTGGCGGATGAATATTATCGGTAAAAAATAACCGTATATGACACTGATGGTATCGAAGAGATGACGTGCGCATAAATCACAAATTCGACGGACACGGACCTATCTAGGTTGCCATACAAAAAGCGCTCGTTAACCCAAGCCTTCTCTATCCTGTTGTAGTCCAGCGAATACAGGGGAGAAACAACATTCGCACCTCCCTACGCATCAGCTTCCTCAATGCTTTCTTGCGGTGAAAGCTTAGTGTAGGGTAACGGTATATCTTCGCCCTAGGGTATCGCCTTCAGAAGCCTGGTTTCAAATCACCGCTCAAAGAACCCCGAAAAAGTCGTATGTATATAGCACTACCTTTCCCCATTCTCGATTTTTATAGATTAATTTTTTGGATGTAGCCTTTCAACATTCCCTGATTCATCTAGCTCTATCTTTAGTTTTAGGCTTTCCAGATAATTTTTTGATCGGGAATAGTTAGATTTCATAACATGAACTTCTATTCCCTTTGCAGCAGCTAACTCTACCATTTTTGTTTTTTCACTATCAGGCATAAACTCACCCAAGTATATTGCCATCGGTTTAATCCCTTCATAACACCTATAAAACAGCTCTGGATCTCTGTTGTCCGCAACTAATCTATACTCATTCTCATACTTCCATGATTTTTTCTTAAACAATAAAGACTGTAAAGACATTTGAACCCAATCGTCCTGTGAAATATCTTCAAACCTAGCCATTTCATTGCTGTTGGCGTGTTTTTTGCACAATTCATCACATATCTTGTCTACGATACCTTCCAGGGCGACATTTGCGTTTGCTTTGACCTGAGTATAAACTACTGGGAATATATTTTTAAAATCTGGCAGCTTTTGCTTATAAAAATCATCAATGTCATATTTTAAGGCAAACCCTCTTCCATAATCGGCGTAATGTGCCCACATAACCTCATCATGTATATTTGTACAAAAACAGGCGATATGATATGTACTTTTCAATGTCTGGATCAATGCCTCTGTCATTTTATCCATTTGCTTAAAAATGAACCAAAACAGATTTTTTTCGTTTAGTCCTGCTATTCTTGACAGATCAGCCACTTTCGCTTTAATATAGTTCTTAATCCCTTTTTTTGAATATGCCAAAGAAACATCATATGGATCATTAAATTTTAATGGCGAGCTCATCCAGACCTGATCACTCTTAAATGCACCCAAAGTATTGTCATTATAGACCCTGTAGCGATATAAGAATCTGCATTTATTTAGATCTATGATAACACTATAGTCATTGCCCTCTTTTTTTACTTCAACATCTTTTATCAGATTAATTTTCATGCCATCCCCCAACTAACACATTGATATAAGGCTCAGGCAAAAACCGCACCCAATGCAATAGCTTTTTGCCGATCTGCCTCACTTAAATCGCTTTCTTGCAAGATGGCTCCCTCTAGCTTGGCGCAAAACAGATCGGTTTCTTTGATGTCAGCTTTCCTCAAATCAGCCTTCGTCAGATCGGCTCCCTTTAAAAGGGCACCTTTCAAAGTAACTTCGCTCAAATCAGCCTCGCTCAAATTAGCCTCACTTAAATTAGCTCCCTTTAACTCACACCCTCTCAGATCTGCTCCAGTCAGGTCAACACCAGATAAGTCGGCATTATTTAAATCCGTTCCTTGCAAATTGGTTCCCACAAAATCTGCTCCCCTTAAATCAACATTAGACAAGAGAGCTCCACTTAACAGTGCCTCACTCAAATTGACTTTTCTTAAATCTGCCTCCCTTAAATCCGCTTGTTCTAAATATGCCCTTGTTAGGTCTGCTTCTTGCAGGTTGCTTTTTCGTAAATCAGCACGGCATAAATCCCTGAAATTCAACGTGCTTTTTGAGAGATCAAGGTTATTCAAGCAAGAAAAAGCAAAAACAAGACGCTCAGAATCAGTCTGCCCATATAATTTTGAAAGCCATCTTCCTGCGGATTTATCGTCTGCCCATTCAATTTTAGAAATTTTATTGGTGAACCGTGAACAGGAGCTTAAAGTGGCAAGAAGCGATTCCTCGGCATTTCTTGACATTTCCGTTTCCTCGATAAATTTCGACCTAGGGAAAATTTGCTCGAAAGGCATGCCAAATTTAATCACAAATGATATTAATGTACAAAGGCTGTCTTGCCATTCTTCAACCTCTAGCCGATTACATCTTTGTATTTCATCACATAAAAATGTATGAATATCAAAATTAAGGGGCATCTTTCCACACAGATCAATCCAGTTGATCAAAGCGGTTTCTTTTGTCCATCCATCGCGTTTAGTTTCCTGCTTTTTAAACTCCACGGTGGTTTTGTGTATTTGCCGGACTATTCTTTTTGCAATCAAAAATTCACAGAAGCTTTTGTGCGTAAACTCAAAAGTTTTATCTATGTCATGCATGTCGAATTGGCGGAAATAGAAAGCAATTAAAAATTTTAATATACCCTCTTCCGCATTTTTTTGAAATGTCACTAGATGCATATCCAGGTTGCTTTTTTTGCATCTTTCCACAATTGCCTTTACTGTGGTCGCACGGCTTTCCCCTCTTTGCCATGCGGAAATGGCAATTTCCTCTAAGATCGCTTCAAACCCATCTTTTTTTATTTTCTCTGCAATGCGATATCCTTCAATCTCCCAGATTCGTCTATAAACATTATCAAACAATATGTCATAGAGCTTATTACGATTCATATTCTCCCAAGATGTGCTATTCTTATAAGGATCATAGTTTATCGCTAGCAAGTAATTCAAAAGTGGTTGCGAGGTAATTTCGACGAGGGAATCACCATTCAGTGCATCTGGAAGTTTTCCATATCCTTTTCCTGTAAGCTCACCATATTTTTTCCACCACAGATCTCGTTTGTCATTATCTAGCAGATGCATTTCGTCTATATATTTTCCGTAATCCATTATTTCTTCATGGGATGTTGTCTTTAGACAATATGGTAATACATGAAAAATTTGCTCCTTTTCAAATTTCGATTCAATTTCTTGGACAGGTAGCTCACGCCCCGTTAAGATGATACGATGCTGTAATTTTTGGGCATTGTAATTCTTTAGCAGTTGGGTACTAACGTTTTCAACGAAATTACGAGCCGCCTCCATGCCTGCATTTCCTTGCTGCGTGAGTTCATCCAGCCCATCAAAAATGATGAGCAGCGGGTTTTCATTACCTATTGGTGTTTTTCCAAAATAACTATTCCTCACTAAATATTTCTCAATGCTGTTTTCTATGTCGTTGTCTATGCCAATTTGATGGAGTTGGAAAAATAAGACTTTATGCTTACTAGATATTTCAGCAGCAAACATTTTTGCAAATGATGACTTCCCGCTACCAGGGCCTCCGCTTATTATGCGAACAGCGTCTTTATTATTGTTCAGATCTAGCCATTTACACATAGCATCGTTAAGGTCAACAACATATTTTTTTTCTTTTTCTCCTTCGCCTACCTTGTAATATGCACATAATGGTATGTATATTTGAGATAGACCAAAAGTTTCATCAAATATATTTTTATCTGTTTCGTTCATGAGGAAATCTCTATATTTCTTCCAGCTATTGCTATTGGAATCATCGAGTATGTTTGATATAATGTTGGAACCAGCTTCCTTTCTTTCCTTGGAATCCTTCCGCATTACTTTTTTTCGAGGACATACTGGATGCCAAGAAAAAAAAGTTTCGCTCTCACTTTCGGTGCCTGCCCAAATGATAGGCAACGTATTGTTTGGAGTATTATGGGCAAATGCGATTAGTGCTTGGGAATCATCCCATCCCAATGCCCCATGCTGATAAAGCTCCTGCCCATACTCCTCTGCCATTTTGCGAATTTCATTTCGTTCTGTTTGATCTGGAAATTTCAATGGGCCATCAAATGCTTTTTGAGTTGCATCTATTAACTGGATTGCAAAAACTTCTTTGAATTTTGTATTTTGACGAACATATTGGATTCCATCTTTATATCCTATAAGTGCAAAATAATACATTGTGGTGTTTGAGAATTTATTTTCCAATTCATTCATATAGAACTTTACAGCTTGTTTTCCAGAACCTATCATGTCATCGACAAAAATAACAGCGGATGTGACACTTGGATCAATTGTTTTAAAATTTTTGGGGAAATGCTCGTCAGGTAGGCGTAAGTCTTGTTGCAAGTAATATAAGAATTGGGAACCGCTTGTGCTTGACGTATTTCCAAGTGCAGCAAATTTCACGTTAGAAAATCCAGACGAAAATTCTTTTCTGAGCATTTCAGATGCTTCTTTAATCATCTCCCGTATGTCATCAAACGAATAATAGTCAATTGATTCCAGTATTTTCAAAGCCAGCGGGTAATGCTTAGATGGATCTTTTTTAAAACAACTAAACCATTTTACTATTTCTAATTCCTTTTCACGAAATTTCGCAGATGATTTTGGATGCTGAAAAATATCAATGATTACCCTATCAATGCGTTCTTGGTTTCCTTTTATAAACGCATTTGAATATCTCTTTATCAATGAAGTAGTATTTACATCGAAATGCTTGCTTTCATTTGGAATAGATCTATTTTGAGGTTGCAAAACTGATTCTATTTTTGGGTTCTTTCTTATTTCTTCAAAAATGGCACGCAGTTTTGCTTTGATTTCAAATTCATTAGAACTGTCTTTAAGCGAAACATAAGCAGTCTTTCCTGTTTTGTTCCAAAAAAAAATACCTGGTAATTCTGTTAAATCAATATTTTGTGTTTTCTCTATAATTGTAACTTTCCGTAAGTGATCATAAGCATTTTCATTATTAAGCAGTTGATCAATACCAAGATAAATATCACAGAAATCGCCTGACAAAGAATCCAAGGCATTGTAATGTTCCGTGATATAATTTTCTAAGACTTTGTCTTCAGATGTAAATAAAAACATCGCTTGAAGCGGAATGATTTTTTTTCTTATTAGATAATCATCTTCATTGATTTTGTCATTTAATCGTTCTTCAAAACTTTTTAGCTTGCATCTCACTTTGTCATATCCATCAAAATTTGACCGCTCATCAAACAAGAACTGCTGCAGACTATTTTTCCATTGGTATTCCAGTTGAGTGTCTTTTTCTAAACCTCCATTTTCAAATTCATTCACCAAAGCTAGCAATGATTTTTCTTCTAAATTTTTCAACGATATTATTTCTGGATGGATTTCATTTATCCATTCTATAAAATTAATCATTTTGTACCCTCTGACTGGATTCATAAATTTTCCGTCCTTAGGCATTTAGCACACATTAAATCTTCCTCACTAGCATATTTTTGAGATGGCATTGACATACATCGTCGATTAGAAGCTGCTGTTTGAATTTGAGTGTATTTTTGCTTTCTTGGTGAAACATTACCATCCTTCATCATACTATACCACAATTACTTTGGATGTGTCAAGTTAATGGGCGAAAAATTTAAGCAACTAAGCCTTTGCTAGTCTCAATTCCAGCTATCTATCCCTAAACCTAACCCGCCCAGGCAAAGGTACTCCCTGCCGTTTATATGTGCAGTCCCGTTTTGCGACTTCCAGGCAGGTCGCATGGTTCTGTGTCCGCCAAGAACGTTAATGAGAAAAAGCATCGCACCTCAAATCTTCATTACACATACCTGTCAAACGCCCTAAGACGCGCAGCGATATCCTCGTGTTCCAAGTCGATGCCCATCACGACGAAACCCTCGGTCATAAGATCGCGGGCTTCGTCGCCGCTCAAGTCCAAGTACTCCATCGCAAACTTATCCGCCTGAATCTCAACGTCAAGGTCGTCAAGATAAAAGCACGATTCCGCAAGACGAATGTGCCCAAGCTCATGGGCAATCACCATGTCCGCAGTGTCTTTGTCCGCCATGATTTTTTCGCTGACGAAAATCACGAATTCGAATTTGCTGGTTTCGACGTTCCGTAGTTTGACTGCCAAACAGGAACCTGCACCTTCGACAATTTCGTTGCTCAAGAAGACCGCAATCCCATCGACCCAAAAAAAAAGTCGCTTTTTTCAGGTGCTCGCCAATAATGCCGTAAACCTCATCTTCCCTGCGGCTATGTTTGCTTATCATATTTGTACTATACGGCATTTGGTACGACAAACAGTGTCGTCGCCTCAATCCGTTTATGGAAAAAACGGCAGACCACTCCACTGCGAGAAAAAAATCCTGGCTGTATTTCCCGACATTCTTAGGCCAGAAGAGAACCCTGTTTCCTGCGGCCACAGACGGCTATTGCGCTTGATTTTCCCTTATGCACAGGCAAATAGCAGTTGGCGTTTACTTTTCGTATTCCTTC
>Ga0209755_10005963_pt1 | contig 13656 bp, 12 predicted proteins | sample TergutCo191P1_FD_187301 | JGI IMG/M metagenome (GOLD analysis project Ga0209755, IMG submission 187301) | Cornitermes sp. P1 segment gut microbial communities from Petit-Saut dam, French Guiana - Co191P1 (SPAdes) (version 2) | ecosystem: Host-associated > Arthropoda: Insects > Digestive system... | reverse complement strand
CGAAGGTGATCGAGCCGATGCCGATCGAAATCGATGATCTCTTCAGCGCCGTCGAGGTTGACGATTACGAACGCGCGACCGATCAGGGCAAGCAGCAGATGATTGACGAAAGAATCGCGAACCATCTGCGCGTGGTGCGAGCGACAACCCGCGCCCTTTGCGCGCAGGCTCATCGCGGCTCCATCGACTACATGATGCAGGCTGGAACAGCTTTAAGCCGTTACGTTGTCGACTACGGCGCAATCAGGGGCGTTGAGTTTGGAACCGACCTTGCGAATCTGACGCTCGCGAACCTCATCATCTATTTGAATCAGCTGACAGGAGAGATACGCGATCAGGGTATCGGCGGTCCTATTGAGTTCATCACGTCGATTGAAGTGTTTCAGGCGATCGTTACAGCCGCGTCAAATCAAAAGGCGTTTCCTGTATCCGTTGGAGTCGCAAAGATCAACATCGCGGGCTTCGAGCTTCTCATGGATAACGATACGTGGATCGATATCGACAACACCGGCGCAAAAACAACCAAGCACATGGTCGAGCCGCTGGAAATCCTGGCACGCGCAACAAACGCAGGGCAGAAGATGCCGTACCTGCGCCTTGACGACGTCGTCATGAATCAGGCGGTGCCGTTCTACGCGTTCACAAAAGTCCGCACAGACCAGAGGGGCGAAGATCTCTATGTTAAGAGCAAGCCCTTCCCGCTGATCAACCGCAAGGGGATCGTGTTCGGGAAGTTTGCAGGGTAAAGACAACAGGCAGGGTTAATTGGAAAACAGAGGTTCAATTCCTCTCCCTGCCCAAAGCCGTTAGAGGTTTGAAAAAATGGCATTAACTCTCCGGGGCGGAATAAAGCCGGAGAGTATTTTAAAAAGGAGGTGATTATTATGCGTCTCCAAGATCCGAGCTGTAGCTAAGGAAAAAGAGACTGTTATTAAGGAGTGATAAAATGTCTTTACCGGAATCAATTATAACGATAGATGACCTGAAGGGTGAATTGAACCCTGAAGATTTCAGAACAGCGTCATACGCCGATGATGAAGTCGCAAAACGCGCGGTTCATAAAGCGAGGCTTTGGGTATACGGGAAGGTCGCGACAACCGGAAACGTTTACAACGAAGCTGACGAGGTTATCAAGACCATCGTGTTGAAACGCGCCGTGTACGAATTGTTTTCTTATGTCGGAAACGAAAGCCGCGCTAAGGCAGCCGAAGAGGATGCCGCCGATTTAATCGAAACTTATTTCGGCAGCATTGCGACAAAACACAACGAAGGCGCCGGTCCCGCTTCCGGGGCTATTGTGACAGAGGAGCCTCCGCGGTATGGGGGTTAAGGTTATAAGCCGTCCGCCGGATTACGCGAAACTGATCGGCGCGGGTCTTGCCCCGACAATGAAAAAAGCGGCGATGTATCTGCAAAGCAGCGCGAACAGAAAAATCAATTCAGGGATTAGTCCTGCGAACGCGCCTCTAACACAAGAAGTAAAACGAGGCGGTCAGACGTTACGCGATAACGGCGATCTTGCAAGAAGCATCGCGCCTCATTCCGGCGATATATGGGCTGACGCGAGCACCAATTTGATTTATGCGCGTGTCTTGCAAGAAGGAAAAACGATTACACCTAAAAAAGCGACAGCGCTATATATTCCTGCAGGAGCGAAAACAAGAGAAAAAATGCGTCATTACAATGCATGGACGCCGAGCTCGCTTATTAAAGCTATGCGAGCGGATAATTTCAATTTTTATAAAGCAGGTAAGGCTTTCTTTGCTTATCGGAAAGGCAGGACGCTTAAAAACGGCAAAGAAGGTAAAGAGGGTAAAGAAAATTTTATTCTTTTTATCCTGAAAAAATCTGTAGAAATAAAACCGCGCCCGTTTTTGTTCATCGATGAAAAAGACGAGGCGTATCTTATGAAACTGATTCAGGAAGGGATTGCTAACGCGCTGGGAGGAAAATAAAAAATGGAAAAACTGATCGAAGCGTTATTAGAAAGCATACGCGCGCTTGGGATTGACGCGGTTCTCATGCCGCAGACGGTGTCGGCTAACCGCCCGCGTATTGATTTGTATTACGCAGGGATAGAGCTCGCCGGGATCGACAGAAATAATCCGGGCGCAGGTAACAAAGGCTGGGAGCGGATCATTTTTCTCGCGGAATTCAAAAGCGAAGGGACTCACAGTAAATGGCTTACGGACACCATACTCGCGGCGCGTAAACTCCAGCCGCTCAATGAAGAGAATATGCCGTTTCAAGTAACGGCTGATAAAGCCTATTGTCTTAACGCTCACTGGATACGGCGGCAAGCCGGGCGCTTCGAGTATCCTGAAGAAGAAAAGTCCATGCCGGTTCGCTACATAGAAACATGGGAAGTTACAGTAGCGTATCCTGCAAATATTATCAGACTTCATTGAAGTCAGGCTTCATTGAAGCCAAGGAGTAATCATGAAAGTAACAGGTAAAGACGGATTTCTTTACAACGTGGAATTCCAGCCGGCGTTAGTCGGAGGTGTTGATGTATCCGTTCCCGAAAGCGGCTTTTACAAAATACAGTCGAAAGCGGTAAACGGAAGCGGTATACCGGGGAGCAACCCGAACATAAAGCGGGGGCGCTCTCTTAAACCGGGTGATTTTTATTACGCGAAAAAAGGTCAGCCGCTGGCGGCAGGAGATTCTCTTATCCAAATGAAGATAACAAAGTTATCGTTCACGACGGATGTCAGCGCGAGCGCCCAAGGTCAGACTTTTGACGTGACAACCCAAGCCGATGTTGAAAGCGGCGTCAGGGCGTTTGTCGCATCGGTGTTCAAAGACCGCTCCGGTTCGATAAACGGGCAGGTCGATGTCGACAGCATGCAGCAGCGTAAGCTCATCAACGAGTTTAACGCCGTTATCACCGATGACGGCACGTACGTTACATATGAGCCGGCTAAAACAGGCGTTCATCATTTCATGCTGTCGCGAAGGGAAACTCTCGCGGAGGGTGAAGTCGAAGCGTGGGAATATTTCCCGATTATCATCGAATCGTTCCAGACCGATAAACCGATCGAAGGGGTGTGCCCGTTCAACTTTAATTATAAAGTCGACGGAGCGAGTAACCCGGGCATCTATTACAGGACCGTGACCGACGGCGATTATAAAACCGCAACCGAAGATCCTGAAATTAAAGAACCGCAAGAGGTGACTCCATGAAGTTCAGCGCCTTAAAAAATTACACCTTCTATCCCGATATCAACGGCAATCTTGAACTGCCCGAATCGGAGAGGCTATCCTTCGAGATTATCCGCCCGACCGCGGAGGATCACGAAACCCTTGTTTACACAGAACTCACACAACAGGTACAAAAAGATTCTAAGGGGAAGGAGATAATCTCGACTTCATCGCAGACAAAATTCAACTCACCGAAAATTTTACGCCGCCATATCGGAGAAATAAAAAATCTGGTTATTGAAGATTCGGATGAGTCGGGGAAGGAAAAACAGATAATAACGGGCGAAGAATTCGCAAGAGCAAGCTTTGATAAAATGTTTGTTTTGGTACAGATGATTTGTACCGAAGTTTGTTCTTACAGATTATCTCCGGCGCAAAAAAAAATATCCGAATCGCCTTCGGGCTCCTCCGGGACGGATGGCACGATCGGGAAATAAAACCCTGCTACGCAAACGAGAAGCTTATCCTGCGCGAGTGGGTAATTAAAAGGGGCGAGGTGTTTGATTACCTCACCCCTGATTTTTATGAGGCGTACAGTTTGTGGAGCAGGATAAAACGTTACGGCTGGCCTCACGGTCCTGACTGGATACGGGAGCCCGCCGCCCTTGTGGAGCTTGTAGAATTATTTGATACAGAGCTTGAGCTTTTGAAGGAAAGAGATCGCGATGCAAGTGAAAGACGAACTGCGGGTACTGGTAGAAGCGGAAGTAGCCCGCGCTATCGAAAACTTTAAAAAACTCTCCGGCGGTATAGACGAGTCCGAACAGAAGAGTCTCTCTCTCGGGGAAGCGCTCGATTCGTTATCAAAAAAATCATTAATCATTTCAGGCGTAATCGGCGGCGCAGGTATTGCTGCGATTAAGTTCGCGGGCGAAAACGAGAAATTAAAGCTCTCCCTTAAAAATATGTTAGGCTCTGCCGATGAAGCGTCTGCCGTGTTTGAAGAATGGCGCAGGCTCGGATCTTCGCCGGGATTGTCAAGCGACGAAGTTTTTTCACTCGGTAAGGCGATGGTCAACATGGGGCACGATACAGAGTACGCTACATCGACAATGACAATGCTCGGGAATGTCGCGGCGGGAACAGGCGTTTCGTTCAGTGAGATATCAAGCTCGTTTGAAAGAACGCGGGCTGTCGGAAATCTTACATCGCGCGATCTTGTAAAATTACAACAGCAAGGCATCCCGATTGTAAAACAACTCGCCAAAGAAATGGGCGTATCAGAGGAATCGGTGCGGAGTTTAGCCGCTAACGGAAAAATCAGCTTCGCCGATTTTGAACGCGCTTTAAAATCAATGACAGTACCGGGCGGTCAGTTCGCCGGAATGATGGACGAACTTTCAGGCACAGTACTGGAAAAATTTTCAAGCGCAGCTGATGACGCTAAACAAGCGCTCGCTTCTTTCGGAGAAATGCTGCTGCCGCTTGCGACGGACGTATTGAGTGCGGCAAGTTCTTTTTTAACCGGTATATCAGAATTAGATGAAGGAACAAAAAAAATCATTCTGGGACTAGGCGGACTGGTTGTTGTTTCAGGTCCTGCTATAACGGCGATCAAGGGAATAGGATCGGCGTTGGCTTTTCTAACTGCAAATCCGATTATTCTTGGAATAGCAGGAGTCGCTGCCGGCTTAGGTCTAATTATTACCGTGTTCAGCGATGTTAATAAAAAACTTGAAAGCGCAGCAAAAGATTACGATATGTCTTTGAAAAGTATGGCAAAGAGTAATCAGGATTTGATACGGAATGGAAATTTCGCGGAGGTTAGCAGGCAAATCAGAGGCCTTTCGATAGAAATGCATAAAGCTGCCGTAGAAACAGGAAATTATACAGCGGCGGCAGAAGCGGCGCAGAAAGTAATAGATTTACAAAGACGGCTTGATTACATTACAAGGCAGGCTGATGATGCGGCAAGACATACTGTACATAAAGTTAGAGAGCTTGTAGAAATTCTTGAAAGACCTATTAATCCGAATTATTCTCCAACAAGCTGGGTAGACGAAGAGCTTGATCTTGTGTTTGCGTCAGAAAGTAGAAAATTTGAAGTGTTTTTTGATACGCTGCGCGCTACTACAAATCGCGAAGTGCGGGATTTATTAGAGATTGGAAACGAAGCGTGGGGAGAAGCAATAGCGTCAAAAAGCTCTGATGCAATGATACAAGTCTTAAAAAACTTAACAGGAAGGACTCCCAAAGCACAAGCGGAAATCGATAGATTGTGGAAAGAAATTTCCGAGTTAAATAGCGGAAAAACTATAACTCCTTTAGTTACAGTTACGCCTCCGAGTGTTACAAATACAAGTAATACCAAAAAACGCTGGGAGGAATGGTTCGGAGAAATTACAAATGTAGATCCTTCTCTATTCGGAGATAGCGGAGCGAAAGCCGCGGAATTATACATCGCCGATTTTAAGCGCGGTCTTACTGCTCAAGAGAGTATAGCTGAAGCGTTAGGTGAAGAACTTGATATCGCTAAAATCCTAAGAAGCCGGCAGGCGGATGTACAAAACGCGTTGGTAGAACTGCTTTCAATAGATCCATCACAAATAAATATGCCTTTTGAAATATTAGACGCTTCAATACAAGGACTGATTAATTCATACGAAGAGCTTGGCGAAAAAGCAAAAAAGATCGAAGACACAGAGGGCATTTTAAAAAAATTAAGAGAAGAAGTTCGAGGGCTCAAAGAAGATCAATACGAGCTTGCTATTGCAACAATGACAGCAGCGGGAGCAACAGCAGAACAAATAGAAGAAGCAAGGAAATTAATCAAAGAAATAAAAGAATTAAAAGAAAAGACCGACGAGCTCAAATTTAGTTATAAAGAATTTTTCGGCAACATGGCGCAACAGTTTGCTTCTATCAGCTTGAGCAGTCTTAATACTGAATTATCCGCGATAGGCGAAGCTTTTGCAAAAGGAGAATTTGCGGCTGAAAATTTGACGGATGCGCTTGCTAATATGGCGTTACAGATTTTAAATCAACTGCCGAATATGTTTTTGCAGGCAGGGCTTCAGTTAATATCGCAAGGACAATGGCCTTTAGGGCTCGGGTTTATTGTCGCTGCCGGCGCGTCTTCTCTTGTAAGCGGTTACGTAAACGGTAAGGTTAATGTCAGCTCAAATTCGCAAGGCAATGATTATCATGTTAGCGAAATTACTCCTAACGCTCATGGTAACGCTTTTAACGCGTTCGGTATTGTGCCTTATGCGCACGGAGGAGCGTTCACAAATCAAATTGTCAACCGTCCGACATATTTCCGTTACGGCGATAAGTTCGGCGTAATGGGCGAAGACGGACCGGAATCGATAATGCCTTTACGCCGTATGTCTAACGGCGATCTTGGTGTTGCCGCTTCCGGCGGCGGAGCGGAGGTTACGGTCAATATTATAAATAATTCCGGAGCTGATGTGCGAAAAGAAGAAACCGAAAGAGCCGACGGCGGTAAAGATATAACCGTAATTATCGGCGATATGATTAATAACCATATTTTATCAGGTGGAGCGGATCGCCCGATGACGCGTTTCGGTGTCCATCCAAAAGGAGTTTAACTTGACGGAAATATATTGGCCTGATTCTTTACCTAACACATTGCTTTTAGCGGGTCTTTTCGCGAAACGTAATTCTAATGTTATTAGAACTCAAATGGACGCAGGTGTCAAAAAAACGCGCCGCCGTTACACGGCATCTACGAAAACATTTTCCGGCAAAATGCTGTTAGATGAAAGTCAGCGTTTTGAATTAGACCGTTTTTATCGCGTTGACCTAGCCGACGGCGTGTTTCGTTTTAATTTTACAGATCCGCAAACTCTTGAATCCGGCGAGTTTCGTTTTACAGATGATTATACGGAAAACTCTGTCGACGGCATGTTTGAAATAACAATGTCACTGGAACGCTTATGAGCCGCATATCACCTAACGCGACGGAAGCGGTGCTCGCTCCGGAAACCGATAAAGTATTCCTGCATCTTTTAACGTTTGAAACGCCGGGCGGAGTTATGCTTCGCTTTGTTGATAACAATCAGCATGTTACTTCCCGAGGGAATGAGTTTATAGCGGCGGCGTTTAACATCATTCTTCCGGAACAAACAAACAACGCGCAAAAGCCGTGCCGGCTGGCGATTGATAATACGGATCTCGCGATTTATTCGGAGATTAAAAAAGCGGTGCATCAGGATATTACTGTCAGCGTCTGTGTGATAATGGCTGACACTCCGGATGTGTACGAGCGCGGTCCGCTTAAATACAAACTGCGGAACGTGAGGGCGAGTAAAGAGACCGTCGAAGGGGAACTGCACGATTTTTATTTAAGCGATCGTAAATTCCCGAAAGACACTTATTCGCCTGAAGATTTTGAGGGGTTGTTTTTCTAATGTACGCTTGGGTAAAAAAATACATTGGTATACCTTTTGTCTCGAACGGAAGAACGATGAAGGGCTGTGACTGCTACGGTTTGATACGTTTAGTTTTGCATAACGAATACGGAATCGAATTACCGGAATTATCAAACGATTATTCCAGCGCTTTAAATGTAACAGAAACATCAAAATTGTTTGCGGAATATCGACCGGTAATCGCCGCGGAAAAATTAGACAAGCCTGAAGAAAGAGCTCTTGTGGTAATAACAGAGCACGGCTTCCCGGCGCATGTCGGTATTACCGCCGGAAGCGGTTTCGTTCTGCATACCGGAATGAAAACAGGAAGCGTATGCCAAAGAGAATCGCATCCGTGTCTTCGCAGCCGGATAGAGGGGTATTATCGTGTCAGTTAAAATAATCGCGCAACTGCATCCGTTAAAATCAAACCGAATATTGGTAACGTCAGATTCAAAACCGATATCGGAAATTATTACCGGTTTGAATTCTGGGTTTCCGCTGTCGCAGGCGCGCGTTTGCCGTAACGGCGAAATTATAAAAGATTTTTCTTTAATTGCGCATAACGGCGATACTCTGTGGGTTAAATTTGTTCCGTACGGAACAAATGAAGAGATCGGTACCGGAATGAAAATAGGCGGCTGGGCGCTTGCCGCTCTTGGTATAGCCGCTTGGTTTATTCCTGTTGTAGGCGGTTTTTTAGGTCCGGCGCTTGTAGGCACAGGCATTGCTACTGCTATCGGCGGTACTGTAATGTTGAATATAAACATTCCTACGCTTGAAGATATGGAGAAACCTGAAGCCAATCAATCTATACGCGGCGCGAAAAATCAGGCGCGTCCGCACGGGAGAATTCCTGTGCTGTTTGGCAGACACCGTATCTATCCTGATTTAGCGGCGAACCAATACACGTATGTAATCGGCAATCAACAATATTTACATCTGTTGTTTTGCGGCGGATATAAGGATTGTGTAATCGATAAAGACAGCTTCAAATTAGGCGACGTTCCTATTATCGATCTGTCTCATACAAAAGATATAAATAAAATACTTAATGGAACGGATCCTGCTATTCATTTAGAAATATTGCAAAACGGCGAAACGTCACAAATATATCCAAGTAGTGTGCATGAAGAAATATTAAACGCGCCGTTACAGCATAAGATTAAGGACGCGAATGGAAACGAAATATTAGGCGAAATAATAAGGACAACACCGGATAATACAAGCAGGATTAACGTCGACATATTTTTTCAAAACGGTCTGGGCAAATACAACGAAGAAGGGAAAATTGACAGTAGATCTGTTGAGGTAAAAGCCTGGTATAAAAATGACGGCGCCCCTGATTCTGAATATCAGCTCATTGGTAATTTTGTTACCGGCGGAAATACAATAAGCGGCAGCAAGCTTGAAATGAGACGATTTCAAGTGATAAAAACATTAAGCATTGGAAAGTATAATATAAAAATTGAGCGTGTAACGCCTGATTCGACTAACAGTAAAATAGTTGATACGGTTCACGTCGGATCGATACGCTCCATCAAATTAAATTATAAAGACGGTAATACTACACGCATAGCACGTCCTATTCGTATTGAAAGACAGAAAGATTTAACAATTATCGCTATGAAAGTAATGGCAACGGCAAGGCTTAACAATATTCTTGATAGTTTCAATTACATAGCGACGTCAAAACTGCCTGTTTTTTCCGGAGACGGTTCGGGTCCGTTACACTGGCTGAACACAGCGGAAACGCGAAACCCTGCGTCGATGCTGATGTATGCTTTACGCGGTCTGCCTGCACAGCAGCGCGTTGATGACGAAGATATCGACTGGATGTCGATCGAGAAATTTTATACGTGGTGTAAAGATCACAAATATACGTGTAACGCTTATATGACTGAAGCCGTAACAATCGCGGAAATAATCCGCATGATCGGAAATACGGCGCGCGCGGACATCCTGCGTATCGATTCTAAAATTGCTGTTGTGCAGGATATCGAGCGCGAATCTCATATGCAGTTATTTACGCCTAAAAACACGATCGGTTACAGTATTACGATGTTTAACGCCGATATTCCCGACGCGATCGCTCTTCGGTTTATTGACGAGAAAGCGGGATTTGCGCATAACGAATCATCGGTATATAACACGCCTGACGGTAATAAAGAAAAAGAACCGGAAACAATTCAAAAGGTCGATCTGTGGGGAATTACGGACGATGAACAGGTTCGGCGTATCGGTATGTATAATTACGGCTGTTTAAAAAACAGACCTTTTATTCACACCATCGACGTCGATTTTGAATATTTGCTTTGTAATAAAGGCGACTGGATTCAGTACGCCGGTGATATCGCGCTAACAGGATCCGTGCAGGGCAGAATTAAAGGAACTATTTGGGCTGATAATATTTGCGTCGGTATTGATACGGATGAGCCTGTTGTCATGACGGAAGGTCAGCAGCACGCTGTCCGCATCAGATTGTCAAACGGAATTATAATTTTTAAAGAAGTTGTTTTTATTGCCGGACAGAGACGCGAAAAATCGATTCCCTATTATCCGGTTGAAAACGGCGGCGACTTATTTGAACCGTTTGTCGGAGAGTTATACGCAATTGACGAGAACGATAACATATACTACGAGCCGCTTAACGCAATTTATTTTAAAGAGCCTATCACGATAACGCAAAAAGACACTTTGCCAAAAATCGGCGATATTTACGCTTTCGGCATCCGCGGTTATGAAGTAATTGATTTAATTATTATTGACATACAGCCCGGGCAGAATTTAACGGCGACGCTTACGTGCGCCGAATACAGCCCCGAAATATTCGGCGTGGATGATGAGAACTTTGCGCTTCCTGATTTTGTTAATCGCATAACGCCTGTGACAAGCGCGATAGATCACGGTACTGTAAATCCAAATAACTGGCGCCGCTTCGCCGTTTTCCATGATGACGAGGAAGAGCCGCCGCGTCCTTCCGGTAACGGACAAACGGACGGCTGGTATAACGAGCAGACGTTCCGTTCAATATGGCAGTCGACAAAAACAGCGGAAACAATCGAAAGCGGCGAATGGAGTTTGCCTGTGAGAATTAAAGCGCAGCGCGGTATGGACGACGTAACTCCTATCTGGCTCGGACTTACTCCTCAAAATATTACGCTTGAAACCGACGGCAGCGGAAATCTTCTCGCAGTACAATTACCGTTAACTATTCAAGCAAGATTATTTCAATGGAACGCCGTTTTACCGGATGCTGTATATTCTCTTCCCGGAGCGCCGGCGGGCGTGACAATAAATTCAAGCGGAGATATTACAGTCGGTGTTAACGCCGTGTTAGGTGAAAATAATAGAATCGCTGTAAACGCGGTGTATCAGGAGATTGTTTATTCGTCTTCCTTTACAATTAAAAAGAATGTCAGAAGTTCGCCTCCTTCATATTTAGGCACGATAACTGTTTTGCCGGCAGCCGCGCCGCTAAACAAGATAATGATAACGGGACCGGGACAGGCTCGGGAAGTTTTCGCTATTCAAGGCGATTATGCGCTCGCTTTAACCGCCCTTAGCGGACGCGGCGCCGGAAGCGTTTTTCAATGGACAGGAATCGCATGGGAATATCGTGATGCTGTTCAATATACCGATATGTACACGCGCTGTTTTAAGGACGGGCTTGAAACTCTTGCCACTAACACAGAATGGTTCGGCGCCGTGATCGCCGCCCGCATTGTCGCGATGGATGCGTTTATTGAGAAATTACAAACGCAGCTTATTGAACTTCAAGATGGAGGGCAGATAACGAGTAAGAATTTTGATAATTTTCTCAAAAAAGGATTTCTAATTGTTGGCGATACAGGAGAAGCGGTTTTTAATAATATAATTGCAAGAGGTTATATAGATGCAACGGAAGGTTTCTTTAATGGAGAATTGACAGCAGGAGGATTTAATTCAAATACACGTCCAATTTTATCAGAATTAAGAAGTTATCCCGCGGGAACAAATTCCTCTGTTATCGTTCGATCAGAATTTTTATTTTGGGGTAAACCGCTTAATGTAAATGGAGAATCTATAGAGAAAGAAGTGGAAGGAGATTTTGGCGGGAGAAAATTTACAAAAATAAGGTTTTATACTCAATATTATCCTAATACACCTGATACTGTTGGTCATATGATAAATTTTTTAAATAACAATGTTTCTATTGGGGGAACTTTAGTCGGAAACACTCCTCCAATCAGTAGTGATGATTTTACTTATCATGATTTGAATTTCAAATACTCTACCAGAGGATGGCAAATATCGATGGTAAATTTACCAATAGAAAATCCCAGAATAGCCGGTGTGTTGTACAGAAACGGCAATCAGCTAATGATCAGTTCCGGCTAATCTTGTATATTTTTTATTAATATTATTAATATCTGATGAAAAAATTAAAGTATTATTTATGAATTGATAATTAAAACTTTCTTCAATCGGGAAAGGATTATGGCTTGGATGGTTAATAATTGGATCGTTAATTAACTCGTTATCAGTTCTTTCCCATGTCATGATTAGTTCTGATTTACTATATGTATATGTGCCTTCCCAAGTGACACAATGAGGTTCTTTTATTTTATTAAAGTCTGTTAAGATGCTCATAAACCCTTGAAGTAATAATGTTACTTCTGTTTCTGTAAAAGTATAAGTTTCTTTATGAATGTCTCCATCATCATCAGTCCATGATCTTTCCCATGTACCAATAAAAGTATATATTTCGCTCATACCCTCATTATCACACGCGAAAAAAATAAAAGTCAAAACCAGTAAAACAAAAAGCGTTTTTTTCATATTATGCCTCTTTGTTTTATTATAGCGCTTTATCCCAATTAGGGCAAATGTAAATTCCGCTTGGTATACTTCCGGTATGGCATATATAAAAACAGATTGGAAAGCGCGGACAGGCTCTCTCCTTAGCAGGTTCAGCAAAGAACAGGAAACGGACAGATCGGTTGTTTTGCATAATCAGCCCGGCGCGGTAACACAGCCGGGAACTCCGTTCAGTATCGATAACATGAATAAAATTGAGCAGGGTATTTTTGACGCGCATCAGGCAATAGATAGCGCCGACAACGAACCAACACTTAACAGCATCAATTTAATAAAATCAGGAGGTGTATTTCGCTGGTTCGAGAATGTTTTCACTGCGATCAAAGAACTGTTTGATGGAAAACTCGGCATTGGACATAATGAAGATCAAAACGCACACTCAAGTTTATTTAGCGGGAAACTCGGCACCGCACACAATACGGATGGAAACGCTCATTCAAGTTTATTTAGCGGGAAACTTGGCACTGCACACAATACGGATGGAAGCGCTCATTCAAGTTTATTTAGCGGAAAACTCGATAATGGACACAATACGGCAGCAGGCGTACATTCAAATATAATAGGTACTGTATCCGGTCTTACTACGAACGCAAAAACGATTGTTTCTGCAATAAATGAAGTAAACGCAAAGCAGGGAGGAGGTGTCGGTACTATAGGATGGGGGGAATGGGCAGGCGTACCTGCTATCGGTAATTATATTATCGCAATGGGTCTTGTATCTAACTCTATTCCACCTTCATTCATGCTCGGCACATTGGTGAATATATGCGTTGCTGCGAGACCGGAATGCTGCCGTAACGGCGCACCATTAACTCAAGATTATTTTATATACGACAGTAATAATCGTAACTATTTCTATCTTGGTCCTCAAGGAGGATATGTGATAGTTGGCACTGTACCCGGTACATATAGATTTCTGGGACGTACAAATTTTGATATGGGCAATTATATTTACGCAAACAATCAAACCGCTAATTTATTACAGAGGGTAGCGTAATGATAATAACAAATGAAAACTGGAAAGATATAGGAATTGTGAAAGCACAATGGAACGACAGAGAGCATAAAACCGTTTCCGTTACGATTAACGCAGTTGATAACTATGACAAACCAATTACGTTTAATTATATCGCGGCGCCTTTTGACGGCGACAGCGCTCCGATGAACGTACAGCTTTGGCAATGGGTTCTGGATAATCCTGATGAAGTAAAAGAATGTT
>Ga0209755_10005962_pt1 | contig 13656 bp, 15 predicted proteins | sample TergutCo191P1_FD_187301 | JGI IMG/M metagenome (GOLD analysis project Ga0209755, IMG submission 187301) | Cornitermes sp. P1 segment gut microbial communities from Petit-Saut dam, French Guiana - Co191P1 (SPAdes) (version 2) | ecosystem: Host-associated > Arthropoda: Insects > Digestive system... | reverse complement strand
GCAACAAGCGCGAAAATAACTGAAACCACAATCAGTTTTTTCATAAAATCTCCCTCCAACATAAATTTTGCGTTATTAAGGAAACAGCCAACGACTGTTTTTTTCCCTCTTTATATACGCAATGGCTCAGCCCAAATTTAAACGTACCTTTAAATTAAGCTAAACCTTTACTATAATATTAACTATATAACACGTTTAGGCTGAATTTGTCAAGGTTTTTTTTAAATTCTTTTGAATTCTTTGTAACTTTTCATAAATTGTGGAAATGGAGGTAAAAGGCAAAATCGGTTAAAAACCTCCGGTTTAAGGGGGAGCTGATACAGGGAAAACCCGGTCTTGACTATCATTCTACTATCTATAATAATAAATCATGAAGAAAAATCAAAGTAAAAAGGCTATTTTAAGACATTTGAAGCCCTTTATAATGGTAGTTTTTGCGCTTATTTTGACGGCTTCGGCGCTTATCTCCTGCCAAACTAAGGGGAAAAAGCCGAAAGAAGAGGTATTTACCGTCCATTGGGACTCGCCAAGGTTCCAAATTGGAGAAGTCGAAGCACAGGTAAATACAGCCCTGGGGATAGGCGGGAAAATAAAGAAAGTTGTCGTTACTGTGTTTTATTTCCCCCAGGAAGACGCTGTTGTACTCCGCTTTAGGCCTGAATTTACAACCTATCAGCAGTGCTGGACAGGCAAGGGCAGAATAGACTATATCGAGGCGCTTAAGCTATACAATGAAGATTACGACGCGCGTAATTTAGACGATAAAAATAAAAAATCAACTAAAAAATACGGTGTGGTAAAAGGCTACCTAATCTGGCAGCAGTTCCAGTACACCATCCGCGCCAGAGGAAATATGGAGATGGAATTAGGCTATAAATTTGTAGATAGGTCTCCTTATTTTTTAGTTAATCAGATGCCTGCAGATTATAAAGACTTAATTTCGAGAGACAACGACAGAACGAGTCCTATAATACCTATGTATTTTACAAGGGTGCAGGCTGCGGATTTGGCAGCCCTGTTTGACAGAGAATATTTAGATGATTTAACCAGATCCGGCGCTATACCAACTTATAGATCGGAAATGGAAGACGATTATTAGGATTTAAATGGTACAAAAAGAAGATCTTGACCAAAGCGCCGCCATGATTTCCCAATGCCGTAAGGAAATGGCAAAGCGAATCGAAGGTCAAAATGAAATGATAGACGGGCTTCTTAGCTCACTTGTTGCAGGCGGTCATATCTTACTGGAAGGCGTGCCGGGGCTGGCAAAAACACTGGCTGTAAAAAGTCTTGCGGAAATTATCGGCTTGGAATTTAAACGCATTCAATTTACTCCCGATCTTCTGCCTGCGGATTTAACAGGAACGATGATCTGGGAAAACGCTAACTCAAATTTTTCTGTGCGAAAGGGTCCCATTTTTGCAAACGTGATTCTCGCGGATGAAATTAACCGCGCGCCTGCAAAAGTGCAATCGGCATTACTGGAAGCAATGGAAGAAAAGCAGGTAACGATAGGTGAAACAAGCTATCCCCTGCCCGACCCGTTTTTTGTACTTGCCACAGAAAACCCGATTGAACACGAAGGAACATATAATCTCCCGGAAGCCGAACTCGATCGATTTTTAATGAAGCTTTTAATAAATTATCCAACGCCCGATGAAGAACTCAATATAGTAAAAAACGCTCCGTCCATGATTTCCGGTTCAAACAGCAGGGGCGCATCTCTTTCGCCCGTACTTAATATGGAAAAACTTTTATTCCTGCGCAAAACTGCAGATTCTATTCATATAGACGAAGGAATCAGCAAATACATAGTATCGATAGTAACCGCTACCCGTCCTGTTTCAGAAAAAGCAAAAGACAGCGTTTACCGTTATGTGTCATTCGGAGCGTCGCCAAGAGCAAGCATCGCTCTGTATCGATGCTGCCGCATATTGGCAATGTTTGAAGGACGCAATTTTGTAAGCCCGGAAGACGTTAAGACAGCGGCGCTTCCTGTTTTACGGCACAGGATTGTGCTGAGTTACGAAGCGGAAGCCGAAGGCATGGACGCAGACGCTGTTATTGGCAGAATTTTAAGTCATGTGCCGGTTCCATAAGGAGCTCTCCTTTATATGGAAACCAGCGATTTACTAAGAAATATAATCAATCTTCCTATTATCTCATCCGGTCTTGCGGAAGAAATGCTTGCGGGAAATTTTAGATCCATCTTTAAAGGACAGGGAATAGAATTTGACGAAGCGCGCCACTACGAACCCGGAGACGACATAAGATCGATAGACTGGAACGCAAGCGCCCGCTTTGGCTACCCCTTCGTAAAAATGTACCGCGAGGAGCGTGAGCTGACGATTTTAATTTTACTCGATGTAAGCCCGAGCATGCACCGCTCTCACATTGCAAAGCAGGGCTTAAGCCCCTACGAGCAGGCGCTGACTTCCGCTGCGCTAATTGCTTTTTCCGCAGAACACACAGGGCAGCAGGTTGGCGCATTTTTATTCGACAAAGAAATAGAAAAAGTTTTTTCGCCCCGCAAAGGAAGAAAGCATATCATGTCGCTTGTAATGGCGGCTCTTCATTATCAAAATAAATTTGAATCGCGAAGGACGCAAAAAGGCAGCGACATTGCCTGCGCCTTAAGGGGAGCGCAAAGGCTCCTAAAAAAAAGATCGCTAGTTGTCGTGCTATCTGATTTTTACAGCAACAATTGGGAACAGGAGATGGGATACCTTTGCAGAAAACACGATTGCCTTGCGATACGTCTTAGCGGCTCCACCCAATTGCCATACTCAGGGCTAATCACACTCGAAGACCCGGAAACAGGAATACGCATCGAAGCTCCCGCAGGTTTAAATTCTTTTAAAGAGGGATGGACTCTCTGGCACGAGGATCGCACTAACCGATGGGAGTCGATGTGCAAAAAAAGCGGCGCCGCCTTCTTGGATTTATCTACAGAAGCGGACGCGCCCTCGGCATTAATTAAATTCTTCGGCAGCCGCAGTATAGGGCAAGTCAAACACCGGAAAAAGCTATGAGAAAAAAGTTAAAGCTGTTCGTGTGGTTTGTGTGGTTCGTGGTTGGCTTCTTTAATCTTCATGCGCAAAATTCACCCTACCTTGTTCCGAGACAGATTTACGTTGGCGACCCTGCTACCCTCGTGGTGCCGCTGCCGCCCGCCGCCCATAATGTTCCCGACATAGTTCTCACAATGAGAGATTTACTTTCAAATGAAAATTTTTATTATCCAAATGAAAGAGAGAAACTTTCAAATGAAACAAATAAAGCTATAAATGATACTGCTAAAATTTCAAACGAAAGAGGAAAACTTTCAAATGAAAGTATTAAAGCTTCAAATTCGAGCTTAGAAATTAACAAAGTGACATACGAAAGAAGAACCGCAGGCAGCCGATTATTAATCGAATTTACAGCCTTTTCGCCCGGCATAATCGAACTTCCCTATATCGAGATAGGCGGGGAATTTTTTTCCGGGTTCACTGTAAAAGTCAATTCGCTGCTGGAAGCGGAAGCCGCTGACCCCACGGGCAAGGCGAGGCTTTTATCCGGCGCAGCCGCTGTTTTAGCCATGCCTGGCACCGCCCTCATGCTTTACGGCTCATTAACGTTCATTGTTGCCGTAATTCTTTTAGCAATCTGGTTCATTTTTAAAGGGCGCGCCGTTTTTAAAAAACTGCGTGAAAAATGGAAAAGGTACAGGCTTTTCGCAGGGATGTACAGCGCGGAAAAACGTCTTACAAGGGCGCTGGCTAAGGGCGTGGATAAGCGAATCATTCTGGATAAAATTTCATTTGAGTTTAGAGAATTTCTTTCCATATTGACAGGGAAAAACTGCCGTTCCATGACAGCCCGTGAGTTTATGCGTGAATTTAACGAAAGCGCGTTTCTTGGAGAATTTTTCGGTATATGCGATAAGCTTCGTTTTTCCGGAACCGATATTGACCCGGACAGCATAGAAAAATTGTTAAACGACTTAAAAGGATTTTTGGATTTTAAAAAGAATGAGGAGAAGGCAAAATGAACATCACTTTTGACAACCCCTTTATCGCCTTGTCCGCTTTTTTTATTATCCCAATTTGCGCATTTATTTTTTCACGGCTAAAAAATCCCTTTGTCGCCTCTCTTCCCCTTGGCGCTCCCGGAGGCGTTCCCTTTAAAACATCGCAGATTAACGGGCTTGTAAAGTTTTTAAAATTTTTGGAATACACAGGAATCTTTTTGTTATTTTTCTGCGCTGCCGGTCCTGCGATAAAAACTTCGGAAACAGTGTGGATGAATCGAGGCGCCGATATTATTTTTATTTTAGATGTAAGCCCCAGTATGGCGGCTTTGGATATGGACGGTAAAGATCGATTCAGCACAGGCAGAACAATGCTTGCGGATTTTGCGCACAAGCGTTCCTCGGACAGCATTGGTCTTGTCGCAGTGGGAGAAGATGCCGCATTGCTTCTGCCGCCGACTGCCGACAGAGAAGCCCTGGATTTGCGTCTTGAGCAGCTTCGCATTGGAGAACTTGGCGACGGCACTGCCCTGGGCATGGGAATCGCCGTCGCTGCGTATCATCTTGATAAATCCAACGCAAAGCGGAAGGTTGCGGTTTTAATTACCGACGGCGAAAACAACGCAGGGGCGATACACCCGGAAACGGCGGCAGGTTTGTTACGTGAAATTGGCGTATCATTTTGGGTGATCGCGCTGGGCTCGGCAGGTGAAGTGCCTATCGATTACACAGACCCGTATACAAGAATACGGCGCACAGGAATTTTTGATTCACGTTACGATATAGAAAGCCTTAAGCGCCTTAGCTCCTCGGGGAACGGCACCTTTATTGCCGCGCCCAGCGCGGAAGCTTTTGCGGCGGCGTTTTCACAGTTGGACGACTCTGAAATTACAATTCAAAGGAGCAGAGTTATTAACAGAAGGAGCCCGATATCCTTCCAAATTCTGCTTACCGCTGTCATTTTTATTTTAACGGCAAAAATTATACGAAGATTTATATTGAGGGCGTTAATATGACATTGGAAAAAAATCTAAAAAGAAAATTATTGGCTTCTAATTTGTTATATGCGCTGTTTATAATTTTTGCGGTAATCGCGCTCATTGGTCCTAAATGGGGCTTGGGATACGCTGCATCTGAATACAGGCGCGGTCTTGACGCAGTCTTCGCAATTGACGTCTCACGAAGCATGGATATAAGTGATGCGCAAGAGACAACTGTCGCAATGCCCGTAAGCCAAACGCGTCTTGAGCGCGGTCTTTTAATAGCGAGGGATTGCATCGGCTCTGTTCCCGGAGCGCGTTACGCTGCGGCAATCGGCAGAAGCAAGGGCTACCTTGCAGTACCCCTAACCTACGACAGCGAAGCGGCGCTTGTCTTTTTAGAATCGATAGACGGCTCAAGCATGACAGGCAGAAGCACAAATTTAGAATCTCTTTTAGAAGCTGCCGCCGACGCATTCCAAAGCGCTTCCCCCGCTAAAAAAGTTATTATTTTAATTTCCGACGGCGAGTCTCATTCCGGCATAATCAGAAACGCCGTTAACCGCTGCGCAAGGGAAGGAATTATAATAAACACAATTGCGCTTGGCAGCGACGAAGGCAGGCATATACAGATTCAAAATACATCAGACGCCGAGTATGAGATTAGCCGCAGAGACGCTGCCGTTATGCGATATGCAGCGGAAAGAACAGACGGCATTTATATCGACGGCAGTAAAAATGACGCGGCTTCCGAGCTTTCTTCGCATCTTGTGTCACTTTCCAGCGAAATGGAAATGAAGAATAATAGACAAGTGCCAAAACAGCGCCGCCCTCTTTTTATAATACTGGCGCTGCTTTCTTACGCTGCGTCAAAATTTGTAACGCGTCAGTTTGGCTTTATAAAAAAGGCGGCAATACTAAGTTCGCTTGTTTTAATGATGTTCGGCTCATGCTCGGAAGGCAAACTTATTTTGATGGAAGCGAATTATTTAAACTCACGGGCGCGTTATGACGAAGCTCTCATGAAATACCTGGAAGCGCAAAAACACGAAGACGCTTCGCCTTATGCCGAGTACGGTCTTGGGCTTACCTTTTATCTTTTAGACGAAAGCAGTGCAGCATTGGAGCGTTACAAAGAATCCCAAAAAATGCTTGAAAAATATTCCGACACCGAACACCGGGAACTCAGGTACAGAAACAGCTACAATTCCGGAGTCATTCTTTTTGAAGAAGGCGATTATAACTCGGCGGCAAATTACTTTAAAGAAGCCCTAAAAGCCGCTCCCGGCAGAATAGACGCAAAAAGAAATTTGGAATTAAGCCTTTTATCAATATCGATGGAATCAAAAACAGAAAACAGATCGGAAGCTCAGGAAGAACAAAGAGAAATACTTTTTGATTTTTTAAAACAGGAAGAACAAAAGGTATGGAAGAGCCGCGAATGGGCTCCCGAAGAAACTTATACAGGGTCGGATTACTAGCATGAATAGAATATTAGCAATTTTTATATTTTTAATTATTAATTTAACGGCGGCATATGCACAGAACTACCCTCTTCTAAACCCCGGTTCTATTACAGAAGATATTAAGCAAGAAATTGAATTAATAAATATAACAATGTATTGGGAAGGGGTGCCGCCGCAGGGACGCATAAGAGCAGGCGAGCAGATTATTCTAACCCTTCGTGCAAGGGGCTGGTATTCGCAGCAGCCCGCTTCCGCATTTTTTACACCGCCTGTTCCCGTTGGTGTAATTTTAACCGCCCTTGATATAAGCGCCGCAGAAAGAGCAAACGGCATTGCCGCAAAAGTGCGGTTAATTCCAATGGCAACAGGAGACATTGTTCTGCCAGCGCGCACACTTACGCACGAGAACACTTTATTTACTATTCCTTTACTGCGTTTACAATCATCACGTCCCCGCAATTAAGGCGCTTTGCGAGAAAATCCGCAATTTTTTTTAACCAGGGCGAGGCTGCGCCTGCGGCAAGCCCTCCCCATGTATGTATGCTTTTAATTTTAAAACCGGCAATCTTTAACATTTTAATTAATGTGCGGTTAGAAAATAAATAAAGATGATCAAATATAGCGGATCTCCATCTTCCTTTAAAAACATGAGCCTGGAAGCCATTTATATTCGGCGTTGTAATAAAAACATGTCCGCCCGGCTTTAGTACCCTGTATGCTTCTTTTAAAAATGACATAGGATTATTAAGGTGTTCTATTAAATGGGAAGCAAGGAGGGCGTCAAAATGAGAATCCGGGAAATTATTTTCTTCCAGCGGGACAGAGCGCACATCCAAGCCCCGTTCCTTGCGGGCATATTCGGCACAGGGCGAAATTTCCACTCCCGTCACCTGCCACTTTTTTTCCCGCAGATAATTGATAAGCGATCCGGTGGCGCAGCCAATGTCAATAACCTTCGGTTCTTGACATTGGCTGCCGCTATTTTGGCTGCTGCTTTGTCCGCCGCTTTGGCTGCTGCCTAAACTATTAAAAAGATTTTTTTCAAACTGCGCAAAGCCTGCGTCTTTTAACGCAAGCTGCTGAAGCTTAAGAAATGATTCTTCGTTAGCCAGTTCGTAAGAAAGGTAATCTTTGCCGTAGGTGCTGCTGTAACGTGAAATAATATTTTCTGCGCTCAGCTGCGGGTTCATCTGAACAAGACCGCATTTCCTGCACTTTACAAAAGAAAAACCTTCGCATTCAAGCGCAGGCGCAAAATTATTTTCCGATCCGCAAAGTACGCATGGCACTGCGTCGCCTTTTTCAGAGGCTGCCGGCATAGAAAAAGTTTTCATTAATTAACTGTAAGGCGGTTTACTACGTTACGTGAAGTACCGGTTATATCCTGCACGATTACTTCCAATGTTATCTGTCCTCGTGTAAGAAAAACTTCGGCTGCTTCATACGCCGGAAAATGATAATAAATCTGCTTTGCCGAAACGAGCCCGTTGCGAAAAACAAGCGAAACGCCGTCTCGCGCGGAAATCGCCTCAAAATTGAGAGCGCCCACTTCTGCGCCGTTAACGGAACACACGATTCTTTGCGGCGCATATGGTATGGAAGGGAAACCGCCGCTCATTCGCGTTCCCCCTGCTGCATTTACAATTACTGTATAACGCCCCTGGTTTAAATTGCGCGATTGCATTATCTGCCCCTGAGCGTTTACTAAATCTACAGAGAAAATTTGCGGCGCTCTTGTTTCCTGCACCGGAGTGATGATCATCGCGGGATTAATCCAGCGTCTGTCACGTCTGTCAAAAAGCATAAAATAAAAGCCTTCGCGGCTAGACCAGCCGGAAGTGCCGCACACGGCGATGGGACGCTGTTTTTCTACATGGGAACCTGTTGTGGCTTCGGCATAGCGGCTGTAAATGCTTATTAATCCATCGCTGTGATCCACCGCCGTCCATGCGCCAAGCGGAGAAGGCAGCCGGGATGCCGGATCATTTTTTTTGCGCGAAAAAATTACTTCGCCTGTTTCTGCGGCAAGCACTTCCGTTCCGCCGCCAAAAACCATTCCCAAAACAGGAAAGCCCCTGTCATTCGCGCCGAAATTGCGGAGCAGTGACGCATCTTCGGACGGCCAGCTCATGGCGGCGGAACTTGCAATAGATACGATTAAAATAAAAACAACTGCCGTTATGCGCATAAAATATTTTTTCATTTTATTTTTCCTCCAGATTAAAGGAAATTAAAGTGGTTCCGCCGCCTGTAATAATTGTGCTTTCTGACTGGGAACCAGATTTACTTCTGTAAAGAAAAGCGTCATCGCTTTTAAAGGGAGCCTTCATAAAAACAGCGTCTGCCGCGGCATTTTTCGCAAGCCCGAATATTTTTTCCGGCGGAAATTTTATGCCAATAAGTTTTTTGTCGTTATTATTAAAAGGACTGGATGTTACAAGAAAGAAAAAATTATTGTCGCCCAATTCATCTATGGCTGTTATTTCGCCTTCCAGCGGGATAAAAATGCTGTGTCTGGATTTAATGCTTTTGGTTTTTATTGTATAACAGCCAATTCCGTTTTCACGTTCAAAAACAACTCTGGCGTCGTTATCCAAAAATAAAATACGCACCGGCCGCCTGAACCCGGTTTCCAGGAATTCATGGTAAACGATTCTGTATTCACCGCCTGACACGCCAAATCTTTCGAATAACAAAAATCTCTGCTGGTCTATCCCGCAAATAATGCCGATGTATGAGCCGTTACGTGAAATTGCGCAGCCAAGTATAACAGAAAAACGCGAGCCTGTCGGCTCAAAGTAAAAAATACGATCCCCGTCGGAATTAAAAAGCTCCACAACGCCGTCGAGCGAACCTGTTAACACAAGCCCGGAGGCAGCGTCAATTGCGGTAAGCGGAGCGCCGAATTCATAAATCCATTTTAAATTTCCGGCGGCATCGTATTCAGATAACGAATTTTGCTCGCTGCCTAAAATAAAAATTCTGTTGTCCAAAAGAATGGGGTACCCTCTTGCGTTATTTATAAGTGTTTGAGTTTCATGGACAATATTATTGATGATTATTCTTTCGGGTTCCGCCCCGTACTCTGTCCACATATTTTTGCTGAGGTAAATATCGTAATTTTTCGGTTTTTCTATGGCGAATTGCCCCAGGGAATCGACGTATCCAAATCTATTACTGAGCGTAAAAGGAACAAGCTGCCCCGATAAAACATCAGTATCGTCCTCGGGTTCCGCATTACCGTATAATGAACTGACAGGTAAGGAACTTATCCAGCGCGGAACAAGCACTGTTTCTTTTGGAACCGGGCGCGCGGCAATAAAAAAATAAACGACAAAAATTAAAATAACAATAACGACTTTTAATTGTCTTTTTTTTTGAGCCACTACTCCTCCCCTGATGGTTTAAGTTATTATATAATAAAGTAAGAGACGGAGGCAAGTATGATTGATAAAAATAAAATGGATTCGCTTTTTAAAGAAGCGCAGACCGCCGCATTAAAAGCCTATGCGCCTTACTCGCACTTCAGAGTTGGCGCTGCTCTGCTTTGCGAAGACGGCACAATCGTAACGGGCGTTAATGTGGAAAACCGATCCTATGGTTTGACTGTCTGCGCCGAGAGGAACACCATTTGCTCGGCGGTCGGCAGAGGGCTTTTGAAATTCAGCGCACTTGCCATCTCAACGCCTGACTCGGTTGAACCGGTCGGCCCCTGCGGCGCCTGCCGTCAGGTTATGGGTGAGTTTATGGGGCCGGAAGTGCCTGTCCGTTTCGCCGGAAGCGGCGGAAAGACCGTGGATACCACTGTTGGGGAGCTTTTACCCCTGGATTCTCTGCATGAACTTAAAAAATAGGTGACAGTCACAGTGTCAGTCATAGTGCCAGACGTAGTGACAGTCACTGTGTCAGTCACCTCAATGACAATAGCTACCATTGGTTAGAATATGTTGACATTTGTTGCTAAACAGTGCGATAATTAGCACATGGCAGATGATGATATACTTACCCTTGAAGAGGTTGCAAAATACCTCAGGGTTTCGGAACGCACAATCTACGATTGCGCTCAAAAAGGGGAGATCCCGGCAGGTAAAATCAGGGCTGCCTGGCGTTTTAAAAGATCAGAAATCGACAAATGGGTAAACGACAAGCTTGTATCAACCAGTTTGAATCCGCAGATAACTCCAGTAAACGCCGAGGCTATCATGTCCGTTCATCGCATACTTTTTTTAAACCATTCGAGCAAAAGGGACACGCTTCTTGCTCTTGCTGATAATCTCGCTGCCGCTCCCCAGATAAAAAACAGGCAGGAACTTTCCACAGAAATCCTCAAACGTGAAGAATTGATGAGTACGGCAATCGGCTGCGGGATAGCAATCCCTCACGTACGCCTCTCATCGGTCACAGACTTGGTCGTATCCGTCGGCATCAGCCGCACAAACATTGTAGATTTTCACCCGTTAGACGACGAGCCAGTGCGCCTTGTTTTTATGATTGCCGCAGCGCACAACCAGCACGCCTATTATTTGCAAACACTTTCCTGGTTCAGCACACGTTTAAAAAATCAGGAACTGCGTGACTCTCTTTTAAAAGCGCAGACAGAACAAGAAGTTTACGAATTGCTGACAAAGGGTTAGTATTACTGTGCTTTGAGAAACAGAGCTTGACAATATGATAAAAAACTGGTATTATATAAGACAAGGAAAGAATTAATACTGGGAGTCAGCTTATGGTGGATGCAAAACTTTTAAAAGCTCGAAAAACACTTGAAGAATCACCGCACTTGACAAATACAGAATTTAAAATGATGATGTCTCACCCCAATGATGAGGATAATATTAATGATTTAGACTTTGATAAAAAGGAAGCCTATAACATCTTGGATCACGTTGTAATAAATCCCCGTCTGCAAGCTGTCTAATTAAATAAAGAAGAATCTAAGGTAGCTGTTCCAAAAACTGAAGTTTTGAAACAGCCTCAAATATCTGAGCAAGCGAAAAAGGACAAGCAAACTTGAATGATACTACTAAAGCTCGCTTTCGTAAAAAACTCCTTGCAGATATAGATAGTCTATGTAAGGTAAGCGATGAATTATTCCTTAAAGAAGATGGATTAGATCGTATCTTCGAACTGTACCAGCGCTACAGAGCTGTCATACATGAAAAAATAAATCAAAACAGTGAAAAGAAGCTCCAAAGATGGATAGGCATAAAATTGCCGCCGCTTTTTTTTGTGCTATATTTAAAGCCGAACCTATCGGGAAAACGCCGAATGCGGATAAATTCTTTGAAAGAACCGTTAATGAACAGCTGGCTTTAATATTCAGCGTACTTTATGTTATAGACACATTTAATGTATCAAATAAAAATAACACAAATATGGACAAAGCGGTTTACGAATTATATATAAAATTGCCGGAATGTTTGCAGAGTGAAATGAAAGATTACACCACTAATTTTATAATGTTATTTGACGAAGAACAAAAAGAATTACTGGACATAGATTCTGAAAAATTTAAACCCGGTTCCTTATTTATAATTTCACATTTATTTTTTCTTTTGGATTCTTACTCATATGAGAAAAATAAATCTTTAATAATGGATAGCGGTTTTACCCCTTCCAGGGAAATCACTTGACTGTTTAACTACTCAAACAATATCGCGAACCAGTAATTTGGGTTACTCTGCTGCTGGTCAATTAAACCAATATTGATTTTTGCTGTGGTTTCGGCAACGAGCCATTTTGTTTGATGTGAGTCAAAGCGAGCGCCGGCGCCGGGAATATCGGCAAGACCCATTGCATGACTGTAATGATGAGAGAGCATCATGCCACTTTTAATATCGGCATGAGCAAGAATAACGGCAAAAAGCATGGCACGGCTGTCGCAATCACCCTTGCCTTCGGTTACCGCGCTTACAAGATTGATAAAATCACTGCCTTTTAAATCACGCTCGTACCTGAACCCTTGCGTAAAGCTCAGAACCTTCTGCGCAAACTCCGTTTTTTGAGCGTCGGTTTTTATCGCATCGACGCCAAAATGACGGACAATCGTGGAGGCGGCGTCTGTAATTCTGTCGATGGAGTCGCGGAAAACAAATCTGTAATAACGGATGCAGGAAGCCTGAAGCATATCAGTATTAAGATAGGCTTCCATTATTTTAAACTCGCGCTCAATTAATTCCTGGGAAGCCTTTGCGTCATTTTCGTAGATCATGGCGCTCAACCCCTTTATAGCGAGATTCTTTTTCTTTGCCTCTCCGCGCGGGAAGCAGTATTCGGTTACAGGGCCTGGATAATATCGATCCGCATAGGAAGGAGCGATGGAATCCAGAGCCGAGGTATTAAACATATCAAGTTGTTTTTTACTGGCGGGACCATAGGCAAGGGCAAGTAAAATCGGGCGTTGTCCCGAAGGATTATTAATATTATCAAGCTCGACACCGAGAGCCCAGCCTTCCTGCTCGCCGAAAATCAATCTGATCATTACAGCCTGCTTGTCCCGGTACTGGAAAAGATCAACCTCGCCCTTATTGGCAACGGTCTTATTCACGTCGTTAGCCAGTTCCAGCATGGAATTGTATCTGTCTTTGTAGACAATAAGCTCAAACATGAGCCCTTCGGGACCGGCAAAGGAAAAGCGATCTTTTGCGTCCCCGTCAACATAATTATAACCTTCGGGGAGATCGATGCAAAAACCCCATGTGGGCGAATGCAGGGGCTCCGCAAAGACAAAAACCGGAATAATGAAAAGCAGAACAAATAACTTCTTCATGTTATAATTATCGGAGTGAAAAACATAGAAATTCTCTATGAAAGTGAAAAATCTTTAATAGTTAATAAACCCGCAGGGCTTGCCGTACAGGGCGGCGAGGGGGTAAAAAACTCCCTGGATAAGCTAATAAAACCTGCCCTGCTTGTCCACAGGCTCGACAAGGACACTTCCGGGGTCATACTTGCGGCAAAGGGACAAGAAGCCGCCGCGCGTTTTTCGCAGATTTTCGGCGCCGATAAAAAAGCTGAAAAAATTTATACTGCCGTCTGCTCTTTTGGGAAGGACTCGGAGCTTTACAAAAAAAGAGAAGGCGTAATCAATGATGATTTAAAAATACGAGGAAACTTAAAAAAATCAAAAACTAAATACAAAGTGATTAAGACAGGGTTTTTGGAGCCGGGCGGGGAATATGCCGTCCTTGAACTGGAA
>Ga0209755_10005961_pt1 | contig 13656 bp, 6 predicted proteins | sample TergutCo191P1_FD_187301 | JGI IMG/M metagenome (GOLD analysis project Ga0209755, IMG submission 187301) | Cornitermes sp. P1 segment gut microbial communities from Petit-Saut dam, French Guiana - Co191P1 (SPAdes) (version 2) | ecosystem: Host-associated > Arthropoda: Insects > Digestive system >... | reverse complement strand
AGAGGTTGACGGCCACGCGGTTTCGTCAATAACCAGAAAATTTGTCATTTCCTCATGTAAAGGCGACGGGCTGGTTATTCGCCGCGGTAAAAAGAGTTATTGCAGAGTGGTAGTTAAGTAGAATATAAACACATATCATTTAAGCGAATCGAAGAATCTTTTTTATCAGACTTTCTGTGAAAAAGATTCTTCGTTTTTTTTGCGCCTTTAAAATTATGTCCGCAAAGTGACAAAAACTACACAAAAAAGCGGAGCAAAATGTACAATTCTTGCATGGAATAGTACTGTTTTGCTAAGTGTTGCTAGATAAAAAGTCTAGATATGCGCAAAACCTTGACAAATGCATACAATATGTGGTATGATTACCCTAATTGTGTTCCTGTAGAATGTAAAATTTATGCTAATAAGCGGAAGGAATGACTGAGCCGGTGCATATCTTTAACCGTAGGCCCGGAATTCGTAAAAATGCCGGTCTTACACTAAATGAGATAATTATAGTCCTTGTTATAATTGCAATTACCGCGGCTGTTGCAATTCCTTCTATGATTGGTTTTATTCGTCACGGACAGCAAGTAAACCGCATGAATGTCGCCAGGACACTGTATGTCGCCATGCAGGGGCAACTGACGAGAGCGATAACAGAGGGGAACTTGCGAGAGGTTTTAACCTACGAGTTTTATATGCCGCCGAATGCTGACGGCAATCTTGATATAAATTCGAGCACAGGATATTTTGAGCTTAGACCCGACGACCCCGGTAATTTAAATTGGGGAATTGTACATAGTCGGCTCGGAACTTATTTTCCTACCGGGCCGAGACCGTATGGAGATTCCGGTAATGAGCCCTTTGTGTTCTTTATCAGCAAACCTGCGGGATATATACTCGGTACAGACCCAACGGTGGATAGGTTTTATAATCTACTGAGTGAAGTAATAATTGATACCGAAATACTTGAAGCGGCAATCCTGATGGAGTTTAACATCAGGACGGGCGTTATTATGTCCATTTTCTTCGGAGACTTGGACGCGCTGTGGGTTATGCCGTGGACGGGGAATAATGAAAGACATTTTCGCTATGGCGACGGTTACGGAAATGATAACATAATCGGCGGCAGGGGAATGGACGCCGGGGGTTATGCCTATGCTACAACGAGAAGGCAGGGTTACTTTGGTGTGACATACACGGGAGATTTACCGGATCTGCCTATTGACGATATTGTTCGGATTTTTGACGGAATGAACTATTTCGATAATCCTGCCGACGATGAGGAACCGGGCTTGAATATCGGCACGCTTGTGGCTCCCGACAGACGGGTAAACATTCTTTTTGCCGAATTTTTCCTCAGAGATGATATACCTTTGGCGATTGACGATGCATATCCGAGAAGGCTTGAAATTTTAAGTGGTGCTGATGGAAGCGAGCTAATTTCAATCAATCCTTCCGGGAGAGTCCAAACTAATTTCGCTGCGTTTTTTGCACTTCCCGCTTCAAGCCCGTATGCTCTTTTCCGGATTGATGCAACTACCCCTGCGATGCCGATAAATCAGTTCGGAGTTGATATTTCCGGTGCATTTTCGCGATATATCTGGGTTCTCGATTACATTGAGGGCGACTTATTTACTCTTCAGAATCATAGTATTTTAGAAAGATACGGTAGCGATATTGCGGAGCCAACGGATTTACGAGCTGCAATAGTAGGCGGTGCCGGCGGCGATGTGGTGTCGTTCATGCAGGCAAACTCACATTTTGCGGCTGAATTACCGAATGATTTCTTTGAGATTCGCTCTGTCAGACATCTGCACAACATACGAGATTACATGAGCGGAGACTTTGCACAGACCGTAAATATTGACATGAACTCGCTTGATCCTGTTTTCGTAGGCAGCGGGTCGCCGAATTTCAGGCCTATAGGGCTTAACGCAGTTGGCGCGGATGCCCAATTCAGAGGAACATATAATGCCGTGCGTGGTGCGGAGTCGCAGTGGAGGATTGAAAATCTCGTTATAGATACAGCTTCACCGGGTAATATAGGACTGTTTGCAGAGGTTGGGGGGCCTGTTCCTGCCAATGCCGGAACCGTTGTCGGAGTCTCGTTATTCGACTCAGAGATAAATGCGCCTAATGCATCAAATGCAGGTGCAATAGCGGGAGTTTTGCGCCACGGTACAATCAGTCGCAGTAACAGCTTTTCCAATGTAACGGGCGGAGGTGGCAACACAGGCGGTCTTGTCGGGCGCATAGAGTCGGGCGGTACGCTGGAGTATTCATTTAATGCAGGGTTTTTCAATACGCACCCGCATGATGACTATGGAAACCTGATTATAGGTGCTATCAACCCCGACTCGACACGTACAAATTACGGTATAGGCTCGGTCAGGGCGGGCGGCGGAAGCATAGGCGGTCTTGTCGGCAGTAATGCGGGCACAGTGCGCATGAGTTTCAATAATGCAAGGGTAAATATAGAAAACGTAGAGCTTATGGAAGACTTGTGGTTACGCTCGATAAACCCGCAGAACACTCCGATTACTTCTGCTGCAACAACTTCTTTGGGCGGTCTTGTCGGCGCAAATCAAGGCAATATAATTAACAGCTATGCGACTAACTTCGTAGCGATCTATCCAAATGCCGATTCCGGGGGTATAGCGGGTCATAATACAGGAGGCATAGCTAACTCTCACTTTATACTCAACGGAATCTCAGGTGACGAGGCGGTGACTCGTGAGGAATTGATGGCTGTGACCAATCTGTCTATGGGGTCGGTGAACTTTATACCAAATACCGGAAGAGTGGACAGATATATTGACGAATATAATTATTTCCCTAAGAACATATTTGACAGATACCCATTCCCGCTGCTCTCAAACAATAACCCATTTGCTTATATTGAAGCTGATTATGCAGCAGATTTATTAGAGCAGATGTGGGGCTGGGAAGATATAGATGTTTCAGGCAAGCTGTTTCTTGTGTATTTTGAACGCTATCAAATCGGTAATACCTACATTTACGGACTCGCCCCACATGTAGGCATACCCGGCGGCAGGGCTCTCAGAAATGATTTACCCATAAGAGAAGCAGGATATATGCTGATTGCCGTTGCTGAGGGGTCATCACTGGCCGCCAATGTCCAGTTTTATGTGCGACCGGGTAGTATTCCGGCAGATTCACCGTGGCTGGATTCCCACCGCTACGAAACCCTTCTTACGGGACCGGAGCGTCTCCGTGACCGATTTGAGCTAGGCACTCTAGGTCTTGCAGGTAATGACGATTATGATGTGTTTTACTACAAGTTGGAATTGTCAATTCTTGATACCTTGCTGGGCACTACAAATGCTGCTCGAAACATACCGCTCAGATTTGCCACGGCAAATGACTATATTCCAAGCGACCCCAATAATATAGATGAATATTTTGAACTTGAAGAAGGATTTTTCCATCCGTTCTTTGCAAGGTCTGTGCATATTACCGGTGATATTGGGATATTCAGCGAATATATCCCCGGAGTTGATGGACAGCTCAACTTGCCTGTCTTTGAAGTACGCACACCATGGCAGCTTCAAAACCTTGACCGTGTAGATACCGGCACAGAATCAACATGGATTCCGCCCGCACCGGGAGGGGACTTTGCAATACCGCCGCCTATACCTCCGGGTGGTGCCACTTACGCAAATATGGGAACCATAGGCAAAGGAGTTCCCTGGGGCACAACAGAGATTGGAGGAACCCCTATAGGTGTTATTTCTGCACCGGCTGTACCTATCGAAGACAGAGTCTTAGCAGTTCTGCTAAACACAAATCCTCTCGGTTCTGTCACAGAGTCTTTTTCCGGGAGTAGAACAATTAACGCCGGTGAACTGAATGCCTCAACAAATCGTGTCACGCTTTCCAATGGTTATATCACATTGGTCGGTGATTTCTCAGGTATCAACATTCAGCATTCCGGCTGGGGTGCGTTGACGCTTGGTTCTGACAGCGTACCATTTGTTTCTCAAAACTCTGCAAGCAGTCCTGCTCACATTCATTCAATTGTTCCTCTTAATATCCATGTTTCAAATGGAATGATACTGAATAATGCAGTAGTTGCTAATTCCGCAGGTGCGAACATGACGTTTACGAGTGCAAATTATTCCGGTACAGGGATAGCGGCGACAATAAATGCAACATTTTATTCCACAAGCTCTATCAGCGGTCATATAGCGGTTGCAAACTGGAATCCAAATACGCTCCCGCAATTTTACACAAATAACGAATTCAGAACACTCACAATGACGGGTAGCACACATATGAGCGGTGTGTTTTATTCACATGGTTTAGCGAATATTGTGTTTCCGGGCGTTACGCGTTTTAGTGGTCTTATTTACAGTGATACCAACGATATAATTTTAGGCAGTAATCACACCACCGGCGAAACAATTCAGATTCCAAACATAGATATTATCCCTACGCTCCCCGGAGCAGGTGTACTTGATCCGGCGGTCGAAGCGTATTTAGTAGATAGAGGCTGGCATTTTCCCGATAGTGGCGGGACTCCCGGTGCTCCGGGTGATACGCCGGGTAGATGGGAGATGGGTGAACCTCATCTGGCGTTTAGGCAGACGCGGAACATAAGTTTCAGGACTCCGACCAACGACAACCCGGTGGGAGATAGGAGAGTACCTGAGTTAATCGGTAGAGATGGTACTACGCCGAGGGTGATGACCAATGCGGTTTTGGAAAACGCGTTCAACGGTATATTCAGCGGTCGTAATTTTGAAGGCAGAACTTATGAGAATAGGCGTTTTATCGGCGTGGGTCATGCAATTGTACACGTTAGCATAGATAATCGAACAGGCAGCCCGGAACAGGTGAGTGGTGTGTTTGCGCTTAATCATGGGGTAATTCATTATCTGATAATTCGCGACTCCAATATTTTTGGAAGTGCTGCGACAGGAATCCTTGCAGGTATAAACAGAGGCATCATACAAAGCTCAGGTGTAGAGCATTTTATCGACAATATGGCAGTAAGCGGTGCGAGCGGATTTAGCGTAGGCGGTATTGTAGGTATAAATGATTATCTTGTACGAGATGTGTACTTCATTTCGACAAATAATTTATGTTCGCCTCACTGCCCCGGAACGACATGTAGCCCCGGAACTGCATGTAGCCCCGGAGCGGCATGTAATTGTACTCCAAGCTGCACGTGTTCTCATGTTATATCGAGCAATGGCGGCGGTATTGTGGGGCGTAATAACGGAGTGCTGACACGCGCCTTGTATCTTGCTCCTGCTCCGAGGTTTATGGAAGTAGAAAATGGCAACACTGTCGCGACGATACACCCGATAGCACGTGAATATGCAGAAGATAACGAACCTATAGCGTCATTCTACCTTATGGGGCATAGGCATGCGCCGTATCAAGGGGCAAGCTGGGTTCATAACAGCAGATATAACATGAGAAGCAGTGCTGACCCAATTGTGCGGCAGGAGGGTGGCGGCAGAGGGCTTATAACGAACTTCATTGACTTGCAATGGCTAAACTTTATGCATGACGCAGGGTTCACTCTCTGGAATCAACCGCCAACGGGATACCCCTATCCTGTACTCGCAGGTATGCCTATACCGATTTGGTGGCCGATTGCAGACAGTCCCGAAAGACCCGACCAAGTCAGCAGAGATGATTGGGCAGACGTACACCCCACCGACGACAGGGCACGCGCACCTAATTTTGTCAACGGTGATTTTTCGGGGGGACCTGCAGGCGGCTTTACCACCGGGCCGGGCGGTCATGTAAACGACTTGCCGGGAGGCGCCAGGCGTATATATCTTGATATGGCACATGTTCCGGGTTGGTTCACCCGCCCTGTTACTGCAGCAGGCTTTCTTCCAACTTTTGCAGGCAACCAAGGAAATCCATCTCCAAGCTGGCGTTTGATTGAGCTTATGGACCCCAGAAACCACGGTACCGGTACTACCGAGTTTTTACGTGAGTATGCGCACTCCAACCATGAAGGAAATTGGCACAACCCGAATCAAATTCTCACTTCACAGTTCAGGTATGCGGAACTCAATGCTGAAATTCAAGGAACTTTATATCAAGTGCTGCCGACAACACCGGGTCAGATATTCTACTACTCGTTTTTCCATATGGCCAGAACAGCACCTGCCGCCACACGGTCCGACAGGATGGATTTCTACCTGACAGGCTTGGCTGATGGTATGGTCACGGAAGTGGTGAACGCCGCACAATTAGCTGAACGCGACAGCGTGATGACTTTGATTCGACCTGCGACATCACCACGTACAAGCAGAACTACGGCACAAGGTGTCGTACCGGGTGTTCCCGCATTTGCACCGGGTACAACTACGGCATGGAACTCGACAGCATGGAACGCAGCCGCGTGGAACACAGTCGCTTATGGGGCGTCGAACCAAGCTTTGCCAACAGGTGTCGGGTCTATAGGCGGACCGTTTGATTTGAGCTATCACCGAGGCAGGAGTTATCTACAACTTGACGGGCGAATGGTTGTTCAGAATATCCCGTTTAACCATGTAGGACCGGGTTCAACTCCAATTTTCCTGTATGATGTATGGATCGCTGACACTTCTTTAACAGGAACGACGCGCGATGGAGTTGGTATAACATTTTGGTCAACCGTTAATGTCGGTGTTGCAACAGGAAATACAGGCTCAAACACCGCTATACCGCTGGGAGGAGTAACACGCGAGAACTTTAATAGATTGGTGCTGGCCGATGGTAGCCCCAATACTTCAACAGTCGCAGCAGCCGGAGGCGTTCCTATCTCAGCATTTCCTGCGGGGGCGAATGTCCAGTTACGCGCCGATGCACATAACAATGTCATTGGTTTTTGGGGCGTGGAGTTCGGCTGGAAACATTTTTATGGTATATATGAAGTACCGGCAGGTCAAGAGAGGACTGAGTTTGCGTTCCAATCGAGAAGGGTTGATGCACAAAACGGAAACTTTCTCAGCGGTGTTTCTTTCAGGTCTCCTGCATTTCTTTCAATAGATAATTTCATCAGAGACGAATATGGCAATGATGTAACCTTTGTAAAACCGGGCGACCGATTGAGCGTGGAAACATATATCGTGAACTGGGGCGAAATGTCTGCTAATAATATCGTTATATCCAATAGGCTTGCGCCGTTTCATGAGTATATCGCGTTTGTACCTAATTCGGTGTCTGTTACAAGCGGAGGCGTGGCGGTCCCGGGTGTTACAAGCAACTTTACTAACAACGAAGTGAATATAAACCTTCCTGCCGGATTTGAACTACAGACTGACCAGGCATTGAGGGCTGTATTCCAAATAGACGTGCGCCGTGAAGTTTTAGCTGACGGTCAAACGCCCACGTTCCTGTATTATTTTATGAATCAGGCTGTTGTACGGTATCGGGAAATATTTGGACAATTTGGGACTGTGCCTCTCCAAAACGCTTCGGAGCCGATTCAGATTGCAATTGACCCTGTCAGGTTGTCTAAGACTGTATATCCGCGTACTGACGGGCCATTTGAAGTAACTCTCAGAGTCGAGAATGTGCTTGAAGCCGGAGGCAGGGTTCAAACATCAGGGTTGATTGACGACTTGATTCCAAGCGGTTTCCGCATTGATTCTCAGGTTTACAGAAGGATTAATGACATTGAACCATTCATTCCGGTTGATTTTGACATAATAAATGAGCCGGGAGGGTATACTCGCCTTATTATCACAAATGTCAACTTAGGCGACCATGAAAGTGCGGTTGATATAAGGTCGCTGGATTTCAGGTATACTTTGGTGTATGAAGGCGATGGTTTTGGGGTGTCACGTATACATGCTGCGTCAGTGTACAGATATATATATGACGATGATCTTATTGACGAGCAGTTAAATGTAATGCGTTCATTCCCGCAAACAGCCGTAGGTATAACAATTCATACGGTAGATGATGTGTTTGAAATCGTCGAAGGAACCGACACGCATGTTCTTAATATAACAGCTAATGACAATTTCGCTTTAAGACATGCAGATGAAAACTTTGATGTCACACCGGAAGTAGTTTTGACACGTACTATTGTAGACGATGTTGATGTTTCAGCCGTAGTAAACACTGACCTCAACTACGAAATTGTGACAGAAGACTTCAGAGCGGAACTTATAAGGGGTACAAATGATGTTGAATTCACCTTACTCAGACCCGGTGTTACAGGCACTATTGAATTCTACTATCAAATTTTGCTGGAGGCAAGAAGGCCGGGAGACCCCACTGTATTTGAACTGGATTCCCGCGAAACACTTGTCAGTGTTATTGTGACGGACATCTACGGTGTTCCCACCATACTGGAAATTTGTCTGTGCCTTGATTTTGATTGCGATGAAGATTGTATATGCGAGAGTTGCCCTTATGCTCCGAGTGCAGATTATGACTATGCGGATGATGATGCATATGGCGACGCTACTTGCGGCTGTGCAGATGGTGATGTTTGTGATTGCTACGATTGCGATTGCGGCGACGGCGATGTCAACGGTGATGTTGCCTGCGAGTGTGCAGATGGTGATGATTGTGATTCTGATTGCGACGCTTGCGGGTGCGGCGATGTCAACGGCGACGACGCTGTTGATTGTAGCTGTGATGCCGATGCAAGTTGTGATTATCCTTGTGCCGATTGCGAGTGCTATAACAACGGAAACAACGGTAATGGTAACGGTATTAACGGTTGCAACTGCGATGTTTGTGATGATTGTGATTTTGCCGATTGTGATTGCGGCTATGGGTTAGCGGACGTAGCCGGCGAGATAATCATTGCTACGGGGTTTGCGTTTGGTGGTGGCTACGGTATCAGCCGTATGAGAAAGTTTAAGTTGTTCATGCGTCGTGTTGATGCACGCTCGGCGCATAAGATAAATGCGCATAACAGCCGCAGGAGAGGGAGGTGAGCGCGTGATTAACGGGATCAAAGCAGCAATAAAAAATGAATCAGGTGTTTCAATCTTGTTTGTGCTCGGAATAATGATGATGCTCCTCGCTGTCGGTGCATCGGTTATGGCTGCGGCGTTCGGCAATGTCGGTATCGGCATCAGGCAGGAGAGGCACAACAGGGCGATGCTGCTCACCGACTCCATACACAGAAATATCATGCATAGCTTGCAAATGGATAATGCTGTTTTTGAGGATTACCTTTCGGGGCAGTTAGCGTGGTATATATTTGAAAATGCAGGAGACCTCGATGATCCTGACGGTATACCGCTCGATATATACATTTCAGGCGTTGATATAGATGGTGATGTAACATTACACTTCGCCTATATTATCGGGAATCCTGTTTATTTCACCGATCCCGCCACTGACATAACTTCGCGAATAGTGCAAATGAGCGCGACGATGAGAGTTGAAGTCGTGGTGGAAGTCGACGGAGGTGAGAGGAGTATCATATCGCGGGCGTATTATGAGTATTTCGGTTCTTTGAGCGGTACGGACGAATATGATATGGAATTTACACCTGAGAGCCATGTCGGCTGGGTGCCGATTAGCTTTCAGATAATCAGCGGCTGACCGATGACCGCAGCGATTAACGAGCGGAAAAATACGCAAAAGATGCACAAAAATAAGCAAAATTCGAGCAAAATTCTGTATGAACAAACTATTGAAATTTCCGGGAATTGCATTTTAAGGGAGCAAAAACAGTGATGTTTAAAACGAAAACTATATCTTCGAGAGTAGTTGAGACTTTTAGGGCAAAATTGAATAATCGTGGCGAATCTATAATGGAGGTTCTGGTCAGCTTTATGATTTTTGCCATTTTACTCACCACCGCAGTTGCTATTGTCAGGTCGGCTTTGGTGATAACAGGGGAGCAGATTGCTCGTGCTACAACTGCACAGGGTGTGGTGAATGAGTTGGTTTTAGATGATAGTGAACTTAACGACGCTGGTGTGATTGCGTTTAGTATAGGCGGTACTTCGGTTTATTCCACACATTCGATTGTTTATGCTGATGATGATTTTGTTGTTTTCCGTCCTGATGGAGGTGGCCCATGATTAGAGTTTTAAAAGCACTAAGGTCAAACAGCGGCTTAACGCTCATGGAGCTTTTGGTTGCCGCGCTTTTGTTTGCCATTATTGCCGCAACCGCTATGATGGTGATTTCTCCTATCATGCTGGCGTATTCCCGAGCAAACAGTTTAGCCGAGTACAATACAGTACTCGACAGTGTGGGGAACGTTATAGTAAGCGAGTTTGCGGGGGCAAGACCGAATCCTGCGCCTGTTCCCGGTCCAAATACACTTACGTTTACTGCGGGTTCAGGTAGCGAAGTCATTTTTACTATTTATAATGGGCATTTAATACGTAACGATAGCCCTGTGTTTCCCGCGGGGTTCTACGGTGGCAAGGAGATTTCGTTTGTGGTAACGCCTGATTCGGGAGCTTTTGTTGTTGAAGTAACGGTTATCCCTTCGGGTGCTCCCGGGAGCGCATTTGCCGAAATTAGCCGAGAATTTGCAGTCAGGCCGCTGATGCTTGGGTGAAGTAGGTAAGGACTGTAGCAAAATAAGCGGGCGGTCAATGACCGCCCCTACATGCCTAATATTTGCATTTTTGATACGATATGAGGGGTGCGCATTGCGCGTCCGCATGATTTGGATTTGCAACAGTCTCTTGCTTTACGGAAGTACGTACATAAGCTCAAATGTGACTGATTGGGTGCTTAGGTTGGGGTCACTTGCTTCTGAGTGGCTCAGGTCTGTGATTCTCATGAAGTTTATTCCGTCAACTTCATCTACAAGCCTTTGAAGTGAATCGAGGCTGCCGATAAGGTTCATCGTTACCCTTATCAGTCTAAAAAATTCAGGCCCCTGTTCTTCGGCTCCGACTACTGCGACAGTGCCGGGTCTTGTTATGCTCAGAAGTGTAGGGCTGAGGTTATGGCGTGTGACAAGACTTGTCATAAGAACATCAATGTCCTCGTTAGGAACAAGCTCGGGGTAGGTCGCTCTTATGCTGTCGAGGCGTTCTTGCGCATGACGGTGTCCGTCTCGCATAAGCGGTAAATTTGCCAAGTCCATTTCAAAACTGAAGCGTTGTGAGTTTAAGGCTTCAAGTGTAGTTTCTGCATCTGTCAGCCTTGAAAACAGCGGTAATAAAGCAAATTGCACGACCAGATAGACGACTATGAGCACAGCCGCTGAAAACAGCAGTATTCTTTCTCTTTTTGACATTTTCTTAATCATTAGCGTTCACCTCATCTCTCCAATTATGTTTTACCACCTCTATGGTGAAAACAAAAACATCATCAGGGGTGATTCTGTATCCCGTATAATAGACTTCGAGGATAATAGCTTCACGGCGCAAGCGTTCGACATAACTTGAGGCATCGTGCAAATTCGGGGCAGTAGCAGAAACACTTAAAATTCCGTTAGCCGCGTTGAAGCTTATGCTCATTATGTTAATATTGGCACCGCCGACTCTCTCTACGGTCGAAATAAGCTCTCGGGAAAGCTGCGGCAGTGATTCTTTATGGGCGATTCTGTTTTCTGCGCTGTCGGCAAGTAGGTTAATTTGTGTGGTTTCGATGTTTAATCTTTCGATTTCCGCTTTGGTTTGAATTGTTGCGGGGGAGTATAAGAAGTCACGAACATTTGCAACTTCAGTTTCAACCTGCATTACGCGGAAAAATAAAAATGCCGTTGCCGCACCCAGAATCAGCAAAATCGCCGCGGCTATGGGTATGTAACGATTTTTCGGACGGTCTTGCTTTTTTTCCTTTTTATGAATTTTCATGCAGTGGAGCAAATCGGCTTCTGAGTCGGGCATTATTGCGTTTAGAAATGTGAAATAGGCATCGGGCGGCATCTTCTCGGCACCGCGCGTATTTGCATATAAGTCAAGCACACTAAAATTGATTTCGGGATAATCCCTCATTGCCATCATCGATACTGCGCTGACATCAGCACCGCTGACTCCGAGGTAATAGCTATCGGTAATTTCGGGGAAATTTTGTGACCTGTTAAACGATACGATTCCGAAAAGTCCGTCGAGCAGGCTTTGGGTTGACGAGCCTGTGGCAGTTGCGAACAGCCTTGTTCGTTGCTGGAACATACTGGTTTTATTTTGTATTATAATTGAGAGCATTTGCTCCTCGTCAACTGCGTTTAGGACGACGGAGGTATCACCATTTCCTTTTTGGTTTGAGACGTAGTGGAGCAGGGTACGTATTCCGAGGTGGATTGAGCTTAAATCTACGCCTGCGGCGGTAAAGATTTCTATATATGACATTGCATTTGCGCTTTCTATGCCGAATGCGAGGATTTCCTTTGCTCCGCTGTCCTTAGCCTCAGTTTTGAGGTGAATGAAGTCGCAGATTAGGTTTGGTGCGTCTGTTGCAACGTCGGAGAATTCGTCTCTTATGAGCCTTCGGTACATTTTTTGAGACAGCTTGGCGGGTATGCTTATTCTTCTTGTGTAGACAAAGCTACCGTCTATCACGAGCGTTACATCTTTGAAGGCGGCGGGGAGTTTGCTTTTTAGGGTTTTAATGCATTCTGTTACTGCCGCGGCATCGAGGATAACTCCACCCAGTACCGCTTCGTCAGGTAGCGGGTGGCTGAGATAATCGCTCACTTTAATGCCTGAGCCTGATTTCGTGTAAGTCAGTAATTTTATCGCGCTGCTCGAAATGTAAATTGATGCTTTCATATTAAATGTTGCTCCCTCTGTCACTCTGAACTTAGTGAAGAATCTTAGCTCGGATTCTTCGGTCGCTTCTCTCTCCCAAAGTGACAAATTTCAGAATAATTTACTTGCTATCTCAGCAGGTCGGGGTTAGTGTATATTTCCATCATCGCCATCATGACGGATAATATGACAGGCAATATTACAAGGGCAATTATTACTATCATAACGGGCTGTAATATTTGCACAAGCTTTTCAAGGGCTATTTCCGCTTCGTAGTCAAAGGCTTCTGCTGTTGCTTCAAGCATACTGTCAAGCCTGCCTGATTCCTCTCCTATCATGACTGTCGCCGCGAGTTTTCGGTCAAAGCCCTCTATATTTTCTATTGATGACGATAGCGCGTCGCCGTTTCTTACGTTTAATACAAGGTCGGGGAACTGCTCTTCTATGAATTTGTTGTTTATGATTGTGCCTGTGATTTCGAGGGCACGAATCATCGAGATGCCGCTGGAATAAAGCGATGAAAGTGTTCTTGCAAATCTTGCAGTATATATTGTCCTCAGTAGCTTACCCGCGACGGGTAGCTTTAGTTTGACTCTGTCGTAACCGTGCCTGACTTTTGGGTTTAGGAGCAGTGTTTGCCAGACCATTACTAAGATGAGGATTGCAATTACTACGATGTACCAAAAGCTTTGCATAAATCCGCTGATTGCGAGCATAACCATGGTCATTCCCGGCAGTTCGATTCCTTCAAAAATCTCAAAAAAACTTGGGAGTATCGCCGTGAATATAATCATTATGACTGCAAATGTTGTAATCAATAGTATTGTGGGGTATGTCATTGCCGATTTTGCTTTGGAGTTTAGGCGGAATTCTTTGTCGTAGTGGACTGCCATTTTTGAGGCTACGGATTCGAGCTGACCGCTGGCTTCTCCGGAGGCGTACATGTTGACGAATAGCTCGGGGAATGACTTTTTTTGAAGTTGCATGGCTTCCGAGAGGGTATAGCCCATTT